>Ga0208124_100165_pt1 | contig 34996 bp, 37 predicted proteins | sample LakWasM104_HOW12_2_FD_183922 | JGI IMG/M metagenome (GOLD analysis project Ga0208124, IMG submission 183922) | Freshwater sediment methanotrophic microbial communities from Lake Washington under simulated oxygen tension - Sediment Metagenome... | ecosystem: Environmental > Aquatic > Freshwater >...
TAATTCAGGTAAAGGCGTACCGGTTCTTTTTGACCTTCCCAGGTGATTTCATAAATGTCTAAGGAACCTGCACCGATTTCGGTTCTTTTTGTAGGGAACGGACAACAGGTATCTACTTTTTTATAAGTGATTTTTTCGCCTTTTGGTCCAGCTAATGCATTCAAATAGCGCTCTTGATTAACATTTTCCTCTCTGGTATTTCTATAAAACACATTCACAGGATAATCTTTATCATAGCCATACTTTTTGTCTTTACTGTATTGTGTAATTGCAAAAGTATTGCTTGCCGATAATTTCGGAATAGGTGCCGCATCGTCTACATTTTTTAAAGTAGACTTGGTGCTCACACAAGAACTAAGCATAAAAACCAAAAGCAGCAGAGAGAATCCAGTATTTTTCATCAGAATTATTTTTTTGTTTTAACTAATAACGCAACAATTGCCGCGGTTAGTACGCCCATCGACAAACCTCCGAAAGCGCCTTGCAACATATAGCTTCTTAAACTAAAAAACAGTTCAGCTTGAGCTTGCGTTTGTTTTTTGTGGGATACGGTATAGTGGATAATATTCGTAAAGTAATTCGGAGTAATGTAAGTATACGTTACATATTGCACGATTGGACTCAACAGGCTAATTACAATGGAAAGGGCAATTCCGGCAATAAATCCTTGCTTCCAATCCATTTTTCCTTGATAGAAATTCTTTTTCTTGTCCAGTAATGCCAGAAAATAAATAAGTACCGCAATAATTCCAAATAGATTGGTGTAAATAGGTTGCATAGCAATAAGCTGATCGTGCCAACCCATTGTTTTTTCAAAAATCATCCAAACTATTGAAAGCAAACTAAACTGAATGCCCCATTTGATTTCAATGGTAAATTTCTTCATAAAAAGTGATTCTAATCCGAATCAAAAATAGTAGTTTATTTTAATACCTGTATCTTTAGAGCCCAATTCAATGGAATTATTATTTTTGTAAAAAACATACCACATGGATTTTCTATATCATACTTGGCATTGGTCAGTTGCTGGTTTTCTAATTGCATTGATTATGCTTTCACTGAATTATTTTGGCAAAGTCTTCGGAATGTCTTCTAACTTACGCACTTTATGTACTTTAGCTGGCGCTGATAAATGTGCTGACTTTTTTAAATTCGACACCAAATCGCAATATTGGAATTTATTGGTGGTCTTAGGTGCTATGCTTGGAGGATTTGTAGCCGTACATTTTTTGAGTGATCCTTCTAATGTGATGCTCAATCCAGAAACGATTAAACAACTGGCGACCATGGGAATTGATGCTCCAAATGGGAAATTACTTCCAAATGCCTTGTTTGGAAATGAAGTATTTCAATCTCCAAAAATGATTTTTATCTTAGTAGTGGGTGGACTTCTAATTGGCTTTGGATCGCGTTATGCGGGCGGCTGTACGTCGGGACATGCCATTGCAGGAATGAGCAATTTGCAAAGACAATCACTAAAAGCGGTGATTGGTTTTTTTGTTGGTGGTCTTATCATGTCGCACTTTATTTTGCCTTTAATTTTTTAAGTAATGAAAAGTTTAAAATTTATTTTAGTAGGTTTTATTTTCGGGATTGTTTTAACCAAATCGGAAGCGGTTTCTTGGTACCGAATTTATGAGATGTTCCAATTCCAATCGTTTCACATGTTTGGAATTATCATGGTGGCAATTGCTACTGGAACTGTAGGATTGCAAATTATTAAACGAAACCAGATCAAATCTAGTAATGGCAAACCCATTGAAATTGCTGATAAAGAAAAAGGTTCTTTCCGGTATTGGATTGGCGGGTTATTTTTCGGGTTAGGCTGGGCCTTAGTGGGTGCTTGCCCTGGACCGATATTCATTTTGTTAGGCGCTGGATTTCTACCCGTTATTTTCGTGCTATTCGGAGCGCTTTTAGGTACTTTTCTATACGGTTTGATTAAAGATAAATTGCCTCATTAATTTGCGTTGCATGACATTTGTCACCCTCTTTTATTTTCGCTAAAACTACCTTTGTGATACTAAATTATGTATCATGAAAGCTATAATTTCTATTCAAAACTTAAAATGTGACGGTTGCGGAACTACCATTTCCAAAAAGTTAAATGGTCTCCACGGCGTCAGTAATGTGAATGTTTTTCCAGAAAATGGTCAAGTCAGTTTAGAGTACGAAAGTGATTTGACTTTGCTTAATGTCAAAGAAACGCTTAAAGGAATTGGTTATCCAGAAATAGGAGAAGATAATTCCTTGGGTACCAAAGCAAAATCCTATGTGAGTTGCGCCATGGGGAAAATCAGCTAGCGCACTGCGCGAATTAAGTCGGTGTTTTATTTGGAGTTTCTTCCTGATTCAGAGTCAATATTCCATGAACGATAGCATATTGCGCCATTAAATAGGTAAGCATAATCCAAAATGAAGCAAATGGTAACGGGGTGTTGAATTTATTAATGGCTAACAAACTATCGGATATAACAAAAGATACCGCCCCAATCAAAACAAAATACTTGCCTAGTTTCTTCCAACTAAAATACCCTAATAATGCTATAATCAACATGGCTGAAATCGTCACGGCATAAACCGTAACCGGAATTTTAAGCGCTCCTAAAGTGGGGAATAATAACGATAGCATGCTTTTTAGATAGAATAAGACTACTAAAATCGTGACCCAAAATAATGGACTTTTGCTGCCATTGTGATCTTTTTTTTGCTGCACAAATAGGGTAATGTAGCTAAGATGACCAACAAGAAAGAAAACTAAGCCTAGAATAAAATAGAGTTCATTTCGATTGGCAAAAAGCAAAACCATATCGCCAATCCAGCAGAATAGTAGTGCTGTCAGCAACCATTTTTGAGTGGAAAATTTCCCAAATCGAACCACGGTGAACAGCAAAAAAGGAAGTAAAAATGGTTTTAAAAACCAAGCAAAATCTTCCTTACCAATAAGAATTAAAATTAAATACAGAATACTGAAACTAATATAACTGTTCAGAAGGATTGTGTTTTTCATAATCAAGATTTAAGAAGTAACGGTTGGCAATTTATGTCTCTTAAATTCTAAAGTTACGAAATAAAGGCAGATGCATAGTGAACTGAGTAGATAGCCAATAACTAAAAAATTGGAGGCTGGAAAAAGAGCACTCAGATGGAACCAATCACCGTAGTAAAAAAGTAGTGCGAGTCCAAATGAACATCGAATAAATTCCCAATATAGTGCCTCTTTTTTACCATCCATTAGTTCAGTAGTACTGTATATACTTAGAAAAATAAAAAAACCGTAGAGAAAAATTCTAGGTAAACCTATTGCTCCAATATTGTTAAATAAGTAGCTAACAAACAGTAAGGTTACCAAAACTTGTGTTACGGACCAATAGGTCAATTTTGAATTCTGACTACTCCCATATTTTGTAAAATCAAATACGTTTTCAATTTTAGTAACAGGGTATTTGGATTCGAAATTTGCAGGCCGCCATCCGGTTGGTTTGAACCAAATAGTGAGTCGGTCTTTCCATTGTTCTGCACGCCAAGCGTCGGAGAATAATAATCCTAAATGTTGGAAATTAATTCGAATAGGATTCCAAGTTTGCGCCGGTCGAGTAATTCCGAACACAGCCGGAACGGTCTCCAGTTCTTCTTGAAAAGTACCAAACCATTTGTCCCACACAATGAAAATTTGCGAATGATTCTTATCCAAATACTCCGGGTTAATAGCATGATGTACGCGATGATGGGAAGGGGTAACCAATATTTTTTCTAAAAATCCCATTTTCTTGATGTGTTTGGTATGATACCAAAATTGAAGAAACAATTGAATGGGAAGGGTAATAGCAATCACTTTTGCTGGGACACCAATCAATGCCGCAGGAATTAATAAGAAAGTAAACAAATTGATAAAACTAGAAACCGTTTGTCGTAAAGCACAGGCCAAATTGAATTCCTCACTGCTGTGATGTATCGCATGTTTGTTCCAGAAGAAGTTGATTTGATGTGCCCATCGGTGCGTCCAATAGCCGTAAAAATCAATTACAATAAAGGCAATGGCATAGGTGATGAAATTGGCTGGTAGTTGAAATAGCCCTATCTTGGACACCATCCAATCATAGGAAATAAAGGTAATGCTTAATCCTAAAACATCTTTTACAGCATTGGTGATTCCAGAACTAATACTGGAAACCGCGTCCATTAAAGGAACCGTGTCTTCTCCTTTGGACATTCCATATACTTTTTCAATTACAATTAGCAAAAGAAAAATGGGCATGGCTATGATTAGAATTTTCCCGTATTCTTCCATTTGTCAATCGGTTCGCTTTTTAGAAAGTTTGACGAACAACCAATCAAATATAAGAAATAGTTGCTATCGTTTTTACGTTTGAATAGCTAAGAAATCAAAAATAGAGGAAATTTAGCATTTGGATTCTAGACAATTTCGGCACTCAATCCAGCTTCTAACAATTGGGTGCACTGTGGTTTTAATTCATCATAGGACCCTGTTTTTACGGTACATTTTCCTTTGTAATGCACCAAGATAGCACACTGTTCTGCTTGTTCCGAGGTATGATTACAAACTCGAATCAGTGTTTCAATGACATGATCAAACGTATTGACGTCGTCATTATACAGAACGATTTCATTATTAATCCCGATGGCTTCTAGTACTGAAGTCTCCCGTTTTGTTTTTTCGATAGTAGCCATTTTCAAATGTTTTTTGAATGAGTAGCTTTAATTTATTATTGGATTGGTTTCGATTTGAAATCCGATACTAATTTACATATTTCAACGAAACCCAATTATTTCTTTGAAATTTCTTTACGTAGGTCAATCCTTTTTCGGTACAGGAAGCATCAATAAACGGAATGTCTTCTTCGTAAAATCCGCTCAATAGCAAAATTCCGTTTGGTAACAAACAGTTGACATAGCTTTGCATGTCGTTTAAAAGAATATTCCGATTGATATTGGCGATAATCAAATCGTACTTTTGCTCTTGCAACAAACTAGCATCGCCTTCGTAAACGGTGATGTGATGGCAGTTATTGCGTTCTGCATTTTCAATAGAATTTAAATAACACCAATTGTCGATATCAATAGCGTCGATAGGTTGAGCGCCTTTCATTTCGGCAAGAATTGCTAGAATAGCGGTCCCACAACCCATATCTAAAGTTTTCATTCCGGTCACATCAGTTTCTAATAGGTGTTGAATCATCATGTGTGTGGTTTCATGATGCCCGGTTCCGAAACTCATTTTTGGTTCGATGATAATATCAAATTCGGCATTGGTTTTAGGGTGAAATGGAGCTCGAACGTGGCACGTTCCATCGACATCAATCGGTTCAAAATTCTTCTCCCATTCCTCATTCCAATTGACTTGTTCGATTTCTTCGACGGTGTACGAAATTATGAATTGGGGCGAATTCAAAATGAACACATCGTCTAAGAGATTTTCTTCCCAAAGATGTTTCTGAATGTAAGCCGTAACTCCAAATTCACTTTCTACAAAACTTTCGAAAGGCAATTCACCCAATTCGGCAATTAAAATTTCGGCGCCTAGTTCTTTGGGTTCAATGGTAAAATGGTATCCTAAATAGGTATTTGACATGGTGGTATTTTAAAAAAGTAATTCTTTATTTGTAAAAAAAATAGAGATTCGAAAAGTGTTCAAATCTCTATTCCATAGTCTGTATTTGAAATTTAGATGGCATTCACGATGGCTGCAAAATCATCGGCTTTCAATGCTGCACCACCAATTAGACCGCCATCGACATCAGGTTTCGAGAATATTTCTTTAGCATTTTCAGGCTTTACACTGCCACCATAAAGAATGGAAACATCTTCTGCGACGTCACTTCCAAATGCTTTACGAACCGTTTCTCTGATGAACAAATGCATTTCTTGCGCTTGTTCTGGACTGGCTGTTTCCCCTGTTCCAATCGCCCAAACAGGTTCGTATGCTAAGACGATACTTTCCCAAGACGCTTTGTCTAAGTGGAATAATCCATCACGCAATTGATTTTCAACGACATTAAAATGTTGGTTATTTTGACGGTCTTTCAACTCTTCACCAAAGCAAAAAATTACTCTTAAATTGTGTTGTAGCGCTTTATCTACTTTGAAAGCAATGATAGCATCGGTTTCATTAAAAATAGAACGACGCTCTGAATGACCAAGGATTACCGTATTTACTCCGATACTTTTCAGCATATCTGCAGAAACTTCACCAGTGTAAGCACCACTTTCCGCTTGATGCATATTTTGTGCAGCTACTTCAATGTTAGTGAATTCTAAATGATCTACAGCAGAGGCTAAGTTGACAAAAGTTGGCGCAACAACAATTTGCACTTCTTTGTCTGTTGGCAATTTATCGATTAAGGCGTTCAATAAGTCTTCCGTTTCTTCTGAATTTTTGTGCATTTTCCAGTTGCCAGCAACAATTTTATGTCTCATTATTTTAGGGATTTTAAGGTCGAATTTATTTTGTCGAAATCGGTTTCAATGGCGCGATACACTACTATTTTACCGGTTTTATCAAGGATAATGTATCTTGGAATCCAATCTAAGTCGATTGCTTTTCCAAAAGTTCCTTTCATGCCGTCGTTCGCCATAAAGTGTTCTCCTTTGAGTTCGTGTTTTTCAATTCCAGCTTTCCATTTATCAGCGGTCTTATCCATGGAAAGAAAAACATAAGCCACGTCAGGGTTCTTAGACTGCAATTCTTTGATTTTTGGCATGGCTTTCACGCAATCGCCACACCATGAGGCCCAAACTTCTATTACGACCGTCTTTCCTTTGTATTTGCTAAGAATATCTTTAAATGGTACTTGACTTCCGTCAGTACTTAATAGGGTTTCGGACAATGCTTCTTTGGAAAAAGTAGTTTTTTCGGAGAAGGAACGAAAGGCAGTTGCACCAACTACCAATAGCGCCAAAGCAAAAAATAGTTTTTTCATTTTTGTTTTTGTTTAAAGGAAATCAAAATTAATCATACTGAGCTGAAAGTATCCTAAATAAATATTAATGTTTTTCAGTATTTCGAATTCCGATAGGGTAATTTACTTGGTTTCTGAATCCGAATTAGATGCTTTTTGATCTTCCAAGAAAATATGATTGCTTCGTCTTCTTTTTTTAGGAAAATATTGTTTCTTGATAGTGTAAACGATAATAATGGCACAGACCGCCATAATGATGCAGCCTAACAAAATATTGAATGTGGCTCCTAAAGGCGGTTTTTCTAAGGCTGCCACGTTATTTAGAATGTAATATCCAACGCAAAAGCTTAGAAAACTAAAGAATATAATTTGATTGTTTTTCTTCTTTCTTTCCTTTCTAGTTTTGCTGATGCTACTGTTATTACTGCTAGATCTACGACTTCTGCTCATAGTATAAATTCGATTTTATAAATTATAATTTTAAAGTGCCACTATCATTATAATGAACTTTTTGAATCACGGTTCCTTTGTTTAAGATAACGATACTTGGGTTGGCTCTTTCAATAGTTTTGAGGGTTGTGGCATCGCAAAAATAAAAATCAAAAGTAAATCCGAACTCTTTTTTGATTTTTTCGATGGTCTCCGTTCCCGTTGCGGTCATGGCTATAACTTTGTATCCTTTAGCTTTCGCTTTTTGGTTCAAGCCTTCTAAAATTTGCAATCCTTTCTTATCCGCTTTCTCTAGGTCATAGGTTACAAATAGCAACAGTTTGGGTTCTTCTAACAATTCATCTTTGTAGTCTGACCCGTCTTTTTCCATAGTAAAATCATGGATTGGAGGTTTATAACCCTCAGAAATCACGTGGTCGATTCGCTCGACAAAAGTAGCCCCTGCCGGAATTTTCATCAAATCTTTTTCCGTAAAATTGGTATTGACACCATTCACTTTATATACAAATACCATTTCTACAACTGATTTTGGGGCACCTTCAGGAATTTCCATAGCTTGCTTGATATTGGTACCGACTTTATAGGCTCTAAAATCTTTCAATGGCAAATGATACAATACCCAATAGCCCATATAACAACACATTACTACGACCAAACTTACCAATGCATTTCTGAAATTGGCATTGAAAAGCGGCTTAATTCGTTTTCCATTAATAAATAGAATGACAATAAAAAAGAGCAAAACAACATCTTTGGTAAACGATTGCCATGGTGTTAATTTTAGGGCATCACCAAAACAACCACAATCAGTCACCTTGTTGAAATAGGCTGCATAAAAAGTAAGAAAAGTAAAGTAGACAATCATGAGCAGCAAACTCCAAAGTGTAAATTTGGGTTTGAATCCAATCAACAACATAAAGCCTAAAACCGTTTCGAAAATCACAATGAACAGCGCGATAGGCAAAGCGTAAGGAACAAAAACCGGTAAGTTTAAGACGGTTTCACTGAAGTACTCGCTCAGCTTATAGGAAAACCCAATTGGGTCGTTGAGTTTGATTAATCCAGAAATGATAAACAACAATCCAACAAAAATTCTGGAAAACTGTACTACTATGTTTTTCATGTGAATGTAAATTTTACTACAATACGTAAATATAAGATAAGAAAATTAATTTTGAAACTATAGTTCCATTAAAATCAAGGCAAATACCGCGTAATTAATCATATCTTGGTAATTCGCATCAATACCTTCGGATACGATTGTTTTGCCTTTGTTGTCTTCAATTTGTTTCACTCGTAACAATTTTTGCAAAATCAAATCGGTTAAGGAACTAACGCGCATCTCCCGCCAAGCTTCACCATAGTCGTGGTTTTTGGCTTCCATTAATTCTTTGGTCATTTTGATTTTAGCATCGTATAATGAGGTCGCTTTTTCTACATTCAAATCAGGTTGATCAACGACACCGAGCTCTAATTGAATTAGCGCCATGATAGCATAATTGATGATTCCAATGAATTCTCCTTTTTCATCTTCTTCAATCTTACGAACTTCATTTTCTTGTAAACTGCGAATCCGTTGTGCCTTAATAAAAATTTGATCGGTTAGCGAGGGCAAACGAAGAATCCTCCATGCACTGCCGTAATCTTTCATTTTATTTATAAAAAGCGTCCGACAAATTGAGATGACCTTGTCGTATTCTTGTGAAGTAGTATTCATTATTGGTGTATCTTTGTCTTCAAATTTTTCCAAAAATAGTTTTTTTTTTCGAATCTAGAAGTACTAAAAAAGAATTAGCATGACAATTAACTGCCGAGGCCTATTGCTCGATCTTTCCACTCCAAAAGTAATGGGAATTTTGAATGTTACTCCAAATTCGTTTTACGACGGAGGACGCTTTCAAAAGGAAACCGAAATACTGAATCAAGTGGCTAAAATGTTGGAGGAAGGTGCCTCTTTTATTGATCTTGGCGTCTACTCTAGTAAGCCCAACGCCGATTTTGTTAGCGAAGCAGACGAAGTTTTAAGAATTTTACCCATCGTAAAATTGCTGCAGAAACATTTTCCCGATGCATTGCTATCCATCGATACTTTCCGAAGCGAAGTGGCTAAAGTAGCTTTAGATCATGGAGCAGCTTTGATCAATGATATTTCCGCGGGAAATTTAGATGGACAGATGATGGCTACCATCGCTTCCTACCAGGTTCCCTATATCATGATGCATATGAAAGGCACGCCACAGACTATGGCAACCTTAACACAATACGACAATATAGTCAAAGAAATGCTGTTTTATTTTTCAGAAAAAGTTGCGGAAGCTAGAAGTCACGGAATCAACGACCTACTCCTAGATCCCGGATTCGGCTTTGCTAAAACGATCAATCAGAATTATGAAGTCTTGCAGAATATGGAGTTGTTCCAATTTTTAGAGTTGCCAATTTTAGTGGGAGTTTCTAGAAAATCGATGGTGCACCAAGTGCTACAGTCTACCGCTCAAGAGGCTTTAAATGGCACCACGGTTCTAAATACTTTGGCGCTAACAAAAGGAGCTAAAATTTTAAGAGTGCATGATGTAAAAGAAGGTGTGGAATGTATTCAATTATTCAACAAAATGAATTCCACAAAACCGTAAATCTACTGTCGTAAATAAAAATTATTGATGATGGTAGGGTTCGTTTCTTAGAATCGTAAAGCCACGATAGAGTTGCTCGATAAAAAACAGTCGCACCATTTGGTGTGAAAAGGTCATTTTTGAAAGCGAAATTTTGCCATTGGCTTTAGCGTACAGTGCTTCAGAAAACCCATAAGGACCACCAATTACAAACACTAGGGTTTTGATTCCGGCGTTCATTTTTTTTTGTAATTCTTGTGCAAAATCAACACTAGCAAAAGACTTTCCATTTTCATCCAAAAGAATTACGTGATCTGTGGGGTTTATTTTTGCTAAAATCAGTTCGCCTTCTTTTTCCTTTTGTTGACTTTCGGAAAGGTTTTTTACATTTTTGATATCGGGAATACTGTCCATTTCAAATTTGATATAAAACGACAGGCGCTTTTGGTATTCGGCGATTAGCAATTCTAAGTTTTTTTGATCGGTTTTTCCGATCGCGAGTAGTTTAATATTCATAGTGTGCCAAAAGCAAAGTTTATTTCTTTTGAATAAATCGGTGGAGCAAAGCCAATATGGCAAATCCTTCGAAAGTCATTCCAACAATTAAAAGTAAACTAGATAAAGGCCAATCAATCAGTTTAAAAATAAAGCCGAACCCAATGGCGATTACGCCAATGAGGAGCAACGCAAAAATTTGAGAGTCTTTCATAATTATTCTTTCTGTTCCTTACTTAAAATTTCCCGAAGTAATAACGCCGTTAAAGCGCCAATAGCAAAAATAGATAAAAATTCAATGGCGCGAATGTCTTCTGTGCCATTGATTCTACCATAATTTCCTAGTGCTATAATAAGAAATAGGGTCAGGATTACCTTTCTTCTTTTTGTTGGTTCCATCTTGTTCTGTTTTGATAATCAAATATAAAAAAAGAAACGACACTTAGGAGAAGTTACCGCCAGTATATCGTATTGGAACGTTATTTTTTCTGGCTTTGCGACCAGTTTTCAAAGGTCATTTCAAATTTGATTTCTCTAGTCCCATGGGTACCAATTTCAATCCAACCTACTTTTTTGTAAAATCCTTCGGCTCTAGTTTTCGGTGAAGTGCCAAGCCAAACAGTTTCTTTGGTTTGTTGAAAATACCAACTTAGCATCAAATCATGTAGTTTCTTTCCGATGCCTCTTTTTTCAAAGTCCGGACTCAAAAATAAAGCCCAAATGTTATGTTCTAGTAGATCAACAATCGCGAAACCAACTATTTGAAGGTCAATTTCGCAAACCCAACCTTTACCGCGTTGGGTGATATATTCCAAACAGTCTTGTTCGGTAACTAAATCAGGATTCGACAAGGTGTTTTCCTTGACGGAAAGTCGTACTTTCATCAGGTCCGCAATATCCGCTGGCGTAGCTTCTCTGTAAATCATAACCCTTGTTTTTTGCAAAAGGCATTCAATCCTTGTGCGGCCTGTGTTTTAATTTTTTGTTGCATGAAGGAAGTCCAGCCCAAGAGAAGCCCTTTGATTCCAAAGGCTTGCCGACTCCAATGCCACAAATCGAAAACATCAGTATGTTTGCTAATCAATCCGTCTTTAAATTCAAAACTAGCTTTAATGGTATTAATTACTTTTCGATTGGTTTTGCTGAATGGGTAGGTAGCAACCCAAGTAGCGGAACCTGTTGTTTCGTCCGACGTTACCTTTGAAAACTCCACTTGTAGATTTCCCTTACTGCGTTCCAAAAGCATTTGCCACATGGCCATGACTTTTTTGCCTTTTAAAATACCAAAAACAGGATCTTGGAATTGAATGTTGTCATGATAACAACTTGCCATAGTAACTGCATCTTTCGTAGAAAAAGCGGTATAAAATTTTTCGATGATAGCAGTGTGTTGGTTCATTTTTTTACGGATAGAGTGCTTTAATTTGCTGTGCCGTATCATAACTTTTTTTAGAAGTATCGTAGGCCGTTGCAAAATATTTTATCTTATTAACTGCCGTAAAATTACCAATTTGACTCGAAAATCCTGTGGCTTTTCCTTTAATATTAAAATGTAAGGATTGAATTTCGGTATGTTTTAATTGATTCATCTCAATTGCATTCAGTGAATAATAGGTACTAATTTGTGTGCCGCTTATCTCCCGTATGCCTTTATCAGTGCAGGTGATGGCTTTGTTGTCGATTAACAATAGGTAAGTAGTGCCTGCAATAGTAAAAGTATTGTTTGACGTTTCGACTGTAATTTTTAATAGGCCGCCTTTTTCCGTTTTGGCAATTTGAATTTTAGCAATTCCGGTCAACGCATAATTTTCACAAATGAAATCCCACGTGGGAGTTGCAGGGTAAGTTTTCGAATTTTGAAAACTCATAAGCTCTTGACTAAGAGCTGATGTTGCTACAAGAAAGAACAAATAAGAAAGTCGTTTTAAAATCATAAAATGCAGTTATTTTTTAGGAAGTTCTAAATGAAAAGTATCGGCCCAATCATCAGATTTTACAGCTGCAATTTGATTGTTTTGATTCAAGGTAATTCGCAACTCTTTGTTGGCAATTTTCTTTTCATACAAGGCTTTGAAACGGTAAATCATTGTTTTATCAGAAGTAATTTGATAGACTTCCATCAACTTTAAATCTTTAAAGTCGCCATATTTTAAACGAAATTTCAAACAGGTTTTGGTCAAGCGATCAATAGTCATGTTTTTGATGACTTTCGGTGTGGCTTCCGATTTTTTAAAAGGAATAAACGTAGAAGTGTTGCAGGTATTCAAAACCTGTTTTCCTAAGGCGGCGACTCTATTTTTTTGAGCGTCTGGTATTTCGGTTAAAGCGATAGGAGAGAGTTCACTGCGTTTTGCGACCGCTTGCTTCGATTTACAACCCATCATCAAAACTATAACGAATAAAAAGAAAATTTTTTTTAGCATTGTATTTTTGAATTTAGTAGTAAAGCAACTTTGCTATAACGGATTAACCTTCTTTTTATTGGACAGTTGCTACAAAAAGAAATCCCAACCTTTTACAGATTGGGATTTCTTTATCAATGTGGTATGTTAATACAAGCTCGGAAATTTTTTCGGATTTACTTCACTCATCATGCTGTATACTTTTTCGTAAATGTCCTCGGCAGAAGGTTTTGAAAAATAATCACCATCAGTACCGTAAGCAGGCCGGTGTTCTTTTGCCGTTAAGGTTTGTGGTTTGCTATCCAAATAATCGTAGGCATTTTGTCCTTCTAGAATTTGTTGCAATATAAAAGCAGAAGCACCACCGGGAACATCTTCATCGATCACCAAAAGACGGTTGGTTTTCATAATGCTTTTCACAATATCCTGGTTCACGTCAAATGGAAGCAACGATTGGATGTCGATTATTTCACAATCGATTCCTTTTTCAAACAATTCTTTGGCAGCGACTTCTATGATTCGCAAAGTCGAACCATAAGAAACCAAAGTAATATCGGCACCCGATCTAATCGTTTCTACAATTCCAATGGGTGTTTTGAAGGCTCCTAAGTTCGAAGGCATTTTTTCTTTCAAACGATAGCCATTCAAACATTCAATTACTAAGGCGGGTTCATCGGTTTCCAATAAACTATTGTAAAATCCTGCCGCTTTAGTCATGTTTCTTGGTACCAAGACATGAATCCCACGAATGGCATTGATGACCATTCCCATTGGGGAACCCGAATGCCAAATACCTTCTAGGCGATGACCGCGTGTTCGTATAATTAAAGGCGCTTTTTGTTTTCCACAAGTTCGGTATTGTAACGTAGCCAAATCGTCACTCATGATTTGAATAGCATACAAAAGATAATCGAGATATTGAATTTCGGCAATCGGACGCAAGCCTCGCATCGCCATTCCAATGCCTTGACCGAGAATGGTGGCTTCTCGAATTCCGACATCAGCTACCCGAAGTTCACCATATTTTTCTTGCATACCATCCAATCCTTGATTAACGTCGCCAATGCTTCCAGCATCTTCACCAAAAACGATGGCTTGCGGGTATTTGGTAAACAAGACATCAAAGTTATCCCGAAGAATCATTCTTCCATCGGCATCTTCTGAATTCTCGTTGTACGTTGGTTTCACTTCGACTACAGAAAATACATTCTCTTTAGAAGTAGAATGCAAATGCGAACTGAATTTAGGCTGGATTTTTTCAAAGTATTTGGTAATCCAACTGGAAAGTGCTTTTTGCCCATTCTCTTGATTTACCATTCGTAGCACTTTACGCGCCGTTGTAATAATATCTTTCCGAATAGGTTCTTTTATTGCGTTTAAATCGGTGGCATATTTTTGAATAAAAACTTTATTATCACTGGTAGCAGCAATCGATTCTAACAAAGCAACTACTTCTTTTTGCTCACTAATTATGGGCGCTAGAAAGGCGGTCCAGGCTGCTTTTTTACCTTCAAGAACCTCTTTTTTGGCATCGGAATCAATAGCATCAAGCTCTTCTTCCGTACCAATATTGTAAGTAACCATCCAGGATTTCATTTGCTTGATGCAATCAAAATCGCCTTCCCATTCCAAACGATCTGCTTTTTTATAACGTTCGTGAGAACCCGAAGTGGAGTGTCCTTGCGGTTGCGTCAATTCGGTAACGTGCACCAAAACCGGAACATGTTCTTCTCGCGCTATTTGCGATGCTTTTTCAAAAGTGGCAATCAATTCGGCATAATCCCAACCTTTAACTTTTAAAATTTCATAACCGTTATGCGCTTCATCGCGCTGAAATCCTTTTAAAATTTCGGAAATATTTTCTTTGGTAGTTTGGTGTTTGGCATGTACAGAGATTCCGTACGCATCATCCCAAACACTGATTACCATAGGCACTTGCAATACGCCCGCAGCATTGATGGTTTCAAAAAACAAACCTTCTGAGGTACTGGCATTCCCGATTGTACCCCAAGCGACTTCATTTCCATTGACCGAAAAATTGGTAGTGTCAATGCCTTCCACTTGTCGGTATATTTTTGAAGCTTGGGCTAATCCTAGCAAACGAGGCATTTGGCCCGCAGTAGGTGAGATATCAGCACTAGAATTTCGTTGTTGGGTTAAGTCTTTCCAAGAGCCATCGTCGTTAATGCTTTTGGTAGCAAAGTGACCGCCCATTTGGCGTCCGGCCGACATAGGATCGTGATCAATATCGGTATGACCGTAGAGTCCGGCAAAAAATTGGGTAATGGTAAGTTCCCCAATGGCCATCATAAAGGTTTGATCTCTATAGTAACCAGAGCGAAAATCTCCTTTTTTGAAGGCTTTTGCCATAGCCAATTGTGGCACTTCTTTCCCGTCGCCGAAAATTCCGAATTTCGCTTTTCCGGTCAAAACTTCTCGTCTTCCCAAAAGGCTACATTCGCGACTGATTACGGCAATTTTATAATCGTTCAGCACTTCTTTTTTGAAATCTTCAAAGGTGAGTACTGAATTGGCTTCTACTTGTGTCATATATGATATGCTATTGCTTTGGAAACAAATTTAATTAAAAAATGTCTTGGTTTTTCTATTCTTTTGAAAAATATCTTTTTAAGATATCTGCAAGTATTTTTGTAGTTTGATTCGCTTTTTTAATGTTATCTTAATTATATGTTGATATTTTAAAATATTGACAATTAAAAGCTTGTTTCGCTGAATATTAAAACCACTTCCGTGTAAACAAATTAATTAAGGTCTTTGGGTCGAAGGTGAAAATAAATCGAATTTTCTGACTGTATTGTGGTTGGCTTATTTCCCAACCTAAATTGGAGTAAACGGGCAGGTACAACTCGAAATAATCGGTAACCAAATTCAATCGAATACCGCTGTCGTAAATGAATTTTTCGGAAAGCCCTTTGTTTTTTACCAGTCCCAAATCGCCGTACACTTCTATCCAATTCCATACATTGAAACTACCATTTGTTGCTAGCAACCATTGGTTTGCGGAATTCGGAATTACCTTCGATTTAAAACCACCTTCCGCCATCAAAAATTGCTGACTAAACAATCCCGATTTTTCGGAACGTCCGAACAAATTATAGTCAAACAAATAGTCGTTTGGCGTATCAATTCCGAAATTATAGCTGTTGGAATTTTTCAAATTACTGTACAAAAAGCTACCGGCAAACAAACGTAAATTGATCTGACGGTTGCTGTTGAATAATTTTCGGAATTGAATTTCACTAGATATTTTTCCAAAACCGCTGGACAACTGCATGGTATTATCAAAGTTCACGTGATTGGTAATCTCACTTTTCGTATTCGAATAGGTCAAACTGAAAATCGAATAATTGTCTTCCGCTGTATTTTCAACAAATTTGGAACGCTCTTTTTGAACGATACTGTAGCGCATTCCGATACTTTGTTTTCGATTGTCGCGAATGTTTTTTTCTCGAATGGAAAACGACACTAAAGGGTTTATTTTTAGATAAGTAGCGTCTTGTGCATAATGGTAATAAGAAGTAGAAATCGCGTACCGAATGTTGAACAATCGACTGTCGCGGATGTATTGATTCACCAAAAACGACGCACTACCTATGACCGAATTGGTATTGGTCGCATACGATGGATTGGCGTCAAATATGATGGGTTTGTCTAAGATGGTTTTGTTGTGAAATCGAATGCCAGGATACAAACCGTCGTACAAATTGTATTGCAACGTCGGAACATACAGAATCTGATTGTAATAAGGATCTTCCAAATCCTTCATGAACACAAATTTAAAGGGACGATTGCTAGTAAAAAAACCTTGCAAGGATTTCCAATTGTTTCTTAAATTGTACTCGGGCACTTCGTTTCGATAATTTAAAACTATCTTATCCACGTGTTGCCGATCAATGGTAAAAGTGCTATCTTTTCGAATGTTTTCAAACCATTTTTTGAACACAACGTTTTTGTCTTTGATACCGTAAACTGGTATCGGCACGGCTGTTCCTGTTTTATTCTTAATGGTAAACGTAACGCTGTCTTTGGTTCGGGAAACATTTTCAAATTTATAATCGACCAAATCTCTCGAATTGATAATCGTACTAAAAAACCAATCGATATTCTTGGGCGCATTCTTTTTCAAAAGCTGTTCAAAGGTATTCGAGTAAGTTGGCTTCCCGATATTTGCGGCATAAAACTCTTGAATGGTTTTCGGAACAATACTATCGTCTATATAATTGTCTAAGTATTTCAAACTTAAACCGGCGCGGTATTTCGAAGCAATTTTCTCATTGAACCGAATCAACGTTTCTTTAGAATTGCTCAACGGTTGGTCTAAATTCTTACGCGCCATCAGCATGTAATAGTAACTGTATTGCTCGTTGAAATCCAAATTCACCAAATTAAAACTCTTCAGCAACTTGAATTTCGCCAAACTGCCCATCATTTTTACATTGGGATGGTATTCGTCGATGTAATTCATCATCGTATAAACTTGAATCGCATCGTAAATCCAGTTGTCTTTTCTAGGATCGAGGTGAAGGGTGTTCTTTAGGTAATTGTTGGTGTAGGTTTTCAAAAACTTTAATTCAAACAAAAACTCATCGGGAAACAAACTAATAAATGAAGGTAATTGGTTCAAACCATAAAACGGATTACGTTCATAATCAGCTTCCGAAACGGAAATCTTTTGATACGGATAAGGTCCAATTCGCTCTTTCACATAATTCACTACTCGGTCAATGACTAGCGCTTTTTGAACATCATCCAATTTATTTTCCCGCAAATTGGTTACGACTTCAACATTGTCATTTTTGTAGCTGTAAAATTCCGATTTAGGTTCTAAAAACAAACTAAAGTCGGTTCTACTTTTACCCGATAAGGTATAGTAAGTGCTCTCCAAATCTTTCCGCGAACTCACGACATCCAAATCGCTATTCAAACTATAGTCTTTCGGAATTTTTATGCCCAACTCAAAGTCTGATAAACCATTGGCAATATCATCCAAATTGGCATTGCTGTTTCTTACAAACCCATGGTTTTCATAACGCGCTGGTGTCAAAAACCAATCTTTTAAATTCATACCGCCTCGTTCGTCGAAGCCGTATTTGGTGAATCGATGGTTCGGAACTTTTACAAAATAGGTGAGGTGAAACGTTCGCTTTTCATGCGGTGCCATTTTTTGACGCAGCGGCACTTCAATCAAATCGGTATATTTATCAGGACGAAACCAATCTAAAAATAAATTGGAATCGTCAATAATCGTAATGGTATTAGTATTCCCGCGATCTTTTTCTTTAGCCAAATGAAAACTGCGCACAAATTCATCCGAAAAACGCCGTCCTAACAACGAGTTTTTATCGGCATACGCATTGTTCCAATCGTTCAACAGAATGCTGCTTAACGTATCGTTCGATTCGTTGTAATATGTAAGCTCTTGAAGTACGTTTAAGGTGTTTTTTTTAGCGTCGACTTCTACCGTCAACTTCGAAAAGTGCTGCGCGTACTGCTGTGTTGAGACGAGCAACAACAGGCCAAGGAATATTTTACAAGATGATTTCAATTAGTTCATTTAAAGGGTTGATCACATAACGAAATCAAGGTTTTTGGCTCAAAAATTCGGACTCAAATCGTACTTTTTGTAGAATTTATCCAACACATCCACCACTTCGTCTTCAGTATCTACGATTTTAAACAGATCTAGGTCTTTTTCACTAACCGTTTTTTCACGTTCCACCATTACAGTTTTGATCCAATCAATTAATCCCGACCAAAATTCTGTACCCACTAAGATAATCGGAAACTTAGCAATCTTTTTCGTTTGAATCAAAGTCATCGCTTCAAACATTTCATCCAAAGTACCGAAACCGCCTGGCATCACCACAAATCCTTGAGAATATTTTACGAACATTACTTTGCGCACAAAGAAATAGTCAAAATTCAAATTCTTATCGCGGTCGATATACGGATTGAAATGTTGCTCAAAAGGCAATTCAATATTCAAACCTACCGAAGTCCCGCCACCAAAATGAGCGCCTTTGTTGCTCGCTTCCATAATTCCAGGTCCGCCACCCGTAATCACACCATAACCAGCTTTACTAATTTTGAACGCAATTTTTTCGGCCAACAAATAAAAAGGATCTTCGGGTTTGGTGCGCGCCGATCCAAAAATAGACACGCAAGGTCCAATTCGCCCCATATTTTCATACCCGTTCACAAACTCCGACATGATTTTAAAAATCGCCCAGCTGTCGTTGGTTCTTATCTCGTTCCAGGTCTTTTGCTTCAACTTGTCTTGAATGACTTTGTCTTCGTCATTATCAAAATCTTCTAATCTCATACTATTTTTATTGATAACTGCTTTTCAAATGCAATGCTATTATTATTCTTTTTTTTCAGGAGCTAGTTCCAGCTTTCCGTTGCAATCTTTTGTGCCGAACGCCGTCGCAAAAGGATTTCCACTGCAATCTGGGCTAGGGCTTGCGTTGTTAATTGAAAGCAAGCGTGCTAAAATAACTCTTTTTTCAAAAACTCCGCGGTATAGCTTTTTTTATTTTTGATTACTTCTTCTGGTGTGCCTTTGGCAACAACCTGCCCGCCGCCTTTTCCGCCTTCTGGACCAATATCGATAATGTAGTCGGCCAACTTAATCACGTCCATATTGTGCTCAATGATTAGGATTGTATTGCCTTTATCGACTAGTTTATTGATGACTTCCATCAACACCCGAATGTCTTCAAAATGCAATCCGGTTGTAGGTTCGTCCAATATATAAAACGTATTTCCCGTATCTTTCTTAGCCAATTCTCCAGCCAACTTAATCCGCTGCGCTTCGCCACCCGAAAGCGTCGTACTTTGTTGTCCCAACGTGATATAGCCCAAACCTACATCTTGAATGGTTTTGACTTTGCGGTAAATTTTCGGAATGTTCTCAAAAAACGGAACGGCTTCGTCGACGGTCATGTTCAACACATCCGAAATCGATTTGCCTTTGTACCGAATTTCCAAAGTTTCTCGGTTAAAACGCTTGCCTTGACAAGTTTCGCACTCTACATAAACGTCGGGAAGAAAATTCATTTCTATCGTTCGAACTCCAGAACCTTCGCAAGTTTCACAGCGACCGCCTTTCACGTTAAAGCTGAAACGCCCGGCTTTGTAACCTCGAATCATGCTTTCGGAAGTCATGGTAAATAAGGAGCGAATTTCCGAAAACACATCGGTATACGTCGCAGGATTAGATCGTGGCGTTCGCCCAATCGGACTTTGATCAATATCAATGACTTTGTCGATATGTTCTAAGCCTTCAATTTTCTTGTACGGTTTCGGTTTCTTAACGCCGTTGAAATAATAAGCATTCAAAATCGGATACAGCGTTTCATTAATCAATGTCGATTTGCCACTTCCCGAAACTCCAGTGACGCAAATAAGTTGCCCTAAAGGCAATTCGATACTGACATTTTTTAAGTTATTTCCGGTAGCGCCTGTAAGTTTTAGGAATTTCCCGTTGCCCTCTCGACGTTTTTTGGGAACGGTAATTTCTAGTTCTCCATTCAAATATTGGGCGGTTAACGTGTGGTGTTGCAATGTTTCAGCGGGAGTACCAATACTGATGATTTCCCCACCAAATTTGCCTGCTCTCGGACCAATATCAATCACATAATCAGCACGAAGAATCATGTCTTTGTCGTGCTCTACCACGATGACCGAGTTGCCAATATCGCGCAGTTGTTCTAAGGAATGAATCAGTTTGTCATTGTCTCTTTGGTGCAAACCAATACTTGGCTCATCCAAAATGTACAACACACCCACCAATTGCGACCCGATTTGGGTGGCCAACCGAATCCGTTGTGCTTCACCACCCGAGAGCGATTTGGAACTGCGGTTGATCGATAAATAATCGAGCCCGACATTCACCAAAAAATGCAAGCGATCTTTGATTTCCTTGATGACTTCGGTACCAATTAGTTTTTGTTTTTCGGTAAGTGATTTTTCCAGTTCGTCAAACCAAACCGTCAAATCGGAAATGTCCATACCGCCTAAATCGTGGATGTTTTTATCTTCAATTTTGAAATAAAGCGCTTCTTTTTTCAAACGCGAACCTTCACAAACCGGACATTCTATTTCGTCCATGAATTCTTTTGCCCAGCGTTTAATGCTCGTGGAACCGCTTTCGTCGAATTGATTTTTGATGAAATGTGAAATCCCTTCAAACTCAATTTTATATTCTTTAGTAATGCCTAGTGTTTTCGATTCGACAGCGAATTTTTCTTTACCACCGTGCAAAATCATTTCCATGGCTTCTTCGGGAATCGACTCAATTGCATCGGTAATTTTGAATCCGAATTTTTCCCCAATAATTTCCAATTGCTTGAAAATCCAAGTACTTTTATATTCACCCAACGGAAGAAAACCTCCGTTTTTGATAGAAAGTTTCGGATTCGGAATAATCTTCTTCAGGTTAATTTCGTGAATCGTGCCCAACCCATTGCAATGATCGCAAGCACCTTTGGGAGAATTGAAAGAAAACAAATTTGGTTCCGGATTTTGATAGGAAATTCCAGTAGAGGGACACATCAAATTCCGGCTAAAAAAACGAATCTCGCTGCTGTCTTGATCCAAAATCATCAAGATATTTTCACCGTGATACATCGCAGTTTGAATGCTTTCTGACAAGCGTTTTTCGTTTTCTGGCGTGGCTTCCACCAACATTCGATCAATCACAATTTCGATATCGTGGGTTTTGTAGCGGTCTAATTTCATTCCGGGTGTAATGTCTTTGATCTCACCGTTGATGCGTACTTTCAGAAAACCTTGTTTCGCAATTTGTTGAAACAGCTCACCGTAATGCCCTTTTCGCGCGCGAATGACCGGCGCTAAAATATTGATTCGTTTCCCAATGTAATTTTCGGTAATCAAAGCCTTAATTTGCTCGTCGCTATAACTCACCATTTTTTCTCCGGTATTGTAGCTGTAGGCTTCTCCGGCACGTGCGTAGAGCAATCGCAGGAAATCGTAGACTTCGGTAATGGTTCCCACAGTAGAACGCGGACTTTTGCTAGTCGTTTTTTGTTCGATGGCAATTACTGGGGAAAGTCCATCAATTTTGTCGACATCCGGGCGTTCCAATCCACCGAGGAATTGTCGGGCATAAGCAGAAAACGTTTCCACATAGCGGCGTTGTCCTTCGGCATAAATCGTATCAAAAGCTAAAGACGATTTTCCAGAACCCGATAGTCCGGTGACGACCACCAATTTTTCTCTTGGAATGGAGATGTCTATGTTTTTGAGGTTGTGAACCCGTGCTCCTAAGACTTCAATAGTATTTTCGGTATCTAGCATGATTTTTTATGGAAAACGCAAAGGTAGGATTTCAATTGTAAATGAACAATGAACAAGTACTAATTAATAATTAAGAAATTGGTGCCCTAGCCCAGATGGAAACGGTTATCCTTTTGTGCCGGCGTTCGGCGCAAAAGATAGGAGTGGACAGCTGGATTAAGCTCCTAAATAATTATCCATTGTTACTCTATCGTCATCGCTTTTAACTTTTCACGGTAAGCTTCCAGCGCACTCGCTTTAGAGATGAAACCGAAGTATTTTCCGTTTTTCAAAACGGGTAGGAAGTTCACTTTACTTTTTTCGAATTTATTCATCACCGTTTCCATATTGTCGAGAGGATAAACCACTTCCAAGGGCGGAATCATGACTTCATGCACCATCGTATATTTTACTTTGAATGCGCTAAAAATAATTTCGCGGATGTCGTTGAAATGGACGATTCCAACTAGCTTTTTCTCTTTATCGACAACAGCAAAAATGACTTGGTTGGAATGGGAAATCAAGTCGACCAGTTTCTCTAAATTCTCATCGGGGGAAATCGTTAAATAATCGGATTGAATGATTTTTTCGGTTTCTAAGGTGGATAGGATGTTTTTGTCTTTGTTGTTGGTGAACGCATGGCCTTTTTTGGCTAAACTTTTGACGTCGAGTGAATGCCGTTCAAATTTTCTAGAAATCGCAAAACTGATGGACGAGACGATCATTAGTGGGATCATCAAATCGTAACCCCCAGTAATTTCCGCAATAAGAAAGATGGCGGTTAAAGGCGCATGAAACAAACCACTCAAGATGCCCGCCATGCCTACCATGGTGAAGTTGCTAGTGGGCAAATGCGTGATTCCGATGGCATTTAGAGTTTTGGAAAACAAAAATCCGGCATACGAACCTAAGAAAAGGGATGGTGCAAAATTCCCGCCGTTACCGCCACTTCCGAGCGTAATTCCCGTAGCAAAAACTTTGAGTAGCATGGTTAATCCGATAAAGAGTAGCAAAACGACACTATTGTTTCGGAAGCTGCTAAATAGCGTGTTTTCTAATAATTGCCCGGGATCGTTTTCGGACAAGACCCGAATGCTTTCGTAACCTTCTCCAAAAAGCGTTGGAAAAACGAAGATGATTAAGGCCAAAATGGAAGCACCAAAGAGCGCTTTTTTGTAGGGTTTGAATCGCAGTCGCGCGAATAAATGTTCCGTTCGCAAAAAGTTTCGGGAATAATACACGGAAATAAATCCGGTGAACAAGCCCAACACTACATAGTATGGAATGTTATGGTAGTTGAAAGTCTGTTTTTGGTCGAAGTTCAATAAAATGGTTTCATCTAGAGCAATGGCCGAAACCAAAGCACCTGTAGCGGCAGCAATCATAATCGGAGTGAAGGCAGAGATGCTCACGTCGACCAACAAGACTTCGATAGCGAAAAGCACACCCGCAATCGGAGCGTTGAATGCCGCGGCAATTCCGGCAGCAACACCACAACCAATTAAAAGCGTTCGGTCTTTGTAACTGAGTTTGTATTTCTGGGCGTAATTGGAGCCAAAGGCGGCGCCCGTAATTACAATCGGACTTTCCAAACCTGCGGAACCGCCCAGACCTACGGTTAAGGAGCTCGTGATGATTTGAGCATACATTTGCTTTTTGGGAATGATGCTCGCTTTTTTGGCTACAGCAAATAGAATTTGGGAAGTCCCTTTTTCGATGGTTCCTCCCAGGAATTTTTTGACTACAAAAACGGTTAAGAGGATTCCGATAATGGGCAACAAACTGTTGATGAAACTCAACTTTAATGTTGCATTAATCGAAGTGGCAAAAACAAAAACCCAATGCGCGAAGGTTTTCAAAACGATCACTGCGACGGCTGAAGAAATGCCCACAAGCACACTCGACAGGAAAATGAATTGCTTGTTGGTTACCTTAGTTTGTGACCAAGCAATTAGACTTTCCAGATAGCGAACGAGTTTTTTAAACATTTGTTTTTTGGTGAAAGTGCTAAATTAGTACTAATTTGATTTTAAGAAATATTTTTTAACGCTTCTTTTTGGCTGAGTGGTTTTAGCGAATGTTCTTTCACAAATTTTTTCACCGCTTCTGGATGAAACCGACCATAATCTCTCAAAGCCCAGCCGATTGCCTTTTGAATGAAAAATTCTTTGGAATGGCTGTGTTTTACACATTCCGAAAAAAGCAGTTCAGCATTAGTTTTTTCTTTGTAACTCAATTGAAACAAAATAGCAGCGCGGTTCAACCACATGTTTTCAGAGTTGGAAAATCGTGCAATAACTATTGGGATTTCTTGTGGAAACTGTTGCAAATAGATTCCTAAAATGTATTTTGAAATAGTGTCAACGGTATCCCACCAGGAGTTGGTAACAATAATTTTTTCAATCCAAAGGATATCGTCAAGAATGAAATTCTTCTTCAAGTTCTTCATCAAAATTTCTACCGCACAATAGTGAAATTCGCGTTCTTTTTTGGCATAGAGTGCCAGCGCAATTTCACGAGAATTGGTATCGACTTCCTCTTGATTATACTTCCAAACACTATGGAATAAATTTCTTCGTTTGTCGGTTTTAATTCCGAAAAAAGAAAATTTATTTTTCATGTATTTTTCCATGGGAAACGCCAATTCTGGGTTTCGATGGTCTTCAAAAGTGGATTCTAATTCGGGTATAAAAGACATAGTTTTAGGTTTAAAATCCAACGGCTTTATCATCGCCTCGTTTATCGGCACCGCCTTCATATTTACCATTGGATAAGACTAAAATAGCATCCACCTTGCCAATGACAGGAGCGGTTTTGATGTTGATATGGTAGCCTTTATCACTGAGATTGGCAATGGTTTGATTGGAAAAACGAGTGGGTTCCAACAGAATTTCGTCGGGTAACCATTGGTGGTGAAACCTAGGTGCGTTCACGGCTTCTTGCATGCTCATTTTAAACTCGGCAACATTAAGAATGGTTTGCAAAACGGAGGTAATAATCGTGGAACCGCCGGGCGAACCTAACACCATAAATAGCTTCCCTTTTTTTTCTACAATTGTAGGCGTCATCGAACTTAGCATTCTTTTTTCGGGAGCGATGCTATTGGCTTCAGCACCAACTAAACCATAAGAATTCGGAACTCCAGGTTTGACACTAAAATCATCCATTTGGTTGTTGAAGAAAAACCCCAATTCGTCATCATACAATTTGGAGCCATACGCTCCATTTAAAGTGGTGGTCACGGCAACGGCATTTCCTTCGGCATCGACAATGGAATAATGAGTGGTTTCGTTACTTTCGGAAATGGAGATATTTCCGTGAGAAACTTCGGAGGAAAGCGTGGCTTTATTCCAATCAAAACTTTTCATTCTTTGTTTGAGGTAATTCTTTGCAACCAATTGGTTTTTAGGAATCGACACAAAATCCGGGTCGCCTAAAAAGTAATTCCGATCCGCATAGGCACGACGTTCGGCTTCAGTAAGTAGTTGCATGTATTTTTCGCTGTTGTGACCCAATTTTGAAACGGAAAAAGGTTCAATCATTTTCATAATTTGTTCCAAAGTAATGCCACCGCTGGATGGTGGCGCCATCGAAATTATTTTGAGATTTCCGTATTCGAAAATAACGGGTTTGCGCCAGACTACTTTGTATTTTGCTAAATCTTCCATGGAAAGAATACCGCCATGCTGTTGGAGGCAAGCTACAATTTTTTGAGCGGTTTCTCCCTGGTAGAATTCGGCTGCCCCATTGTTCATGATGCGCGTTAAGGTAGCAGCGAGCGCCGGATATTTAATGGTGTCACCCACTTTAAAAGACTGCGCCATTAACGTTTTTGCTCCGCTGATGGCTACTATATCTTTCTGATAGGTATCAATTTGTTTTTGCTGTTTTTCAGTAATTACAATTCCTTTTTTGGCCAATGCAATTACGGGTTTCATAATGTCTTCCACTGCGAGTTTTCCAAACTTTTCATGGGCGGCAAATACACCAGCTATGGTTCCTGGTACACCGACGGCTAAGGCTCCATTGATGCTTAAGTTGGGAACCACTTCTTTGTTTGCATTCAAATACATGTCCTTGCTGGCTTGCAATGGAGCCTTCTCGCGGTAATCTAAAGTTCCAGTTTCACCTGTAGCTTTTCGGTAAACCATAAATCCGCCACCCCCTATATTTCCGGCATAAGGATAGGCTACGGCTAAAGCCAATTCGGTTGCCATCATCGCATCAAATGCATTGCCTCCTTTTTTTAGAATTTGAGCACCAATTGCCGATGCTTCTTCTCTAGCGGAGACTACCATTGCTTTGGAGGTAATCAAGCCTTGTTGGGCGCTAGTGCTGGAAGTGATTGCTAGAACCAAAAGCAACACTTGTATTTTAAACTTCATAGCGATTTTAGTTTTTTAAGGGCATGAGCCTTAAGTTCAGGAAAAAATAAAGTGAACTCCGCTTCAAATTCATCGTAGAAGGTTTCCAATTCATCGACAGCGTATTGCATTTTAGATTCGTTTCCGGAGCGTCGATCCATTTGAAATAGGATTCGGGCAATTCCTTCTTTGTATTGGTAATTGACCAACCAATTGTGTTCCATCATGTAGGGCATTAACCCTTTGGTACGGTCGGATAGTAAATGATAATTGTCTTGAAGTGATTGGTAAAAATTGGCTACAAAATTCTCTAGCTTTTCTTCGGAATAGACCGCCCAATTCTTAGCTAAATAATGATCGTAGAAAATATCGACAATAACGCCTGCGTAATGATGGTAGCGTTCATGAAGTCGCTTCGTACTTTGCCGGAATACAGGATGGGCATCGGTAAAGGTGTCAATCTCGCGGTGTAAGAGAATCCCTTTTTGAATGTCGGGCGGCAAGTGTTCGTAGTGCTTTCCCCGAATTCCATCCGCCATAAAATTGCCGATTTTGATTAAATCGTTGCCGTCGGAAAGGTAAATGTGGGCTAGAAAGTTCATAGGCACAAGTTAAGAAACTCATATCAATTAGCAATTATCAATTGTGAATTATCAATTAACAATTATCTTTGTCGCAAAATCGTACATCGTATATCTAAAATCGCAAATCCTAAATAACTATGACATTAATAAAATCAATATCTGGAATTCGCGGCACCATTGGCGGAAAAGTTGGAGATAACTTGACTCCAGTAGATGCTGTAAAATTCGCATCGGCTTATGGAACTTGGTTGAAAACCTATTCTAAAAAAGCGAAACTAACCGTTGTAATTGGTCGAGATGCGCGAATTTCGGGACCCATGATTCACAATTTGGTGGTGAATACTTTGATTGGTTTGGGTATTGATGTTATTGATTTAGGCTTGTCAACAACGCCAACCGTTGAAGTAGCAGTTCCTTTAGAAAAAGCAGATGGTGGTATTATTTTGACGGCCTCACACAATCCAAAACAATGGAATGCCTTGAAATTACTAAATGAAAAAGGCGAATTTTTAAGTGGTGCCAATGGCGAAATAATTTTGCAAATTGCCGAAGCCGAAGCCTTTGATTTTTCGGATGTGGATAGTTTGGGCGAAATTACCGCTAACGATGCCTATATGGACATTCACATCGACGAAGTTTTAAACTTACCATTAGTCGATATTGAGGTGGTGAAAGCCTCTAAATTTAAAGTGGTAGTGGATGGAGTCAATTCCTCAGGTGGTATTATCATTCCAAAATTATTGGAATTAATGGGAGTAGAAGTAGTAAAATTATACTGCGAACCGAACGGACATTTTCCGCACAATCCCGAACCTTTAAAAGAACATTTAACCGATATTTCAGAACTAGTCGTTAAAGAAAAAGCGCATTTAGGAATCGTTGTAGATCCCGATGTAGATCGTTTGGCATTCATTTGCGAAGATGGCGAAATGTTTGGTGAAGAGTATACGTTGGTGGCTTGCGCCGATTATGTGTTGAGCAAAACACCAGGCAATACGGTTTCCAATATGTCGTCTTCCAGAGCGTTGCGAGATGTGACGAATTCGCATCAGGGAAACTATGAAGCCAGTGCCGTCGGAGAAGTGAATGTAGTCGAGTTAATGAAAAAAAACAACGCTATTATTGGAGGCGAAGGCAATGGCGGAATTATTTATCCCGAATTGCATTATGGTCGCGATAGCCTTGTTGGCGTGGCTTTGTTCTTGACGCATTTGGCCCATAAAAAGATGTCGGTTTCCGCTTTGCGTGCTTCTTATCCGGAGTATTATATGAGCAAAAATAAAATTGAATTGACGCCTCAAATTGATGTCGATGCGATTTTAGAAGCGATGACCAAAAAATATGCGCACGAAAATATCTCGACGATTGACGGTGTGAAAATTGATTTCGCGACCGAATGGGTGCATTTAAGAAAATCGAATACGGAACCGATTATCCGAATTTATACGGAAGCGCCAACCCAAGCGCAAGCCGATGCTTTGGCACTTCGAATCATTGATGAAATTAAAGCGGTTGCCGGAATTTAATTAGCATCTATTTTAAAATAAAAACCCTTTCAAGAATTGTTGTTGAAAGGGTTTTCTTTTAGAATGACATTTTATAGATTATTGCAGCGGTAAACGACCGTGTTAACCCGTCCGGTCGAATCGTTCGCACTACAAAAGGCGTTGCCAGTGAAATGTCGATGCTGTTTGTGGAATTCATCGCATAACTCCCAATGAGATTTCCATTGATAGTTAAACCTTCCGAACCTGGAATGGCTTCTCGAACACCATAGTAGTTTTCAGCGCTATCTTGACCTAAATGATACAAGAAAAGCACATTGGGTTTGAAGGTGAACTTCCCTTTTGTTTTATAGGTGTATGTGGTTCGAAATAAAACATCGGGGCGACGTTCAAATAAATTGGTCGTTGGAAAATCGTTGGTACCAGAATATTCTTTGAAATAGGAATTCCGATTGAGATTAAATACAGGAAGTTGTAGTGCCGAATTAAAGTCCCAATTTTCATACTTTAAAGTCACGCCAACAATCCAATCAAATGTACCCAAACTAGCCTGATAATCTAAAGGCAACGAATAGCCGTTGATTTTTAAATTTGATTGGGTGAATGGAAATTTCATTCCCAGTAATGTGCTCCATTTCAAAGTTCGTTTGCTTTTCCAATCGTAGTTTGCGGTTAAATAAGCATCGCCAAATTGCCCTCGTTTTCCAAAACTTCCACTAGCTAATGAATAGGTTATTTTCGCACTCAAAGCAAATTGGTTCGAGAATTTTCGCGTGTAGGCCAAATAGGGCGAATAGTATTTAACAGCTGCTTCGCCAGCACCAAAAATGTTTCCAAATTCAACCGTATTTTTTGAAGGAGCGTCAGTAAGGAAACTACCTGCAAGTGAACAAATTCCAGCGTCACTGCACCCTTGCGAATAAACAAAAGTGAGCGGTAACAATAGCAGCGTCATAAGATAAATAGATCTTTTCATAGCATTTAATTAGCGTTAAGAGGAGCAATGGCATACAGATGATTGTATTGTTGGCAATGAATCAGCACGTGCGAGTAATTGGCAACGATAACTTCCTTCGGGATTTCATAAACCGTCGCGGCAGTTAAATTTCCTAAACTGACGAATTCCGTTGGAGTAGCTCCTTTAGAGAGATAAACTTTCAAATCAGGACCTTCTGAGATACTGAAATTTTCCAATTGCACTCGGTAGCGATTTCCTTCCAGATAAATTTTGGCTTGACCAATGACAGCGATGCCCGACGTACCCGAAAAATTCCCGGAGTATTTTAATATTGCGGTACCTTGATCTAGTGACTTGGCTTGAGTTCGTGTCAAATCGCCTTCGACTTCACAAGACCAAAAAACGAGTAGGAGCGGGAGCAATCCCAAGATCTTTTTCATAGCATTTTGGATTTAGATGTTCTACTATTCAAAAGTAATTACGCTTGTACTCTCTATTTGTCAGCTAGTTTACATAAAGAAGTAATTTCAGTTAAATGCAAAAAAAACCTCAGATTTCTCTGAGGCTTCAGTAAAAAAACAAACAACAACTATGAAACAAGGTTGACAATTTTTATAAATTTCTCAGAGCTTGTCATGGAGATGCCACAACGTTTGGGAGCGGTTGTGTCATAAGTGTTTCCACAAGTTGGACAGATATAATAAACTGTAGGAAGTGTTTTTACTGAATTACTTTCAAGGGCAGCAAGGGCTTTTTCGTAGTAAACTTTGTGTTTTTGTTCCGTTTTGTACGCATAGTTAAAACTCACTTGTGCTAATTGATTACCAGCTTTGTTAGCAGCAGTCAAGAACTCAGGATACATGGTGCTAATTTCATAGCTTTCGCCTTTGATCGCATCTTGCAAGTTCTCCTTGGTTGTTTTTACTGTAAATTCAGGAGTGATATTGGCTACAATTTGTCCGCCTTCTTCCAAAACCGCTTTGTGATTGTTGGCGTGAATTTTTTCAGATTTAGAGGCTGTAGCAAACAATAATGCAATTTCGTGGAATCCTTCTTCTTCCGCTTTATTACTGTAGGCTAAATACTTAGCGCTGGCAGTAGTTTCGCCTTTAAAGGCATCTAACAGATTTTTAGTAGTAGCGGCGTTAGCATCTGTAGCTGAAGAAGCTCCAATTTCTTTTCCTAAATTTACCGCTTCAGCTGTGGGTTTTTGCATGGCAGCATCGTCATTGCTATTGCTTTTACACGATTGAAGAGACAAGGTCGCCAAACTAGCAACCGTTACGATCAGTACTATTGATTTTTTCATGGGTATTGTTTTTAAATGTTTAAATTTTACAGTACAAAGATGTGCCTGACAACATTTAAATAGCCTTTAAGAAAACTTAAAATAGCCTTAATTGATTTAGAATCGTAGCGTAAATGTAGTTCCCTTATTTAAGGTGCTGCGAACATCAAGTTTGATGTTTTGAAGATCGGCTAATTTTTTAGCAATAGAAAGTCCAAGGCCATTGCCTTTTATGGAAGAACTTCTCGACTCATCGGTTCGGTAAAACCGATTGAAAACACTGGGAAGTTGCTCTTCTGAAATGCCAACTCCTTCATCCTGAAACGATAAAGTTTGGATATTTGATTCCCAAAAAATAGTGATGGTTCCTTTTTTAGTACTGTATTTAATGGCGTTTTGCAATAAATTATCAAAGATGATTTCCAAATAAAAAGGATCGCCAATAACGGTAATGTCATCTGGGATGTAAATTTGTAGTTTCAGATTTTTTTCAGCCAATACTTCGAGCCATTTTTCACTAGAATTATACACTTTTTTAGAAAGTAAAATGCTTTCTTTTTTGGTTAAGGTTACTCCGGATTCTATTCTCGCCAATTGCAATAACTGTTCTAATAAAGCGTCTAAGCGATCTACTTGTGCAATGATGTTACCCAACTTGGCTTCGTAAACTTCAGGTTCTCTCTTCTTACGTATCAAAATTTCTATCGTACCTCGAATGGCTGCTAGTGGCGTTCTAATTTCATGCGATGCATCACTAGTGAATTGCTTTTGTTGCACTATGCTTTTTTCAATTCGAAAAAGTAAATCGTTGATGGTTTGGGTGAGCTTGTAGAGTTCGTCTTTTCTTTCGGGTAAAGTCAATCGTGTTCCAATGCTAGATTCGCTAATTCCAGAAGCTGTTTTGATTAATTCATGAACCGGTTTAATGGCTTTTGATGCGGCAATTTGCGAGGCAATAAATTGAATGATCAAAACCAATGGAAACGAAATGAACAAGACCAAAATTAGATTCTTAAGAATGGAATAGGATTCTTGTTGCGAGGTGGCAATGGTAAGTTGTCCAATAATTTCCCCTGCTTCATTCTTAATAGGAAACTGACCTAAACGAATTTTTTGTTTGCTAATCTCGCCGTTATAAAAAGTTTCGGTCTGATTTTTAGGGTTGAACAGAAATTGGTCGTCGTGTAAATTACTCGAGTGAAAAACTACTTTTCCTTTGGTATCAACAATTTGAAGAAAAGTCGGGTTGACCTCAATTTTTTTGTGCTCCAATTCGTCCCATTCCGGCATTTTTTTGATGATAATGCTGTCCCGATGCCAATCTAAATTGCTAAAGACTTCCTTTTTTTCCGCCAGAATGTCGTTGTCTAAATGATAGTATGCCGTTTTGGTAACGACCAAAAAGATGATTACAAACACAAAAGCAGTGGTCAAAGCTACTGCAAGTGTATTGTAAAAGGCGATCCTATTTTTAAATCTTAAACTCATTCCTCCACGTCAATTTTATAGCCAATACCGCGAACCGTTTGTATAATCGACGGCATGCCTGGGTCGTCTAATTTTTTTCGAAGAAAATTAATGTACACATCGATAATGGAATTGTCGTAATCAAAATGAATGTCCCAAACTTTTTCAATGATGCTAGTGCGTCGGCATACTTTTCCTTTATTGCGAAGGAAGTATTCAAAAAGGGCGAATTCTCGTTGCGTTAATTCGATAGGTTTTCCTTTTTTAGTTAACGTATGCTTTTCGATATTCATTTCAATATCCGCAACGGAAAAGATTACGGTTTCCATCTGATTCTTTCGCATTAAAACGCGAATTCTAGCCAAAAGTTCTTCAAAAGAAAACGGTTTTCGGATGTAGTCATTCGCCCCCGACTCTAATCCGAAGACCGCATCATCTACAGTATCTTTTGCAGTAAGAAATATGATGGGAACATTTTGATTTTCTTTTCGAATAGCTCTACAAATTTCGATTCCATTGAGACCGGGAAGCATCCAATCTAGTAAAATCACATCGTATTCTTCCAGATTGTTTAGCGCGAGTTGCAACCCTTTCTTTCCGTTATCTGCAGTATCTACGGCAAACCCTTCTTCCTCCAAACCTTCTTTAATGAAGTTGGCAATCGATGTTTCGTCTTCTACGATAAGGATTCTCATAGGCTCAAAATTAGAGTAGTTAATGTCATTTTTTAATTGTTTTCTGTCGCGCTTCCAAAATCAGGCAAAGCCAATTGTACTCCGGCTCCGTGAGTGTAAACCAACTGCCCGCCCAAATAAGCAGTACTAGAAATGGCGGCTATAAGCAACGCAAAAAGAAGAATTCCTATCGCTTTGGTTAGTGTTGATTTGTAGTTTAAAAAATAAAGTGTAGTGTGAAAAGTTGCGGTGATGCAAGCCAACCAGATGGAAAAGTTTGCCGCTTGTTCGTGCAGTTCCATGGGAATTTTTAACGGACCTTCTTCAATGCCCTCGCCTGCGGAACCGCCCGATAAAAAGGCTGCGACTACTCCTAAAGTTCCAAGGATCAAAAGTAGTAACGAAACTTTTTTGAAAAATTCATTTTTTAAAAGTACCGCGATCAATTCGGATAGGAAAGCTACCAAAAGCAAAGCAATCGGAAAGTGAATGATCATAGCGTGAAGGTGGGTGGCTGCTATCATAATAGTGTTTATTTTGAATTCAAAGATTCCGAAAATACTATTTAAGTCGCATTAAAGATACCTTAAAATTCCCTTAAAATTCAAGTATAGCCATCTTTTTGGCAGGAAGAACTTGGTGAGAGAAATCGATATAGTTTCTCAAGATTGTAGTGAGAAAATTTAAAAAATATAATATCTTTGAGCACAAATTGGAATCCCATGACAACCCTTGATACACTCATTTTACCAACAACATTAGAGCAGTATTTCAAGCCTTTTCGCGATCAGATTATTGGAATTAATCAAGAATTTGAGTCGCCCTTTGGAACTAAGAAAATCATTTATACCGATTGGACTGCCAGTGGCCGTTTGTATCGTCCCATTGAGGAAAAAATGAGTAATGACTTTGGCCCGTTTGTCGCCAATACCCATACCGAAACTACCGTTACCGGAACGATGATGACTTTGGCTTATCACGAAGCCCGTCATATTATCAAAAAGCATGTTCATGCGACTGAAAATGATGTGATTATTACTGACGGAACTGGAATGACTGGTGTAGTTAATAAATTTCAACGCATTTTGGGACTAAAAGTTCCGGAGAATCTGAAGCCCTACACCACGCTTCCGCAAGATGACAAACCGATTGTTTTTATTTCCCATATGGAACACCATTCCAATCAAACCTCATGGCTAGAAACTATGGCTGATGTTGTGGTAGTTCCTGCTTGTGAAAAAGGATTGTTTTGCTTGAATAATTTCCGAAAAGTTTTAGAGAAATACAAAAGCCGAACGATCAAAATTGCCTCGATTACTTCTTGCTCCAATGTCACTGGAATTAAAACGCCGTATCACGAAGTGGCCAAATTGATGCACCAAAATAACGGGTTGTGCTTCGTTGATTTCGCCTGTTCGGGTCCCTATGTAAAAATTGACATGCATCCTGAAGACCCAGAAAGTTATTTGGACGCTATATTCTTTTCACCCCACAAGTTTTTAGGCGGACCTGGTACCACCGGAGTCTTGATATTCAATAAAAAATTGTACCGAAATGTAGTTCCTGATAATCCGGGAGGCGGAACGGTTTCTTGGACGAATCCTTGGGGTGAACACAAATACATTGACAATATTGAAGACCGTGAAGATGGCGGAACTCCTGGTTTTTTGCAAGCCATTCGAACGGCATTGGCTATTCAGTTGAAAGAGCAAATGGGAATCGATAATATTCTGAAAAGAGAACACGAATTGGTTCACTATGTGTTTTCAGAATTGGGAACTATAGCTAATATTAAAATCTTAGCAAACCAACACCAAGATCGATTAGGGGTAATTTCTTTTTATATTGAGGATTTGCATTTTAATTTAGGAGTGAAATTGCTTAATGATCGATTCGGAATTCAAACTCGTGGCGGTTGTAGTTGCGCTGGTACTTATGGTCATTATTTGTTGAATGTTG
>Ga0208124_100167_pt1 | contig 34363 bp, 29 predicted proteins | sample LakWasM104_HOW12_2_FD_183922 | JGI IMG/M metagenome (GOLD analysis project Ga0208124, IMG submission 183922) | Freshwater sediment methanotrophic microbial communities from Lake Washington under simulated oxygen tension - Sediment Metagenome... | ecosystem: Environmental > Aquatic > Freshwater >...
AAAGCGAATTAAGTTAAGTTTAAGGATAAATCACGCCCGAACTGTGATCGGCTGTAGCGCCAGTTACCGATGCCAAGACGTTGATTTCGTTGCGTAGTTTCAAAACGCCTAATAGGGCAAAGATCAAAGCTTCTTTGTATTCTAAAAGCACGGCTGGTGGTATTACGACAGTGATTTCGGGTAGGTAATTTTTGATCCGTTCAATCAGAAAATCATGATAAGCACCACCGCCGGTAATCAAAAGTTTCCCTTTTTTTTCAGGCAAAGCCAAAGCAATCTGAACCGCCACATGTTCGGTAAAGGTGCTCAAGGTATCTTTGATAGGCAGGTTATGCTTTTCTATCAAGGGTAGAACGGTTTCTTTTACAAATTCAAAGCCTAAGGATTTTGGATAAGGTTGCTGGTAGTAGGATAGCGCATTCAACTCGTGCAATAGCGCTGTATTGACACTTCCGGATCGCGCCATTTTTCCTCGGTCATCATAGTCTACTCCTAAGCGATTGGCATAAAAGTTTAACACGGTATTCACGGGAGAAATGTCAAAGGCAAGGCGACGGTCTTCTTTTTCAAAAGAAACATTAGAAAAACCACCCAAGTTCAAGCAATACTCATACTCCGAAAAGAGAATGCGATCGCCAATCGGAACCAAAGGCGCTCCTTGTCCGCCCATGTGCACATCCTGAACTCTAAAATCGCACACTACTTTTTGGCCGGTCAGGGCTGCAATTTCTGGGAGATTGCCAATTTGAAGCGTAAATCCGTTTTGGGGTTGGTGCAAAATGGTATGCCCGTGGGAGCAAACAGCGTCCAGATTTTTCAATTGGTATTTTTCAATGAAATCCGAAATGATGGTTCCCAGCAGTTGGGTGTAGTTTGTATTGAGTTCGTCTAGTTGGGTTTTCGAGTAGGTAACGCCGGTTTTTAGCGTCGCGATCCACTCGGAATTGTATGGGATCGTCTCCGATTCTAGGATTTCAAACGTCCATTTTGAGTGGTGAATGGCAAAACGAATGTGAGCTAAATCGACTCCGTCTAAGGAAGTTCCCGACATTACACCTACAACGTTATAGTTTTCTTTTAGCATCGCCCAAAATTACGAATCAAAACTTAAAATTTGACAATAAAAAAGTATCTTTGACAACATTTTTAAACAAAATATAACCCTCATTTTATAGCATTATGGATTTTAATCTTACCGAAGAGCATTTGATGATTCAACAAGCAGCAAGAGATTTTGCTCAAGCCGAATTATTACCAGGCGTAATTGAAAGAGACGAACACTCCAAGTTCCCAACCGAACAAGTAAAAATGATGGCTGATTTAGGTTTCATGGGCATGATGGTCGATCCAAAATACGGAGGGTCTGGTTTGGATAGCATTTCGTATGTGGTGGCGATGACGGAAATTGCCAAAGTGGATGCCTCTGCCGCCGTAATCATGTCGGTAAACAACTCGCTAGTATGCGCTGGTTTAGAGAAGTACTGTAACGAAGAGCAAAAAATGAAATACCTAGTGCCTTTGGCTAAAGGAGAAGTGATTGGCGCTTTTTGTTTGTCGGAACCCGAAGCAGGGTCAGACGCTACGTCACAAAAAACGACCGCGATAGACAAAGGCGATCATTACTTATTGAACGGAACGAAAAACTGGATTACCAACGGAGCCTCGGCTTCGACTTATTTGGTGATTGCTCAAACCGATATTGAAAAAAAACACAAAGGAATCAACGCCTTTATCGTTGAAAAAGGGTGGCCCGGTTTTGAGATCGGTCCGAAAGAAAAGAAAATGGGAATCCGTGGTTCTGATACGCATTCGTTACTTTTTACAGATGTGAAAGTGCCTAAAGAAAACCGAATCGGTGCCGATGGCTTTGGATTTAATTTTGCGATGAATGTCTTGAATGGCGGTCGTATCGGAATTGCATCACAAGCATTAGGAATTGCGACCGGTGCTTATGAATTGGCGTTAAACTATTCGCACCAACGAAAAGCATTCGGAAAAGAAATTTTTAACCATCAAGCCATTGCGTTTAAGTTGGCCGATATGTATGTGAAAATTACCGCTGCCAAATTATTAATCATGAAAGCCGCGTGCGAAAAAGACGAAGGAAAAGACATTTCCCACTCCGGCGCCATGGCTAAATTATACGCTTCTGAAATTGCGCTAGAGGTAGCCAATGAAGCGGTTCAAATTCACGGTGGTAACGGCTATGTGGCCGAATACCACGTAGAGCGAATGATGCGCGATTCAAAAATTACGCAGATTTATGAAGGAACTTCCGAGATTCAAAGAATTGTAATTTCGAGAGGATTGGTTTCTTAATTCCAAATCTTTTGTATAAATAGAAACCCTTTCAGCAATGAGAGGGTTTTTTGTTTTCTATTGGCCAAGGGATAACTTCATGGGCTATCTTGTTCCTTTCCTTTATTTTTTTGTGACAATTTTTTTTTCAAAATTTAAATTGTCACAAACTTGTGACAAACTTTTTTTTAAAAATTAAATTGTCACAACTTCTGGCAAAATTTTTGTCGAGAGAAAAATATTCAAAAAAGAACTACAATGAAAAATCGAGCAACCCTTCGGCAAGAATTAGGCATTACCCAAGAAGAGATGGCCATTTTATTGAATATGAAACGAAGTCACATGGCCATGTATGAATCAGGAGAGCGGGAACTGCCTTCTTCGGCTTTGACTATTTTGTATGAAATACAAATGAAGTTGCAATCTCCCGAAGCGGTAGCCCTAAAGAGCGAGTGGCCACCCGAAGCAATTCCTGAGCAGCAACAGCAGCTGTTGATCCAATTGCTAAGGAAGAATCAATTCCAACAAATGAAACTAGCTCGCGCTATTAGCGCTTTAGAAGAAAAGCAGCAAGCGCACACCAAGGCATGGCAATTGGGCAAGTGTTTAACGGAAGGTAAGCCACTGAAAAATCTGGCTTTCCCAGGAATACTTGACGTCATAAAAATCCGAGCTACTTCAGGTTTGGCGATACACAACGCAAATCGTTTCAATGCCTTGTGTGTGCAACGGGACCTTTTAGTACACGAAGAAGTCTGGTTGAAAGCCGCTATTAAAAAGGAATCGTTGTCCTAGCGTCTGAAAAGAATAACGATTTTAGGACAAGGAGCATGTTCCTTTCGGAAATCCATTTAAAACTAAAACCCTTTCAAAAACGTAACTTTTGAAAGGGTTTTTTGATTTAAAATTTTAACTACATTTACACAACAAGTTGGCAATTATGTATGAAGATTTAAAATATTGGTACCTGCGGGATCACAAATTGTTTCGAGCGTTGAGTTTTTCTCAAATCAAACAGTTGTGCATTATCACCGGATTCAAAAAAGCCAAAAAAGGCGAGATTCTTTATTTTTCCTCGTCGGATGTTCCCCGCATTTTTTTATTGAAGCGAGGCAATATTAAAATCGTATCGGTGGATGAAGACGGTAATGAAACCATTAAAGACATCATTCAAAAAGGCGATTTGTTTGGTGAATTGACGTTGGAAAACGATAGAAATTCGAATGAATACGCCAAAGCATTGACGGATGAAGTTTCGATTTGCAGTTTTCTAATGTCGGATTTCGAAGATTTGCTCTTGCACAATCCGAGTTTGGCTTTGTCCTATACTAAGTTTGTGGGGTTGAAAATGAAACGGATTAAGAACAATTATTCGAATTTGATTTCTAAAGATGCCAAAACAAGATTGCATCAATTCTTGAAAGATTGGGCAGAAAGCGAAGGCAAGCAAGTCGGCCATCAAGTCACGATTGAAAATTATTTGACACAAAACGACATGGCGCAAATCATTTGCACTTCCCGGCAAACAGCCACCCAGCTCTTGAACGAAATGGAAGAACAAAATTTGATTTCCTACTCCAGAAAAGAAATTATCATTGGTGATATCACGAAGTTGTAGACAAGTTTTCCGCCAAACTATAAATTAATAACTGCCGAACTTTAATGAAAAATCTATTTTTACTGATATCAATTTTTTCACTTTCACTGTCTTTTGCACAAACCGGAAATAAAAACACAACTACATTTGGATTTAAAGGTGGAGTAAATAAAAGTACCATTAATGGAACTGAATTAGATGGAAAAAAAACGGGTTACGATGGTTTTGAATTATATGCAAGCTTTTTTGCTGACACAGAACTAAATCAAAGGTGGAATTTTGAAAATGAACTACTATTTTCTTATACAGATGATTATCACTTTATAGAAATTCCTATTCATGTAAAATACAAATTCTTAAAAAGCTGGAATGTATTAATTGGCCCTAAGTTAGATTTTATTGTTGATGATCAAAACGCTTCCTCAGAATCAAATTACAGGTATAGAAACTTTGGAATTTCAGGTGAAATAGGAACGCAATATACTATTACTCGACGGTTTTTTACTGAAATCAGGTTTTCTAAAGGCATTACTGCTCAAGTAGACAATTTCGCATTAGAAATATATAATGGAAAACGAAACACAATAAGACTAGGGGTTGGCTTTAAATTTTGAGGATAATAAAACTGCATACAATAGCTTGAAGTAAAGAAATTATCATTGGAGATATCACGAAGATCTAAACTATTTTAACAGTATTGTAAAGTATCCGACAAAAGGGGAGGAACGGACCGATTACTTTTGCTTTATCAAATTAGATAATTTAAAAAGTAACCTTATGAAAAAATCAATCTTATTCTTATTCGTTGTCTTACTAACGGCAAACACTTTTGCTCAAACCGCAGCCAAAAGAACTTCAGAATTCAATTTAGAAAAAAAAGTAGCCCTTCAAGGGTATGATCCTGTGGCTTATTTCACGCAGAAGAAAGCGGTGAAAGGAAAAGCAACGATTGCGAGTTCGTATGAAGGCGTTATTTATTATTTTTCTTCCCAAGCCAACAAAGACGCTTTTACGAAAAACCCAACCAATTACGAGCCGCAATACGGAGGCTGGTGTTCCTATGCCATGGGGTCTACTGGGGAGAAAGTTGAAATTGATCCCGAAACCTTCAAAATTGTTGATGGAAAACTCAATTTGTTTTACAATGCTTATTTCAACAACACTTTAAAAAGTTGGAATAAAGACGAAGTGAACCTAAAGAAAAAAGCCGACGCGAATTGGAAGAAAATTATAAACTAAAAAGGAGTAGAAACGAATCAAACCAGCACAGACAACCACCTAAAAAGAATCTCATGAGAAACAACGTATTCACTTGGATCATCAAGCTTATAGCAGTAGTTATTTTACTGCAAACATTATTTTTTAAATTCTCAGGCGCGGAGGAAAGTGTTTACATTTTTCAAACGTTAGGAGTAGAGCCCGTGGGCCGAATCGGTTCTGGCATCGTCGAGTTGATTGCCTCTATCTTCATCTTAATTCCGAGAACCACCTTGCTCGGAGCACTTTTGGGATTAGGCACTATGACTGGAGCGTTAGTCTCGCATTTGTTTATTTTGGGGATTGAAGTCAAAAATGACGGTGGCGAACTTTTTATTTTAGCAATAATTACGTTTATTTGTTGTAGCATTTTAGTGTATCAGCATCGAAGTCGGCTAGCCGATGTAATCCAATTCAAATTGTAACGATGGTATTTGCACCCCTTCATACGAGCTTAAGGGAATTGGTGGATTTGCTCCGCCAACTTTCTGATGCAGATTATGCTGCACCTTGTCCCGAGTTGAGTCATTCCTCCATTGGAGAACACACCCGTCACATTATTGAACTTTTTCAATGCTTGCAACAGCAGTACGAGTCCGGAATTTTAAATTACGATGTAAGAGAACGCAACCAACACATCCAAACGAATACCGACTTTGCTATTACCACCATTCATCAAATTCAACTAAATTTAGAGCAACCGAATAAGGAGTTGCAACTGAACCAAAATATAGCAGGAGAGTTAGTTCAAATACAAACCAATTATTACCGAGAACTCGTTTATAATCTGGAGCATTGTGTTCACCACCAAGCGTTAATTAAAGTGGCTTTATTGCAACACCACCAAGTACAAATTGCCGAGAACTTCGGTGTAGCCAGTGCCACTATCGAATACAGAAAGCAATGTGCACAGTAAGTTTTGTTCCTTCACAAGGGAAAGTCATTATTACGTCGAATCGGGACGAACAGGTCTTACGACCCGCACTTCCACCGAAAAATTACGCACTCCAAAACAAGAGGATTTTTTTTCCCAAAGACCCCAAAGCGGGGGGTACTTGGTATGCTGTTGACGACCAAGCGACGATTTTGGTACTCCTCAACGGTGCCGAAGAAAAACACCAATGGAACCCACCATACCGAAGAAGTCGCGGCTTGATTGTTTTAGACGTTATCAGTGCTGCCTCGCCAGTAGCTTTTTGGGAAACAATCGATTTGGTCGATGTAGAACCTTTTACCTTAGTGTTGTATCAAGATCAAAAATTGTATCAGTTGCGGTGGAATGGTACTCGAAAATCGCGATTGGATTTAGACGCAACGCAACCGTACCTTTGGTCATCGTCAACGTTGTATCCCAAAGAGATTCGAGCCAAACGAGCGCAATGGTTTCTCGATTTTTTAGCACTAAATCCAGAACCAACGGAGTCCGAATTGTTTGATTTCCACAAAAACACGAATACCGACAACACCGAAAATGGTTTGGTCATCAATCGAAATGAGGTCCTCAAAACATTAAGCATTACGCAATCCGTTATTGAGCAAAATAAACTAGTTTTGAAGTACGACGATTTGATGTCGGAAAATCAAACTTCGAATTCTTTTATGATTGTTTAAAGCAACAGCCCTTGAAACTATTCTTTCACAAACTCACCCACTGGGAATATTGGCCCTTCCAAATTGTTTATTTTCCCATCTATTTTGTTTGGGCTTATTTTGCTTTGAAGACCCGAAGTATTTTCTTTTTTAATGCTTCCAATCCGTCCATCAAGAATGGCGGTTTTATTATGGAATCGAAGAAACAGATTTACAATTTGATTCCACCCCAATACTACCCAAAAACCGAACTGATCGCGGAAGGCACTTCATTCGAAACCGTCTTGAAAATCGTTCAGGATGCTAAGATTTCGTTCCCTTTAATTGCGAAACCCGATATTGGTTTGCGGGGTTCTGCCGTAAAAAAAATAAATAATGAAGCCGAATTAAAAGCCTATGCGGAGAAGGTAAACTTTGACTATTTGGTGCAAGATTTAATTCCGTTTCCCAATGAAATTGGCGTGTTTTATGTTCGCTATCCGCAGGAAAAAGAAGGTAGGATTACCGGAATTGTGGCGAAAGAATTCTTGATTGTAACTGGCGATGGAAAGGCAACGGTGGCCGAACTCCTGCAAAACAACCCTCGACATGCCATGCAATTGAAAGCCCTTACCAAAGAATATGGCGAGCAATTGAATGAGGTTTTACCCCTAGGAACGCAACGCAATTTGGTGCCTTATGGGAATCACATTCGAGGGGCAAAATTCATTGATGGGAGTTCCTGGATTACCCCAGAATTGACGGCACAGTTCAACACCATTTGCTTGCAAATTCCGGGTTTCTATTTCGGTCGATTGGATGTCATGTACACCACTTTATCCGATTTAGAGCAAGGGAAAAATTTCGCCATTGTCGAATTGAACGGTGCCGCCAGTGAACCTACTCATATCTACGACCCGAAACATTCGGTCTTTTATGGTTGGAAGGAGCTCATTCGGCACATCACTTATATGTATGAAATTAGCGTAGTGAATCATCAAAACGGCGCGCCCTATCTTTCCCATAAGGCCGGAATGCAAGAATACCGATTGCATTTGGAACAAAGTAGGAAAATCTTAAACTTCTAAAACGATGACGACCCTAAAAAATATAGCGGTTGGTTTCTTGGTGAGTTTTGTGGGCTCGATTCCGTTAGGGTATTTGAATGTCGTTGGCTATGAAATCTACCGAATTCATGGGGTGAAAGAAGTACTGCCGTATCTCTTAGGAGTCATTTCGGTTGAGGTTTTTGTAATTTATTTTACTTTAATTTTTGCGAATCAATTGGTGAAGAACCAGAAGTTGCTTCGTTTTATCGAAGGCTTTTCGGTACTTTTTATGTTTGTTCTGGCGTATTCATTTTATGCCAGCGCCCAAGTGTCGACCAGCAAATCGTCTTTGTTTGCTGCTTATAGTCATTATGCTCCTTATTTTATGGGTGTTCTATTGAGTAGTTTCAATATTTTACAGCTGCCGTTTTGGGTGGGTTGGAATCTTTATTTATTGAACGGAAGGTACATTGAAACGGCTTCTTATCGAAAGTATTACTATGTTTTCGGAACCGTAGCCGGCACTTTCGCGGGGATGTTGACGCTTATTTTGGCGCTAAGTTATTTGACGACCAAAACCGATTTCTTTGCAAAATACTTGATGGTGTTGATTATTCCACCCGTTTTTATTGCCCTTGGGATTTACCAAGGCATTCAGTTTTGTAGGAAATTTTATTAGCAGTATTGTTTTCTTTATCGGATTATTGCTCTTTTACTGTTTTAGTTAAGATGTAAAGCATCCCGAAACAGATACTTTTTTTTTCTACTTTTACAAAAAAAAATTTGAAAAATATTATTGTCACAGGAACCTCTCGTGGGATTGGCTATGAATTGGCTTTGCAATTGGCCAATGCCGGACATCAAGTTTTAGCGCTTTCCAGAAAAACACCCAAAGCTTTGATGGAACATCCCAAAATCAGTTGCTTGCCGGTAGATTTGTCACTAGAAAGTGATTTGTTGGAGGTGGAAAACTTCTTAACGGCAACTTGGAAAAACGTTGATGCTATCGTTCACAATGCTGGAGCGTTATTGTTCAGTCCGTTTTCAGAGACCACCACAGCCGATTTTGAACGCATTTACAAAGTCAATGTTTTTGCCATCGCTAGTTTGACCCGAATGGCCTTACCTTATTTGAAAAGAGGAAGCCATGTGGTTAGCATCAGCTCTATGGGAGGCATTCAGGGCAGTATGAAATTTGCTGGATTAGCTGCCTACAGCTCTAGTAAAGGCGCTGTAATTACCTTATCGGAATTATTGGCTGAAGAGTACAAAGAGCAAGGGATTGCTTTTAATGTTTTGGCATTAGGATCGGTACAAACCGAAATGTTAGCTGAAGCTTTTCCAGGATACCAAGCACCGCTGACCGCTGCACAAATGGCGGAGTATATCTTTAATTTTACCCTTACCGGTCACCAATTTTACAACGGAAAAGTGTTGCAGGTTTCTTCTACAACGCCTTAAAAATAGCGTTGGTGGTAAGGATGACCACCAACGGATAACTGACAACTCAAAAATGAGCGATACGCTAGCCAAATACTTGCCCGAACATGCTGTAAAGCCAGTCTTTGAGCTGATAGTGGTCAATGAAGTGCATTTAAAAATCGTGAACGAGCGAGTGACTCGACATGGCGATTACAGGAAAGCATTGAGTGGCAAACACGAAATAACAGTGAACGCCAATTTGAACAAATACAAATTCTTGATTACTTTAATACACGAGATTTCTCATTTGGTCGCTTTTGAAAAATTTGGTCGCACTATCAAACCGCACGGCACCGAGTGGAAATATACCTTTCAACGGTTGATGGTTCCGTTTATTCGGCCAGAGATTTTCCCCAATCAGTTGCTTCCTTTGTTGGCAAGACATTTCAAAAATCCAACGGCGAGTAGTGATGTTGATGCATCTTTGTCCTTAGCCTTAAAACAGTTTGACCAACAGAATGATAAAAATTATATCTTTGAGCTCCCTTACGGAAGTCACTTTAGAATTCACAATGGAAAGATTTTTACCAAAGGTGCTTTGCGAACAAAACGATACGAATGTGTTGAGGTAAGTTCGGGTAGAATGTATCTTTTTAATCCCAATGCAGAAGTGGAGCTACTAAAGTAAGCACGTAGGGCAATACCAATCAGAACGCTAAAGAAAAAATGAACAAAAATTATTACGCGATATTAATGGCCGGTGGAGTTGGATCTCGATTTTGGCCGGTAAGCACAACAGAATTTCCAAAACAATTTCACGACATGTTAGGGTCGGGGCATACCTTGATTCAAAAAACATTTGAACGGTTGGCTAAGATAATTCCAGTTGAAAATATTTTGATTCTAACCAATGAAAAGTACAATCAAATTGTGCTGGATCAGTTGCCTTTAGTAAAACAAGAACAAGTGCTTTTGGAGCCAGCCATGCGCAATACCGCTCCTTGTATTTTGTACGCTTCCTTAAAAATTAAAAAGCAAAATCCAAACGCTGTCATGGTCGTGGCACCAAGTGATCACTGGATTGAAGACGAGGACGTGTTTGTTCAAGATTTGCAACGTTGTTTTGATTTTTGCAGTGCCGATAATGCTCTGATGACTTTAGGAATTCAACCTACATTTCCCAATACAGGTTTTGGCTACATTGAGTTTGATAAGACGGCGACAACACCTGTAAAAAAAGTGAGTCAATTTCGGGAGAAACCCAACTATGAAACGGCTAAGTCTTTTTTAGAAAGCGGTAATTTTTTATGGAATGGGGGAATTTTTATTTGGAGCGTGCAATCGATTACTGCTGCTTTTGAACAATTCCAACCCACGATGAACGACTTATTTTTGAAAGGCTGGAACGATTACAATACAAATACTGAAGCGGCCTTTATCACTACGAATTATCCTTTAGCTGAGAATGTTTCTATTGATTATGCTATTCTCGAGAAAGCGCAAAATGTTTATGTATTGCCCGCCTCTTTCGATTGGAATGACCTTGGAACTTGGGGTTCTTTGCATGAAAAATTAGACAAAGATGCTAACAATAATGCCGTAGTTAACGCTACTGTTTTATTGAATAATAGCTCTAGCAATATTATCAGTACCTCTAAAAATAAAGTGGTGGTCATTGATGGATTAGAGGATTTCATCATTGTAGATAAGGACAATGTGTTGTTGATTTATCCTAAAAGTAAAGAGCAAGAAATTAAGGGAATCGTAAGTCAGTTGAAAGACTCGTAATTTCACTAATTTAAAATTTCTTTTCGATTGGTTTGAAAAAGTAACTATCTTCGGTGTTCAACACCTTGACTTGCAGTGTAGGTTAGTGGTCAAAATCAAGTGTTATGGATTTCAATGCCAAGCCCAATTTTTATTTTCGAATACTTTTTATTTGCCTTTTTTTTAGCCAAATTTCTTTTGGTCAATTGCAAAGTTTTTCTCTAGCAGTTACGTCAACCGACGAAACATGTACTGGAAATGGAAGCTTGTCTTTTCAAGTTTCAGGAACTGCGGTTGGCGCATCGATAACCTATGCTATTTATTTGTTGCCCAATAGTACTGTGCCACTAACTACCTTGGTTGGAACAACGTTTACAGGTTTGACCGCTGGGAATTATCGGGTAGTTGCGACACAAACTTTAGGAAATCTATCCAATGCTGAGACACAAGATATCAGTATTTTCAACACTGTAGCACCATTGGTGTATCAAATATACGGGAGTACACTTTCTTGCGGCAATGGTGTGATTACAATTCAGGTCAGTCAAGGGCATCCGTACCAGTATGAAATTATTGGGGGTCCTATGCTTGTGCCGCTTCAACCATCCAACGTTTTTTCAGGGTTAGTTCCAGGAGAATATGTTATTCGAGTTTTTGACACCTGTGGTGAAGCAGTTGTTCAAACGTTTACCTTGGTAGGAGGAAATCCAAATTTTGCGATACAGGGTATTACGTTCCCAACCTGTAGTTTGGTAGATTGCAATACGATTGCTATAAAAGTAGCTTACACAGCAACTTCGAGTAATCCTATAAATTATCCTTTAGTAGTTGAATATACCGTAATTCCACCATTTGGAGCACCCATCCTATTGTCACAAATTGTTACTTCGGGTGCTGTTGGAATTGATATCCCTTTTTTTAATCAGGCCTATTCCTGCGCTATAAAAATTACCGATCATTGTGGTAATGTTGCTGAGAGAACGAACAACGTCATAGATAAGGAATATACTATGGAACTTTCTACCAATGTACTTTTATGTGCTAGGAATATCACTGTAGGACTTTGCAATTTTGTGGCTCCGTATACCATTCAATTTCTGAATAGCCCATCGGGATTTAATCCTCAACTATTTAACGCCACGCATCCAGGTCCATTTTTTGAAGAAACTACGGTTTATGTTTCTAACGGATCCAATCAAATTCCGAATGGAACTTATGAGGTTAAAGTTACCGATGCTTGCGGAAGAATTGTTCAGAAAATTCTGGATTTAACTGTGCCGCCAGAACCCAATTACACCGTTCGTGCTACCGGCTGTTTGTCTGGTCAAATTAGTTTCCCTTCGAACAACGGTTCACCAGTAGCAACCGTAATTATTACGGCAGCTCCAGCTGGATATAATCATTCTTTGCCGTACGATGTTTCTGCATTGATTGCTGATGGGCAACTTGTTCTCACCAATTTGCCAACAGGAACGTATGCATTCACAGTCATTAGTATTTGCAATCTAACGTATACCTATGTAGCTGAAATTCCAGCTGGAATACCACAACCTTTATCGTCGAATTTTATACGAGGGTGCAATGAAGGGTATGGTTCCGTACAATTAAGCATTCAACCCACCGCAATTGTAAGTATTTTCATTACTGCTGCGCCAACAACTTTTCAGCAGACATTACCTTACAATGTAACCTTTAATATTAGCGAAGGTGTTTTTTCTATGAATTCTTTGCCAGAAGGTTTTTATTCTTTCCTTATCAAAGACGACTGTAATTTTGAACGCACTTTCACCATTAATGTGCCAGGTTATCATCTAATTCAGAACAACATCTCTATTGATGCTAATTGCGGGTCTTTTAATGTAAATATGGACTATCAAGCTAATGAAACTGCCTTCCAAACTTTTTATTTGCAGAAGTGGAATCCTATCGCCAATCACTGGGAACATCCAATCACAAGTGTTAGTTACATTGACGGTTCTGATCCGAATTCCAGTAATTCGTATCCATTGTATAGCAACAGTATCAATTTAAACATTGCTTCCATCGGAAAATTTAGGATTTTGAAAGCTAGTGCGGTTTATCCCAATGGCAGTGGTCTAGCACCGGTGTGTCTAGAAACGATTAAAGAATTTCTTTTTTCTGGAGGTCCAGAAATTACGACTGCTTATCGTTTGCCTTGCTTAAATTCAACAGGAAATATTGTGATAGTAGCCAATGGAATTGCACCTCTATCGTATAGCATTACAACCAAGGACAACTTACCTTTTGTTGTGAATAATGGCGCTGCCAGTTCGTTTACAGGTTTGTTGCCCGGAATCTACAATTTTCAGGTAAGGGATGTGTGTGGCAATATTGTAAATCGCCTTTTTGACCTAAATTCGTTACCATCACCCAGTATTTCTCAAAGTGTATTGTGTGATGGGCAAAATGGTTCTTTGACGGTGCAAAATTTTCCTTTCTTGCAGTATCAATGGTGGAAAGGAAACAATACGACCGCTATTTTGAGCACGACCAATACTTTAAATTTTGTTCCTTTTAATAGCAGTGCGAATGCGGGTACGTATCATGTTAGAATTTATTCAACGGTTTCTAATTTGTGTACAGATCAAATGGTGTCTTATACAATTCTTCCGTCTGGAATCATGCCGAACGCTGGAATAGGAAGTTCGGTTTCAATTTGTGGAGCGTCAACTACTCTAGATTTATTTTCTTTGCTCAGCGGAAGTTTTACTTCTAATGGCACCTGGGAAGAATTGACCTCAAGTGGTATGTTGGTAGGACATAATTGGCTTCCGGTAGGAATTCCGTTTGGAATGTATCAATTTAGATACAAAGTTGATGGACTTTGCGGCAGTACTGATGACGAGATTGTGATTGTCAATTATGGAGGTACACCCTCGGCGCCTGTAGCAACTGTTGATGCTGTTGCATGCGGATCTGGAACGGCGCACTTGTTTGCAAGTACAATTCCAAATGCTAGTTATGAGTGGAGTGGACCGGGCGGGTTTTTATCTAACGAACAAAATCCAATTGCTGGACCAATTGACGGGATTTATACCGTGAAAGTATTAGTTTACGGATGTGCCTCGGCACCTTCTTCAGTAACGGTTGCTTCAAAGCGATTGCCTGAATTTAGTCTTTCTAGCGGCTGTAATGGGAATCAATATGAAATTAAAATTGTCCCAATTGAAAATTCATACGATGCCAATTTGGCCACGTATTCTTGTATTGGTCCAGAGAATTACACCAATAGTTCCAATCCAATAGTAATCACCGGGAAAAAAGCAGGTCTTTATACCGTTACGGTATCGACTCCAAATGGTTGCAACGCCACTGCTACTATTGATGTTGAAAATACAGTTTGTTCTTTTCCTGCTGGAATTTCACCTAATGGAGATAAAGCCAACGAAAATTTTGATTTAACCGGCTTTGATGTTCTGCAATTTAAAATATTTAGCAGGTATGGAAATTTAGTCTACGAACAAAATAATTACACCAATCAATGGCATGGGCAAGATTTTAATGACCACGAATTGCCAGATGCCACCTATTATTACTATATTAAATTTAAATCGGGAACCGAAAAAACAGGCTGGGTTTATGTGACGCGATAATTTTTTTGACTAAATTTGAGTTTGAATCAAGTAGAATTCAATTAAACGCCAGTATGTTATGAAAAAAGCCCAAAGCATAAAAGTTCTACTTTTCCTTTTTGTAACACAAATTTCTTTTGCGCAATTAGCTAATTTTTCGCTTACAATTCTCAAGACTGATGAAACCTGTACAGGTAATGGTTCACTGACCTTTAGTACTTCAGGAACTACAGTTGGTTCTTCTTTATTTTATTCTATTTATTTACTTCCCGATGTGACTACGCCAATTTCAGTCGTTAATACGTCTACGATTACTGGTTTGGGTTCAGGAACTTATCGAGTAGTAGCTTTACAAACTTTGGATAATTTGAGTAATTCTCAACAGGTCGAAGTTGCCATTTTAGATCAAAGAACCCCCTTAGCGTATCAAGCAATGGCTCAACCATTGAATTGTACCACTGGAAATATTACCATAAACGTCACTCAGGGTACCGCATCGACGTATGAAATCATAAGTCCCATAGTAGTTCCTCCCCAACTGTCTAATGTGTTTTCGAATTTACCTTTAGGAGAATATACTGTGAAAGTGACCGATGTTTGTGGTGATGCCTTAGTGCAGGCTTGTACGATTGCGTATGTTTTTAATCCTCAAAATTTAATCCTCCCATCTAGTGCAGTACAAGAGTGTGAGTTGGTAGATTGTGATACTGCAGCCATTAGTTATTACATTCATGCGGCACAAGATGCCTTTATAGCTTACCCTTTTACTTTTGAAATGACACTATTTCCTCCTGATGGAGGCGTTCCATTGGTATATAATCAAACGGTTCTTTCTGGCGATCCTGACTTTTCTGTTAGCGTGTTTCACATCCCATTTTATGATAATCCGAATTTTTTGACTTCCATTAGAATTGTTGACCCTTGTGGGAATGAAGTATTACATAGTGGAACCACCGTAAGGCGACTTCCTTATTTTCATTTGTATCCTCAAGATGTAGACGTGTGCCCAAAAGAAATCAATATTAGTATTTGTAACGTTTTGTTTCCAGTTAACGTCACTTTTTTAGAATACCCATCAGGCTTTAATCCCGCTTTGTTCAATTCAAACAACCTTGGCCCATTCAATTCGGGACTTATAACCTACGCTACTACGGATCAAAATGAATTACCAGACGGTCATTATGTAGTTAAAGTGACCGATTCGTGTGGGACAACTTTTCAAGATTCGATAGAAGTGAAGTATTCGATAACTAAAGTAAATGTTGATTTTGATAATATGTTTTATGTTGGTTGCGTTGCGAACTTTCCGGTGAACATTCCTGCCTTTCACGTGCCGCCTGTTACGGTTATTATTACGAGTGCTCCTGCTGGATTTAATTTTCCAATTCCCTATGATTACTCCTATGCTATAGAAGACGGACTATTTTACGAGTCATTTTCTGTGCCAGGAAATTATACTTTTTCGGGTATTAATATTTGTGGATTGCCTTATCAAGTTACCATAAACATACCCGTTTTAGAATTTGTACCAGAAATTTATACCTCGAATGCTCTTGGTTGCGATAAATTAGGTTCCATAAGAATCAGAAATCCACTTGCACCACCGACTATGACTGTGATTATTACGCAAGCCCCTTCTAATTTTGAATTCTCTTTACCCTTTAATGCGTCCAACATGATTTATGGCGGAAAAGGGTCTAATGATATCAACTTAGGTTATTTCTGGCCAGGAGATTATACTATAATGGTTTATGATGTTTGTGGAGGCGTTTATGGCCCTTATCCAATTAATATTCCACTTAATCCCTATTTGGACCCCCCGAAGATTTCTGTTCTTGAGGGATGTGAGTTGGGTTTTGGTTCGGTAAAACTGAACTTAGCGACCTACAGCATTTCTTTAGAAACGGTTATTATAACAGGAGCACCTTCCAGTTATAATCAAAGTTTACCCTACGACGTTTCTTTTAATATTTCTCCTTTTGATGGATTTTATATGAATTCTTTACCCGAGGGAACCTATACCTTCTATACGAAAGATACCTGTGGAACGGAGCACACCTTTGACGTCATCATCGGGAATCATTTTTTTGATACCACCGCAACATTTCAGGGGAATTGCGGATCTTTTAATTTGTTTTTGCAGAACAATGAAATTGATCAAGCAAATATTTCCTTCCTCTTGCAAAAATACAACCCTGTGACAAACCAGTGGGGGCATCCTTTTACGGGTGCACCTTATCAAACAGGTTCCGTTCCGAATGGTCAAAATTCTTATTTGTTAAGTAATGCCAATTATAATATTGTTGCTCAGGGAACTTTTAGAATCATTAAGGCATACGCCATCTATTCCAATGGAAACCCGAATCTGATAGCTTGTGTTAGGGTGTTGAAAGAATTTGAATTTAAAGGTACTTTAGGGATCTCAAATGCCTACAAAATTTCTTGTTCTAATGGGAATTCTCAAGTTTTGATTGTTGCTGGAGATACTAGTCCGCTAACCTATCAAATTATAGCTAAGAATGGCCAGCCTTATTTTGTGGATAATCAAGCCTCCAATATTTTTACTAATTTGACACCAGCCCTTTATAAATTTCAAGTCAAGGATTTGTGTGGAAATATTGTAACGCGATTATTTGACCTTAATGCCTTGTCTGATCCAGTAGTAACTTCTTCAAGCCTTTGTGATGGGCAGGTGGGTCAATTAAATGTACAGCCTTTCTCTTTTTTGAGTTATCAGTGGTGGAAAGCCGGCGATCCTACTACGATATTGAGTACTACGAGCACCCTAAATTTTGCGCCATTTTCGATGGCAACTTCACCAGGAACTTACTATGTACGAGTTTATTCGGAAACAATACTTTCTTGCGTTGATATCGTTATCTCGTACGTGATTCCAAATGCAAGCGATCCGAAAGCAGGGGACGACAATGCGGTGTCGATTTGCAGTTTGAATAGTATTAACTTAAATACCTTGTTGAAAGGAGTTTATGATACTTATGGGGTGTGGACAGAAATCTCTACCAGTGGTATGTTGAATGGAAGCTCTTGGTTGCCTGTAGGGTTAGCGCAGGGAATTTATACTTTTAAATATAGAGTAAATGGTTTTTGTGGTGTTTTTGATGAAGCAATACTATCCATTACACTTAATGAACAATTGGCGAATCCGACGGTTCATTTTTCCCCTAATTATTGTTTGGGAGACCGTATTGAATTTGACGTAGAGGATATGCCAAACGCAGTATTTGAATGGGTTGGGCCCAACAATTACACTTCGACCAATCAGAATTTATTGATTGAAAACAGTACTTTTTCTAATGCTGGAACGTATACGGTTAAAGCTACCGCAAATGGATGTGTGTCTAGTTCCGATGTTTCAATTTCAATACATCCGATTCCGGAATTTACACTAGAAACTAATTGCGTCGATAGCAATAACATACTCTCCATTGTGCCATTTCCAAATTCCTTTGATAGTAATGCCGCTAGTTATTACTGGCAAGGGCCTGGAAATTATACGAGTACTAGTTCGAGTTTGATTTTAAATAATTTAAATCCAGGAATTTATTCTGCTACGGTCTTGGATCATGGTTGTTCAAATACAAAATCGATTACAATTCGAAACACAAAATGTGCTATTCCCAATGGGATTTCACCCAATGGAGATCAAAAAAATGAAACATTTGATTTAACGGGATTTGGATCTGAAATTAAATTTGAGATTTTCAATCGGTATGGAACTATGGTGTTTAAGCAAGATAATTACACCAATCAATGGCATGGGCAAGATTTTAATGACCATGAATTGCCAGATGCGACTTATTACTATTACATTAAGTTTAAATCGGGAGAAGAAAAAACAGGATGGGTATATGTGACGCGATAAGTCTTATGGTCTTATCCTTTCAAGTAAGCCTCGCGAACCTTTTTGAACAGATTGGAAGAATAAACAAAATCAACGACTGCTTGATTATCGGTTCTAAAAATTTCTTCTTTGGTTCCTTGCCATGCTTTTAAACCATTTTTAAGGAAAACGATATTTTCTCCAATTTCCATAACCGAATTCATATCGTGCGAGTTGATTACCGTGGTGATGTTATATTCTTCGGTAATTTCTTTAATCAGATTATCAATTAGGATTGAAGTATTCGGATCTAGACCAGAGTTGGGTTCGTCACAAAACAAGTATTTTGGATTATTTACAATTGCCCTTGCAATGGCCACTCTTTTTTGCATTCCGCCTGAAATCTCAGAAGGTAATTTTTTGTGCGCATCGATGAGGTTTACTCTTTTCAGTACAAAATCTACTCGGTCTTGAATTTCTGGTTTGGAGTTGTTGGTAAACATTTTTAAAGGGAAACCTACATTTTCTTCTACAGTCATCGAATCGAATAAAGCGCTGCCTTGGAATACCATTCCAATTTCGGTACGCAATTCTCGTTTTTCGTCGGCTGTTAATTCAGAATAGATACGGCCATCAAATGAAATAGTTCCAGAATCTGGGGTGTGAATTCCTAAGAGACTTTTAAGTAATACGGTCTTTCCGGAACCACTTTGGCCGATGATTAAATTGGTTTTACCAGTTTCAAAAACGGTGGATACGCCTTTAAGAACCTTGCTGTCACCAAATGATTTCTCGACATTTTTTACTTCTATCATTGGGTCAAAAGCAATTGAGTTAATATGTAGTTCATAGTGATTATGGTAACGGATGTCCAAACGAACGATACCGTACTAGCCTTTCCAACTTCTAAAGCGCCACCTTTCATATAATATCCGTGGAAAGAGGGGATTGTCGCTAACAACAATGCAAAAACAAAGGTTTTAATGAAGGCATAAGCAATATGAAACGGAATGAATTCCTGTTGTAACCCACCAATAAATTCGGAACTGGAACCGAAACCACCGTAAACTGCTGCAACCCATCCGCCTAAGATTCCTAAAAACATACTAATGCCAATGAGAAAAGGATATAAAAGTAAAGCTACAAGTTTTGGAAATACCAAATAGTTTAAGGAATTAACCCCCATAACCTCGAGTGCATCTATTTGTTCCGTGACCCGCATTGTTCCGATACTTGAGGTAATGAAAGAGCCCATTTTACCCGCCATAATGATGGAAATAAAAGTGGGGGCAAACTCTAAAATCACGGATTGTCGGGTGGCAAAACCAATAAGATATTTTGGGATTAAGGGATTGGTTAAATTCAATGCCGTTTGAATAGCGACAACGCCTCCGACAAAGAAAGAGATAAAGGCTACAATGCCCAGTGAACCGATAATCAAGTCATCAATTTCTTTGAAGATAAGATTTCGCATTACCGACCATTTAGTTGGTTTATTGAAAACTTCTTTCCACATTAAGAAATACCTTCCAATCTGGGATAAATAGCGAACGAGCATCATGGTTTTAAATTATTGGCTAAAATAAGGAATAGTTTGCAGTAAATACCAAACGGTTTTTTTAAAATAATTTTGCTTTCATTTTTTGGATTCGATAGTTGCGAATAAAAGAGGCTTGCTCGGGAGTCACTAAGAGTTGTTTCTTTTCAAATTTGGCTTTCCAATACCCTTGAATATAATCAATGAAAAGCAGCGGTCTTTTCTTCATCAAGGCTAATTTTAGAGAAGCAATTACGGTGATAAAGAAACCATAGCCTAAGGTGTAAAAAGCTTCTCCTTGCTTGAATCGAGCAGTTCGGTTATAATTGGCACCGGTTGGTTTTAAATGTTTTACTTTTAATGAAGCATCAGTGTGAACTTTCCAGCCGTAGTATTTCGAAAGTAATTCATCAACAGTATCCCAGCCCATAGCAGGTTTTAGGCCTCCAATTTGCAGGAAACATTCTTTTCTATAGGCTTTAAAAGCACCGCGAATGTGGTCTTTGTCGGTTAGGTTTTCAAGAGTCCATATTCCGTTTTTTTCTACATAGGCAAATCCTCCGGCCATTCCAATGGTTGGGTCGTCTTGAAAATGCTTGATAATGGTCTCGAAATAGTTGGCGGGTAGAATTAAATCGGCATCTAGTTTTACTATAAAATCATAATTTTGATCTAAAGTTTCCAATCCTTTTTGGAAGGCTTGAACGACTTTACTTCCCGGTAAATGATTTGGATTTGAAGTAGAATTGAGTAATGATAAAGAACTATTGGCTTTTAGATATGAAGTTACTATTGCTTCTGTACTATCTGTTGAGTTATCATTAACCACAACTATTTTAGTAGCAGATTTTGTTTGTTGGAAAAGTGAATTCAGTGTTAATTCTAGGAATTTCTCTTCATTATGCGCCGGAATTATAACGTAGTATTTCATGTAGAATTGGTGCCGATGTAAGTTGTAAAATTATAAAATTTGCCCATAAAAAAAGGGATTTCATGATGAAATCCCTTTTCTTAACTAATTCATGGGGTTTGACTAATTTGTATCAGCAACAACTGATTTTTTCTTAACAAATGCTTCGATATTGTCGTAAACAACTGGAATTACTTCTTTCCCTGTTTTGTCAATAAAACCAAGCTTGTCTTTTCGGTCTTTAACTAAAGCCCAATTTTTTCTTACGTTGTCAAATTTTTCAATTTGAACATACTTAACAGGAACGATGATGTTTCCTTCTTTGTCTAGGAATCCTTTTTGACCTTCAGATTCCACTAACATCCAGTCTTTAGCATATTCGCCAAAGCCACCGATTTTGTCGTAAATTGGGGGGACAATTTCTTTGCCTAGATCATCAATAAAACCGTATTTTCCTTCTTTTTGGACTAACGCCCAACCTTCATTAAGTGTCCCGTAATTGTTGATTACTTCGTACTTAGGTTCAACTATTATTTTTCCTTTTTTGTCAATAAAGCCGTACAAGTTGTTTAGTCCAACTTTAGACCAATTGGCATGAATTTTATCAAAATCATCAACAGAGTTGTACTTTGCCGGAATAATTTCGACTCCACTTTCATTAATAACTCCGAACTTATCATCAGAACTGACAATAAAAAGCTTTTGCCCAAATGAAATGGTGCATAGAGCTAATGCGGCGTAGGTGTAGATTGCTTTCATAAAGATTTGAATTTCGTTAATTTTTGGTTAATTATTACAGAGCAATAGTACTACAAAAATCCGATAAAAAACAAATAAATCCGATGAAATACACAAAATTGATAAAAAATGATTAATAATTCTTACATATTTAATTGATTATTCGTTCTGCATAAACGATGTAATATCGATTTGTAAAGCGTCGGAGAAAGGGTCGAATGCCAATTTTTTTTACTGGATTGGTCCATTTTTCACGGTCTATTATTTTCCAACCTGTTTTTTCCAATAGCCAATCTAGTTGCCAATCTTCGAATTCATGATAGTGACGGTCCCACAAATCAGTTTTACTCCTGTATGCCGGAGAAAACCATAGGCGCATAGGTATTGAAATCACTAATTTCTTGGCTTCAATTTTTGTTAGAATAGTATAGGGGTTAAGCAAGTGCTCAAAAATTTCGAATGCAGTTACTACATCTGTAGTTGTTGATTTTAGAACATCTTGGTTGATATCTAGGTCTTCTCCGCTTGTATTTATCACAGAATATCCATTTTGTGTCATAATTTCTGAAAATGGATTCTTCACACCTAGATCTAAAATACGATCGGAAGTCGGAATGTGTTTTTTCATGAAATGTAAGGTATGATTGAAGCGTTTGCTAGGATAGGTGTTTTCGTACATAGTATTAGATTAAGAGTAAGTTGAAGGCAGTAAAGATATAAAGAAAATCGACTTCAAAGGATGTCCAAAAAAAGGGTATAGAAACAAAAAAAGGGGATCTCAATTAAGAAATCCCCTTTCGGTATATAAAGTATTTGTATTAATCTACATTTGCAATAACGGTTTGCTTTTTTACAAAGGCTTCAATGTTATCGTAGACAACAGGTATGATTTCTTTTCCAGATTTATCGATAAATCCTAATTTGTCTTTGCTGTCTTTTACCAACGACCAATTTTTTCTAACACTATCAAATTTTTCAATTTGTACGTATTTAATGGGTACTATAACATTACCATCTTTATCTACGAACCCTTTTAATCCGTTTGATTCCACCAGTATCCAATCTTTTACATATTCTCCAAAACTACCTACTTTGTCATATATAGGTGCAACAACTTCCTTGCCGGCATTATCAATGAAACCATATTTTCCATCTTTTTGAACAAGTGCCCAACCTTCATTAAGAGTGTTGTAGTTGTTAATTACATCGTATTTCGGTTCTACGATGATTTTTCCGCTTTTGTCAACAAATCCAAAGAGATTGTTTAGTCCAACTTTTGACCAATTCAAGTGAATCTTATCAAATTCGTCTACCGAATTGTATTTTGCGGGGATAATTTCGACACCACTTTCATTTATTACTCCAAATTTATCATCGGAACTAACGATAAATAGTTTTTGGCCAAATGAAAAAGTGCACAAAGCTAGTGCGGCGTAGGTGTAAATTGCTTTCATAAATTTTGATTTAGGGATTAATTTATTTTTATCTTTTGTTTGAACAACAGTGCAATACTATTACAAAATACCGATAAAAAACAAATAAAATCGATGAAATGCATAAAAAAGTAAAAAAAATATATAATTTTCTTACATTAATTAATTTCGACAATTAAGTAATTGACTTTCTCTGATTTTTTAATTTGTAAGGTTAAAATGGATCGAAACGTAATTAAAATCGGTATACAAAAGCATTTACATTCATTCCTGCTCCAACGGATGCAAATAGGATTACATCGCCTTTGTGAAGTTCTTGATTTTCAAGTTGATGATTGACTAGGAGGTCATATAAAGTGGGGATGGTAGCTACACTACTATTACCAAGCAGGGCAATACTCATAGGCATAATTCCATCGGGCATTTTTTGATTATACATTTTGTAGAATCTACTGACAATAGCTTCATCCATTTTTTCATTGGCTTGATGAATAAGTATTTTTTTGACTTCATCGATTTTGACTCCACTTTTGTCTAGACAATCTTTCATTGCTTGAGGAACTTGACTCAAAGCAAATTCATAAATTTTTCTTCCATGCATTTTTATGTATCTAACGTTCGGATCCAGCTCGGGATTAAAGGAGTTTCCGAAATATAAATAATTAGATTCATCATAGGAAAATGTTGCACTTTCATACGCTAGCATTCCAGAGGAATCGGCGCTTGCTTCCACTATTGAAGCCCCAGCTCCATCAGAATAAATCATACTATCGCGGTCATGCGCATCAACAACGCGCGAGAGTGTTTCTGCTCCAATTACCAAACACCGTTTGGCCATACCAGCATTTATGAAAGCATATGCTTGCAGCATTCCTTCAATCCATCCAGGGCAGCCGAAAAGAATATCGTAAGCCACGCATTTAGGGTTTTTAATGCGCAATTTAAATTTCACACGAGAGGCCAGACTTGGCACAGTATCTGATTGAATTGCGCCTTGCTTCACATCACCAAAATTATGGGCGAAAATAATATAGTCTAAAGTTTCAGGATCTATGTTTGCATTCTTTATCGCTTTCTCTGCTGCAAAGAAAGCTAAATCTGAGGAACATAAATTGCTAGCGGCATAGCGTCTTTCTTCAATACCGGTAATGCTCTTGAACTTACTAATGACTACTTCATTGGAATAAGCAAAAGGCGATCCGTCTTCATTTAAAAATTCGTGTTGGCTAAAATCCGTGTTTTTAACTGTTATTTCTGGAATATAGCTTCCAGATCCTACTATTTTTATGTTCATTTTTAGTGTATTACATTACGAAATTATTAATAAAAAAGGAAAAATCTTTACGATTAATTATCAAATCCTATCAAATTATGAAATGTTTAAATAAAACTATTTAAAATTATTGATATCGTAATATTTAGTGAGGTTCTTGAGCTATTTTAATCTGTAAAACAGTCCCTAAATTCAAAGCTTGTGTCTTAATTTTTTCTGCATTGGATCCCGAAAAGTGCTCATCAACTGTCCCATAAAAATGATTAGTCCAAATCTTAAAAAGTTCAGGAGACAAATATTCTTTTTGGTTAACGTCTAAATGAATTTGTGTGAGATTGTTAAAATAACCACCAGTACCCAAAATAGCTTGAGACCAAAAAGTGACCAGTACAGGCAAATGTTCTTCAAGCCTAATTTTTACAACATCTGTGAAAATGTAACTTATCGTAGGGTCCGCTAATAATTTGGAATAAAAATCAGTGACCAGTAGCAATAAGTCTTCTTGATTTTGAATGTCTTTCATTAAATTTTTCATAAAAAAACCCTTTTAGTGAAGTACTTCTAAAAGGGCAGTTTTGTATAATTATTTTTCCATGTAAGCTTCGATAGGAGCGCAGCTACAAACTAAATTTCGATCACCATAAGCATCGTCAGCTCGGCGCACTGTTGGCCAAAATTTATTATCAGCAATATACTCCAAAGGAAAAGCAGCTTGTTCTCTGGTATAAGGAAAGTTCCAAACGTCAGAGGTTAACATAGCTAAAGTATGAGGTGAGTTCTTCAAAACATTATTTGGTACGTCAGCTGTTGCCCCTTCAATTTCTTTTCGAATAGAAATCATTGCTTCACAAAAACGGTCCAATTCTTCCAGATTTTCACTTTCGGTTGGCTCAATCATCAAAGTTCCAGCAACCGGAAAAGAGACCGTTGGTGCGTGAAATCCATAGTCCATTAATCGTTTGGCTATATCTGTTACTTCAATTCCTTTTTGTTTGAAAGGACGGCATTCTAAAATCATTTCATGAGCGGCACGACCCATTTCTCCGGTGTATAAAGTGTCGTAATGTCCGCTAAGTCGTTCCTTGATATAATTCGCATTCAATATCGCAAATTTTGTAGCATCGGTTAGCCCTTCAGCGCCTAACATCGAAATGTAACCATAAGAGATTAAACAGACCAAAGCAGAGCCCCAAGGTGCCGCTGAAATAGCCGTAATAGCGTTTTCTCCTCCAGTTGCAATCACAGGATTGGTAGGTAAAAAAGGAACCAATTGTTTCGCTACGCATATCGGTCCAACTCCAGGTCCGCCGCCACCGTGAGGGATAGCGAATGTCTTGTGCAGATTCAAATGGCATACGTCGGCACCAATGGTTGCGGGATTAGTTAGTCCAACTTGAGCATTCATGTTAGCGCCATCCATATAAACTTGACCGCCATTATCATGAATGATTTGCGTCACTTCTTTGATAGCACTTTCAAAAACTCCGTGCGTCGATGGATACGTTACCATTAAACAGGATAAATTATCTTTGTGAAGGATGGCTTTTTCACGTAAATCATCCACATCAATATTGCCATTTTCCAGCGTTTTAGTAACCACAACTTGCATTCCTGCCATAGCAGCTGATGCTGGATTCGTTCCGTGAGCTGAAGCCGGAATCAAAGCAATATTTCTATGATGATCGCCACGCGATTGATGGTATGCTCTAATGACCATTAGGCCCGCATATTCGCCTTGTGCACCAGAGTTCGGTTGTAAAGTGGTACCGGCAAAACCTGTAATGACATTCAGTTGTTGTTCTAGTTTAGTCAACATTTCTTGGTATCCTTGCGCTTGATCTAACGGCGCAAAAGGGTGAATGTTGTTCCATTGTGGATTGCTTAACGGTAACATTTCCGCTGCGGCATTCAATTTCATAGTACAAGATCCTAATGAAATCATCGAATGATTCAAAGACAAATCTTTGCGCTCTAATTTTTTAATATACCGCATTAATGCGCTTTCCGAATGGTAATCGTTGAAAACTTCATGCTGTAAAAAAGTAGAAGTTCGTTCTAGTGTGCTTGGATAATTTTGATTTTCTACAATAGTTGAAATTGGTGTAGCCGACTTTCCAATTGCTTCAGCGAAAATCGAAACAATCGTATTTAAATCGGTAACGCTAGTAGTCTCATTTAATGAAATCGAAATCGTATTCTCGTCAACATAATTGAAATTAACTCCTTTTTGTTCCGCAATAATGCGCACTTTTTTGGCATCCGCTTTAATAACTATAGTGTCAAAATAAAGGGAGTTTGTTTGGTATAAACCTATTTTTTCTAGCTCGTTTGTTAAAGTAACGGCAGAGGCATGCACTTTATTTGCAATATATCGTAAGCCTTTTGGACCGTGATAAACAGCGTACATCCCAGCCATAACTGCTAATAAAACTTGAGCAGTACAAATGTTGGACGTAGCTTTGTCTCTTTTAATGTGTTGTTCTCTAGTTTGTAAAGCCATTCGCAAAGCACGATTGCCGTTAGTATCAACAGTCACACCGATGATTCTTCCGGGCATACTTCTTTTGAATTCATCTTTAGTAGCAAAAAAAGCAGCGTGTGGACCTCCATATCCAAGTGGAATTCCGAAACGTTGTGTGGTTCCAACGACCACATCAGCTCCCATTTCTCCTGGAGGTGTTAGTTTGACCAAACTCAAAATATCAGCAGCCACCGCCACTTTAATATCGTTGATTTTCGCTTTGGAAATAAACCCAGCGTAATCATTGACTTGACCAAATTTTCCAGGATATTGCAATATTGCTCCAAAGAAATCGGAAGAAAAGTCAAAAGTCTCATGATTTCCAATAACTAGTTCTACGCCAATAGGTGTCGAGCGAGTTTGTAAGACCGAAATGGTCTGTGGTAAAACTTCTTCCGAAACGAAGAATTTATTGGTATTGTTTTTCTTTTGATCTCTAGTCCGAACATCAAACAACAACGCCATCGCTTCCGCAGCAGCTGTTCCTTCGTCTAGTAGTGAAGCATTGGCAATCTCCATTCCGGTAAGTTCAATTACCATAGTTTGAAAATTCAAAATCGCTTCCAAACGTCCTTGAGCAATCTCTGCTTGATAGGGCGTGTAAGCAGTGTACCAACCCGGATTTTCAAAAATATTTCTTTGAATCACCGCAGGAACAATAGCTTGGTTGTACCCTAGGCCTATATAGGATTGAAACATTTTATTTTTGTTACCCAAAGCATGAATGTGGTTGGCAAATTCATATTCGGTCATTGCCGGATCTAACGCTAAAGGGGCTTTAAGGCGAATATCATCCGGTAAAGTTTCATAAATCAACTGATCTATAGATTCTACTCCGATGGTTTTCAACATCTGTTGAATATCATTTTCTCTAGGTCCAATGTGTCTTAAAGCAAAAGCATCTGTTTTCATATAAGGTAAAAAAGGGATTGTGTTTTTTGATGCACAAATTTATGGATTAATCTCAAAAAAAGCCCCGAATTAACACTTCATTTTTAGTAATTTTTCAACTAAAAAGGCTTCTTATCAACAGTTTCGCTATTTTTGAACAATGAAGCTTTTAAAACGACTTTTTGATTTCTACCTCGATGGGAGCATTCATGTTGCCTTGTCTTGTTTTGCATTAGTTAAAATGACGCAGCATATTTTTCAAATTCCTCACGGTGAATCGATGGCATACTTCGCTTTTTTCGGAACGATTGTAGGGTACAATTTTGTAAAATACGATGCGCTAACTAGAACTAAAAAAGTAAAAACGAACAATCAAATTTTCAGCATCGCCACTCTTAGTTTTTTCTCTTTCTTGGCGGCAACCCTTTGCTTTTATCGCTTGGAACGAATCACGCAAATCGTATCGATGGCCTTCCTAATCTTGACCTTGTTGTACACTTTACCATTCTTTCCAAACAAAAGAAACGCTCGCAATTGGGCGGGAATCAAAATCTATATTGTGGCTTTTTGTTGGGTGGGAGTTACTTTAGTCTTGCCTATAATCAATGCAGGGATTCCAATCACGTCTGATTTTTACCTCAAAGCAGTGCAAAGGTTTTTATTGATTTTTTCGCTGATCCTCATTTTCGAAATCATCGATTTAAAAAAAGACGACCCGCATCTTAAAACAGTGCCACAACAAATTGGCGTTGAAAAGACAAAGTGGTTAGGCTACATTTTAATGGTCCTGTTTTGTGCCTTAGAAGGGTTCAATAGCAAAGCAAACGACAGTGTCGTCTTTCCGAATCTTGTTTTTCCAATACAATTTTTTGCTGCTAGTACGGTAATCGTTTTCCTCTTTTTTGCTACTGAAAAGCGCTCCAAGTATTACACTTCATTTTTCGCCGAAAGCATACCAGTCTTGTGGTGGTTGCTGTTTCTTTTTTCTGAGAAGTTATAAATGGGCGTTCCCCTGCGGGTCGGGCTGTACGCTCTATTCCTGATTCAGAGGAACAAGACTGAGGCCTTGTTCCTCTGAGTCAGGAGATGCCGCTGCCATCCCTAACGCATACGTCTGCAAATTTTAAAGTCTACTATTTCAACTAAACTAATCCGGCTCTTTTTAGCAAGGCTTCGGGTTTAGGTTCTTGTCCTCGAAAGCGTTTGTATAAAACCATGGGTGCTTCCGTACCGCCTTTAGAAAGTACGTTGTCTTTGAATTTCGTTGCCACTTCTTTATTAAAAATGCCTTTTTCTTGAAAGTATTCAAAGGCATCGGCATCCAAGACTTCGGCCCATTTATAACTGTAATATCCAGAAGAATAACCGCCTTGAAAAATATGTGAAAAGGCAGTACTCATAGCATTCTCTTTCACATCTGGATACAATTGTGTAGCTGCAAATTGTTCGGTTTCGAAAGCTTTCAAGTCGGTGATTGCCGTTGGGTCTTGGCCATGCCAACCCATATCCAACAATCCAAAACTCAATTGGCGCATCGTGGCCATGCCTTCTTGAAAACTCGCGCTTTCTTTTATTTTCTGTACCAATTCCATCGGAATCACTTCGCCCGTTTGGTAATGTGTTGCAAACAGTGCTAGCGCTTCGGCTTCATAACACCAATTCTCCATAATTTGGCTTGGCAATTCTACGAAATCCCAGTACACAGAAGTGCCCGACAAACTAGGATAGGTCGTATTGGCCAACATACCGTGTAATCCGTGCCCAAATTCATGAAACAAAGTAGTCACTTCATTGAATGTTAATAACGAAGGTTTGGTTTCTGTAGGTTTGGTGAAATTGCAAACATTGGAAATATGCGGACGTTCGTTGCTACCATTCTTAATGTATTGCGATTTGAACGAAGTCATCCAAGCGCCGTTGCGTTTGCCTTTTCTTGGAAAGAAATCGGCGTAAAAGATCGCGACTAAATTTCCGTTTTCGTCTTTAACTTCATAAGTCGTTACTTCTTCATGGTATTTGTCAATGTCGAAGATTTCAGTGAAGGTTAATCCATAGAGTTTTTGAGCTACGGTAAAAGCACCTTGCAAGACTTTCTCCAATTGGAAATAGGGTTTCAATTTTTCATCATCCAAGTCGAACAATTGTTGTTTTAATTTTTCCGAGTAGTAAGCGCCGTCCCACTTTTCAAGTTGTTCGATGCCGTGCAATTCTTTCGCGAACTGTGACAATTGTTTGAATTCTCTTTGCGCAGCTGGTTTGGCTTTGTCTAGCAAATCCTTTAAAAACGAAGTTACCTTTTCCGGATTTTGTGCCATTCGTTCTTCTAAAACAAAATGAGCATGTGTGGCATACCCTAGCAAATTGGCTCTATCGAAACGCAACTTGGCAATTTTGAGTACGTTTTCTTGATTGTCTAGTACATTGTTTTGAAACCCTTTAGCGCCAAAGGCAATGGCTATTTTTTTACGCAACTCGCGGTTATCGGCATAGGTAACAAACGGCAAATAGCTGGGATGGTCTAAGGTGAATATCCAGCCTTCTTTGTCGTGGCTTTTTGCTAACGAACGTGCGGCTTCAATGGCTCCTTCCGGTAATCCTGACAAGTCTTTTTCGTCGGTTAGGTGCAATTCGAAGGCATGGGTTTCGGCTAGAATGTTTTCGCCAAAGTGCAAACTCAACTTCGACAATTCTTTATCGATTTCTCTTAGTTGCAGTTTTTTATCTTCTGAAAGATTGGCTCCATTTCTGGAAAATCCTTTGTATTTTTTTTCTAGTAAAGTGATTTGCTCTGGAGTCAGTTCTAACGTGTCTTTTTGTTCGAAAACGGTTTTTACTTTAGCAAATAAAGCGGCATTGAGGCGAATATCGTTGCTGAATTCGGATAATAAAGGCGATACTTCTTGCGCAATTTGTTGCAGCTGGTCATTGGTCTCGGCCGAATGCAAATTGAAGAAGATGCTTGAAATACGGTCGAGCATGTCCCCACTAAAGGCTAGTGCTTCGATAGTGTTTTTAAAAGTAGGCGGTTCTGGGTTGGCAACAATGGCATCGATTTCGGCTTTTGCTGAGGCAATTCCTTCGTGGAAAGCAGGAAGGAAATCGTCGTTTTTGATTTGAGAAAACGGTGCGGTATCGTATTTGGTTTGGAATTTCTGAGTGAGTATGTTCATGGTTGAGAATCTTTTTAACCGCAAAGTTCGCGATGATTATCGCAAAGTTCGCAGTGGAGGTTGTTTTTTATATTGAATTTATGATTGTGCCAATTCCGATTTGATTCTAAGGCAAATGATTGTGCAATCTAGCAGGAAATGCCTAGCCCCGATTGTAACGGCATCTCCCGACGCAGTCGGGAATATAGTGGAAAGCGGGAACAAGCTCCTTAAACTATTTCTTCTTAAGCTGGTCGGATGAGGCGTTGACACTGTCTTTCAAACTTTCTTTGTACTGGATGATTTTGTCTTGAACGTTTTTGTCGTGGCTTCCGATGATTTGAGCGGCGAGGATTCCGGCATTTTTGGCACCATTAAGTGCTACGGTTGCTACGGGAACGCCACCGGGCATTTGAAGAATGGATAAAATACTGTCCCAACCATCAATCGAATTGCTCGATTTTACAGGAACGCCGATAACGGGTAATGGCGACATCGACGCGACCATTCCGGGTAAATGTGCGGCACCACCGGCTCCTGCAATAATCACAGCAATGTCTCGGGTATGGGCATTTTTACTAAAATCGAAGAGTTTTTCGGGTGTTCGGTGTGCGGAAACAATATCGACTTCGGTTTCAATGTGGAAGCTTTTTAGGATGTCGATGGCTTCTTGCATTACGGGCAAGTCGGAACTGCTTCCCATGATGATGGCTACTTTCATTTGTTGGATTTTTAGATTACCAGATTATAAGACATGATTGTTGCTAATGACTTTGATGGTATTTTTGACTTGCTCGGCAATGCTGCGGGCTTCTTGCATGTTTTCGTTGACAATTGTGACATGACCCATTTTTCGGAAGGGGCGGGTTTGTTTTTTGCCGTAAATATGAGGTGTAACGCCTTCAATGGCCAGGATTTTATCGATATTTTCGTAGACTACATTTCCGGAAAATCCGGCTTCACCTACTAAATTTACCATAATTCCGGCCACTTTGCTCGCGGTGTTTCCTAGGGGTAAATTGAGAATAGCTCTTAAATGGTTTTCGAATTGGGAGGTATAGCTGGCTTCGATGGAATAATGTCCGGAATTGTGCGGGCGCGGTGCTACTTCATTGACCAGAATTTCTCCTTCTTTGGTTAAGAACATTTCGACTGCTAACAAACCAACGGGTTCAAAAAGGGTGGCCACTTTTAGCGCAATCTCCGTAGCTTTTCTAGCTAGTTTTTCGTCAATGCGCGCGGGGCAGAGGACGTATTCTACTTGATTGGCTTCGGGATGAAACTCCATTTCCACGACAGGATAGGTTTTGATTTCTCCGGTAACATTGCGAACCACAATGACGGCTAATTCGTTTTGGAACGGAACAAGGGCTTCGGCGATGCATTCGCCTGTTGGAAGTTGGTCTAAGTCGGCTAGTTGGCGAACTATTTTGACGCCGTAACCATCGTATCCAAATTCGGTGCATTTCCAAACGAAAGGAAACGCGACTTTTCCTGCGGTAATGCTGTTTTTTAAGTCATTGATATGAAGGAATATTTCGAAAGCAGCGGTGGGAATTTGGTGGGTTTGGTATAAGCTTTTTTGCAACCCTTTATTTTGTATTTGTCGTAATGTTTTGGGTGAAGGATAGACTGGAATGCCTTCGAATTCTAGTTTTTCTAGCGCGTCGATGTTGACTAATTCGATTTCAAATGTTAAGATGTCGACTTGTTTGCCGAATTGGTACACGGTTTCGAAGTCCATTAAGTCGCCTTGAACGAACGTATTGCAGGCTATTTTACAGGGGGCGTCTAGACTTGGGTCGAGGACGTAGGTTTGAATGTCCCATTTTCGGGTTTCGGTTAAAAGCATTTTGCCCAATTGGCCACCACCGAGAATGCCTAATTTAAAATCGGAAGAGAAATACTTCATGAGTCTCGTTCAGTTTTATGCAATGAATGCACAAATATACTTTAATGAGAAAGAATATGAAAGTGAAGCAACACAAACTACTTCTATTTTCAAAAAAGAATTAGCGATGAATCATCATCTTTTTCAAATAGATACCTTTCTTGGTTTGAATTTTCAGGTGGTAAATCCCTACAGCAAGATTTTGCACATTAAAATTAAAATCAGAACTGATGATTGGGTTTCTAACCGTATCAATGTATTTGCCTGCTGCGGTATGAATCATGACGGTGTAAACATCACAATCTTGTGGTGCACTGATGTAAATGTAATCGGAAGTTGGATTGGGATAAATCACCAATTCTAAATTTGTTTTTGCAGGAATAGGAGGCAGAATTGATTTGTAACAAGATGGGTCAACTTTGTTTTGAGCATTGATTAATTCGGAAAATTTAAAATCGGTAAAACCGGTATTGTTGGTGTTGTCGTAAAAAGTCAGGTCTAGGAAGGCATTTTCGGCGCCCAACCAATCTTGAAGAATCGTGCTAAACACGCGACGGTAATCGTGTTGAATGGTTTGTACTTGGTAATTATTGGCTTCAATGGCTTCGCTTAAATTGACGTTAGTGCCCGAAATTCCTGGGTTCACTGATTTGCCAAAAACAAACATAGGCGCTACTTCGCCATGATCGGTACCGAGGCTTCCATTTTCGGCAGCTTTTCTTCCGAATTCGGAAAAAGTAACAGCCAGCACATCGTTGCCTTTGTTTTGATTGTTTAAGTCGGTAATAAATGCACTAACACCATCTGAAAGTTGTTTTAATAATACGGCATGATTTCCCAAATGAGGTGTTGTATTGGATGAAATTTGAACTTCATGTGTGTCAAAACCGCCAAGGCGAACCAAATAAAATTTAGTTTTTAATCCGCCTGAAATAAAGCGAGCAATTGTTTTTAATTGGTTGGCAACATCAGTATCGGGATAGGAATTTGCATTGGTTCCGCTGTTGAAAGCAGAAGAGATACCGTTAGCATATAAATTGGCGGAAGCATCTAAGTCGGTTAGGAATTGAATGCGATCTCCGTATTCTGAATTTGGAATGTTGGTTGGAGGCACTCCGCCCAAACCATTCACGACCGAGTAAAAGCCCGACATGTCTTGATTGTTGATGTTAATGGATAGGCCGTGTTCGACGGCACCATGAAACCCTAGTGAGTTATCTCCGCTACCCATTTGAATGCCTAAAGGATAAGATTCGTGTAAAAAATCGGCATAATAGTTTTCTATAAAGCGTCCCATCCAACCCGTTTCGCTGGTGAAATTTGCAGGAGTGCCATCGCCACCACTTAACCATATGTCGGAGGATTTGAAATGAGATTTGTTCGAATTAGGATAGCCAACACCTTGAATAATCCGCATGAAACCGCTATCGTATAAACTTTTAAATCCTGTTAATGTTGGATGTAATCCAATTTGATTCTCTAATGAAAGGTTGGTGTCTAAAGGAATAATTCCGTTGGCACCAGTCAGATTTAATTTTAGATTTGGGCGAAGTTGTGCGTAAAGATCGTATTGATTGAGCGGTACTAGTGTATTGATTCCGTCATTAGCACCAGCGAGTTGAATGAA
>Ga0208124_100168_pt1 | contig 34080 bp, 29 predicted proteins | sample LakWasM104_HOW12_2_FD_183922 | JGI IMG/M metagenome (GOLD analysis project Ga0208124, IMG submission 183922) | Freshwater sediment methanotrophic microbial communities from Lake Washington under simulated oxygen tension - Sediment Metagenome... | ecosystem: Environmental > Aquatic > Freshwater >...
CCTGCGTGCGCTCGCTACCATCGGGCCTTGATGTTTCAACCCTTCAAGGAGAGCCCGCGTGACACCAACCCCGACCAAAGACTACGAAAAAGGCCTGGCCACCCGCCGCGAGGTCATGGGTGACGATTTTGTGGACCGTGCGCTGGGCAACGCCACCTCTTTCACGCAGCCCATTCAGGAATACATCACGCGCAACGCGTGGGGCGATGTCTGGCAGCGGCCCGGGCTGGACCGCAAGACCCGCAGTCTCATCACGGTTTCCATGTTGATCGCGCTGGGCAAGCAGCATGAACTCAAGGGCCATGTGCGTGGCGCGCTGAACAATGGCGCTACTGCGGAGGAGTTGCAGGAAGTGCTGCTACACGCCAGCGTCTATTGCGGCCTGCCGACGGCGGTAGAGGCGTTTCGCACCGCCGCTGAAGTCATCGACGGCCCGGCCAAGTAGGCAATAAAAGGCGGTAGTGCTGTCCTTCGAGGGCAGGTTCAGCCGCCTGCCAGCAGCTTGTGCACCAGGTCGGCGGCGGTGGAGGCGTTGTACTTGCGCATGAGGCGTGCACGGTAAATTTCTACTGTGCGGTGGCTGATCTCCAGTGCCCGACCGATCTCCTTGGAGGTCAGGCCTTCCAGCAGGCGGGCGGCTACTTCGCGCTCACGGCCCGTCAGCTCCGCTTTCACGGCGCGCTGCGAACTCAGATCTTCGAAGCTCCAGATGCCGGACTCATGCGGGGCATCGCGGTTGAGTGCGCGGCCGGACACGTGGCACCAGAACACTTCGCCATTGGCGCGCTTCATGATGCGGTTGTCCGCATAGTGGCCCTTGGCGTTCAGGATGGGCTCCATGTGCGCCCCAAGCCGCTCATATTCGTCGGCGCTGGGATAGAGTATCTGGAACGACTGGCCGATCAGCACTTCGCGCGAGGCGCCGAACATTTCGCAGACATGGCGGTTGCAGTCCACCATGGTGCGGTTGCGCGAGAGCACCAGCCCCACAGGGGCCATGTCGAAAGCCAGTCGGTAATCAACGTCCATAGTGCTAATCTTTACGGAAAACTACTTATTTAAGTACGTAGTATCGTAGCGCATCCCATTCATAAGGAGATCGTGGTGAACAAGTTATTCCCCTCCGCAGCCGAGGCCCTGAAGGGCGTGGTTGCAGATGGCCAACTCATGGCTGTTGGCGGCTTTGGACTGTGTGGCATTCCTGAAGCCTTGATCGACGCGCTGCGCGATTCGGGCGTGAAGAACCTGACCGTGATCTCCAACAATGCGGGCGTGGACGGCTTTGGCCTGGGCAAGCTGCTGGAAACCCGCCAGATCAAGAAAATGATCTCGTCGTATGTGGGCGAGAACAAGGAGTTCGAGCGCCAGTACCTCGCTGGCGAGCTGGAGCTGGAGTTCACCCCCCAGGGTACGCTGGCCGAAAAGCTGCGTGCGGGCGGTGCGGGCATCCCGGCCTTTTTCACCAAGACCGGCGTGGGCACCATCGTGGCCGAGGGCAAGGAGCTGCGCGAATTTGACGGCGAAACCTATGTGATGGAGCGTTCGCTGGTGCCCGATGTGTCGCTGGTCAAGGCCTGGCGTGCCGACAAGTCGGGCAACCTGCAGTTCCGCCTCACGGCGCGCAACTTCAACCCCGCTGCGGCCACGGCCGGCAAGATCACCATCGTGGAGGTGGAAGAGGTGGTGGAAACCGGCGCCATTGCGCCCGACCAGATCCATCTGCCTGGCATCTATGTGCACCGCATCGTGCACAACGCCACGCCCGAGAAGCGCATTGAAAAGCGCACCATCACCGAAAAAGCGGGCGTCTGAGCCGCTGCCGCACAACCGTACAGAACAAGCTGGAGAAGTATCTATGTCGTGGAGTCAAGACCTAATGGCGGCCCGTGCCGCCCATGAACTCGAAGACGGCTTTTATGTGAACCTGGGCATTGGCATCCCCACGCTGGTGGCCAACTTTGTGCCTGCCGACAAAGAGGTGTGGCTGCAGTCCGAAAACGGCATGCTGGGCATCGGCCCGTTTCCCACCGAAGATGAAGTGGATGCCGACCTGATCAACGCCGGCAAGCAGACCGTGACCACCATCAAGGGCTCGTCCATCTTTGGCAGCGACCAGTCGTTTGCCATGATCCGTGGCGGCAAGATCAACCTGTCGATCCTGGGCGCCATGCAGGTCAGCGAAAAGGGCGACCTGGCCAACTGGATGATCCCCGGCAAGATGGTCAAGGGCATGGGTGGCGCGATGGACCTGGTGGCTGGCGTCAAGCGCGTGATCGTGCTCATGGAGCATGTGGCCCGCAAGAAGGATGGCACCGAAGACCTGAAGATCCTGCCTCAGTGCACGCTGCCCCTCACGGGCGTGGGTGTGGTGGATCGCATCATCACCGACCTGGCCGTCATGGACGTGACGCCCCAGGGCCTGAAGGTGGTGGAGCTGGCTCCCGGCGTCACTTTTGAGGCCCTGCAGGCCAAGACCGGCGTCAAGCTGATCCCATAAGCATTTGAGCCACCCCTGCAGTGGAGTGGCATCACAAAAAAGGCCGGGGCCCCTCACAGGGCCCCGGCCTTTTGCGTGGCAATTTTCACAAAGCCCTCATGCGGTCCGCATGGGGCCTTCGCAATTACATCGCGTTGCCGATTTCGCCCGAAGAGATCTGGCCGGTGCGCAGGGCTTCAGCAGCCTGGGCACGCACGGCAGCACGGTCAGCCGTGGACTTGTAGGTCACCACACGCGAACCAGCGGGTTCGATGGAGCGGGTCTGGGCCACGGTAGCAGCTTCGGCAGCCACTTCAGCACGGGTGCGGTTGGTTTCGAATTTGGTGGCGAACTGCGAAGCATCGGCTTCATCAGCTTGGGCACCAAAAGCGGCAAAAGCGGCGACAGCAGCAACGGACAGGAAACGCACAGACTTGTTCATGGTGAAACTCCGGAAAATTCTAAAAAGAGGACTTGGGTACTGAGAGATACGGCACAACCAGGGCGGCAGATTCAGCCGCCCCTGGTGAATCAGCCGCGCTCACCCGAAGAAATCTGGCCAGTGCGCACTGCTTCAGCAGCCTGGGCACGCACGGCAGCGCGGTCAGCCGTGGACTTGTAAGTCACCACACGCGAACCAGCGGGTTCGATCGAGCGGGTCTGGGCCACGGTGGCGGCTTCGGCAGCCACTTCAGCGCGGGTGCGGTTGGTTTCAAACTTGGTGGCGAACTGCGAAGCATCGGCTTCGTCAGCCTGGGCACCAAAAGAAGCGAAAGCGGCGACAGCGGCGATAGACAGGAAACGTGCGGTGTTGTTCATGATGGAAATCCTTGAAGTTAAAGAAGCGGCTCAAAAAACCGGAACAAAGCGCCAAAAACAAAGAAAGCTGCCTGGGACCGGGTTCGGTGAGTCGCCTTGCGGGTTCGGCTCATCGATGGGATGAACTGTACGCCGGTGGGGTGCAGAGAAAAACCACCGGGTCGCGAACTAACTGTTCCAGTATTGTGAACAATCAATGCGGAACTTTTCAGGGTTTACCCAAGCCTGACTGTCCGGGATCACCAAAAAGCATGCTATCGGCGACATTGTTGAATGAAAACCCTGACGCCTATTTGGGACAATGACATTGGGGTGATAGGGGGCTTTGTCACCCCGGCGAGCCCGGGCGGGTCCAGGTCTTGGTCATGGGAATCCAGACGTGTGATCTCTGCCATGCGGCAAAAAACGAGCACGGGTAGCAGCGCCTGCCACTTGATGTGCATCAAGATTGCATGTCTGTATCGCGTCACGCGAGTCAGTGCCCCGCAAGAGAACCCCCTATAGTGCGAAGTAACGATTTGTGTTGCTTGCATGACCGATATTCTTCTTTCAGCGGATGCCGAGGACGCTGACAGTCCCCATTACTTGCGTGCGCTAACCGACATGGCCGACCGGCGTACGGTGGTTGCAGGTGCTGCCATCTACACCGACAACGGCATCAAGCTGGTGGAGAAGGGCGCGCGCATCGACAGCCGCCTGTACGACCGCCTGGTGCAGCACAAGCTGCGCGAACCCATTGACCGCCATCTGTCCATCGAAAACCCGGTGGACGTGCCATCACTGCTGGCCCTGGGCCAGACGCTGATCGAGCAGGAAACCCTGCCCGCCATGCTGGCCGAGGCCCTGGGCTCAGGTGCCCGGTTGCTGGCGCCCCTGAGGTCCCTGCCGTTGCCTTCTGCCATGGCCTGCAAGCTCACGGTGATGCGGGACCAGCGGCCCACGCTGTTCCAGCACAGTCTGGTGATGACCACCGTGGCGGTGTTTCTGGCACTCAAAAGCGGGCTGAGTGAGCGCGACTGCAGCACGGTGGCGGCCGCTGCGCTGCTGCATGACCTGGGGGTGCTGCACATGGACCCGGCCTGGGACGACCCGGACCACAAGGTGGTGGGGGTAGGGCGCAAGCATCTGGTGGCCCATCCCATCTCGGCCATGCTCATGATCCGCGACACGCAGGCCTATCCACGTGCTGCCGAAGTGGCCGTGCTGGAGCACCATGAGCGCATGGACGGCAGCGGCTATCCGCGCGCCTTGCTGGGGGCGGACATCACACCCATGGGCCGCATCCTGCTACTGGCCGAAGTGGTGGCCGCCTTCTACGAGAAATACGACGACATGCCCGCGCAGCGGCTGTCGCTGGTACTGCGGCTCAATCACCGCAAGTTTCCTTCGGCACTGGTGGCGTTCATCCTGCCGCTGCTGCAGGAGGAAGTGGCCCGCGAATCGGCCTTGATGCCCCTGGGTAACGATGCGCCCCGCCAGATCGAATTGCTGGCCGAAGCCTTTGCCTACTGGGACCAGCTCAAGGCGGCCTTGCCTCCAGACACGGCGGCCAAGTCTTCTGCGGGTACTGCCTTTGCGTTTACCGATTCCCGCCTCATGGCATTGCAAAAAGCCCTGATCGAAGCGGGCTCGCACCCCCGGCACCAGGGCGAGCTGCTGGCGCAATTGCAAGGCGACGCCATTGGCATGGCCGAGGTCGCCCTGGTGGGGCGCGAGGCCCTGTGGCAACTGCAAAGCATTCTGAACGCCAGCCACCGCCGCTGGCCCCAGCTCTCGGACCGTGCCACGCCTGCTGATGCTGCGGTGGCGGACTGGTGCGACTGGGCGATGCGTACGCTGTAAGCAGACTTTCGGATTGACTCCGCCAGGGCGCGGGGTTTGCCTCTTCCACTGGGTACTCCGGCGCGCGGCGTTTGCTGGGCATCGCAACCCGAAGTGAAGGTCTCTCCCGCCACGCCACTCGTCGTTGCGTTCCTGGCCAAGGCTCCGGCCTTGGCGTCGTCGCGCGCCTGGATTGGCGTGGCGGGGGAGGCCTTCGCACTGGCAAAAATAGTGTGAACAAGCCCTTGCCTGCGTGGGCCTCCTCATACCGACGTCCTTGGTGGGTCTTCGCTTCCAGGTTCACCCATTCGGCAAAATACTGGTTATATTTACAGTATTCGTGTTGCCTCAACTTCTCCCACCACCATGCCTGCGCCACGCCCCTCTTTGCGGGTTGCGTCCGATTTGCCCATCCCCGTGCCTGGGGTGTGGCATGCCGACGCGCTGGGGGCCAGCGCGCAGCGCGTATTGCCTTCGGGCCATGCCGCGCTGGACGCCCAGCTGCCGGGTGGCGGCTGGCCTGTGGGGGCCCTGAGCGAGGTGCTGCAGCCTCTGGCGGGCTTGCATGAATGGCAACTGGTGCTGCCTGCGCTGGTGCAGGCCACGGCAAAACAAAGTGGGGCCATCGTGCTGGTGGCGCCGCCCTGTGAGCCTTTTGGCCCGGCCTTGCAATCGCAGGGCTTGCGCGCAGAGCGGGTGTGTGTGGTGCGCGCCGACTCCCCTCTGGCCGCCTTGTGGGCAGCCGAGCAGGCGCTGCGCTGCCAGGGCGTGCTGGCCGTCATGGCCTGGCTGCCCCAGGCGCAGCCTGCCGCCTTGCGGCGGTTGCAATTGGCGGCGGCCCAGCAGCAGCAATTGTTGTGGGTGTTTCGTCCGGTCGATGCCCCAGGGCCCGCATCACAGGTGTCTCAGGCGTCGCCGGCCCAATTGCGGCTGCAAGTGCAGGGGCTGGCTTTGCCAGGGGATGCCGCAGCAGCCCCCGGCATGCAGGTGCAGATCCTCAAGCGCCGAGGGCCTCCGCTGGCGCAGGCGCTCCAACTGCCGGGCTGCCACCCTCAACTGGCGCAGGTGCTGGTGGCACAGGCCGAGCGGCGCCGCGCTGCGCAAGAGGCTGCCATTTCCAAGGTGGCGGGGCGCCAGGCCGCAGCCGCCCATGTGGCCGGGGCCTTGGCGGGTTCGCTGGCGCGCCATGTGTCCCCAGTCCAGCCCGTAGGCGAGCCAGGAGGCCGACCCGGAGGCCGGCCAGAAGGGAGCAGGCATGCACTGGATCGCCCTGCCATTGCCCTGGTGCGATGAGGCCGCTGCCTTGGCGGGTACAGGCACGGATAGAAATACCGGAGTGCTGAACGCCGCCGCCGGCTGGTGGGCCTTGCGCTTCACGCCGCGTGTGGCGCTGGCCGATGGCGAGGCGGTGTTGCTGGAGGTGTCCACCACCGAACGCCTGTGGGGCGGGCGCGATGCGCTGCAGGCACTGGTGCTGCAAGCCTGGGCCGATGCGTCGGCCCGATGCGAAGGGGAGAGCGTTGTCCCTCCACCCGTTCGCAGCACTGAAGAGCCTGCCCATTCCTTTGGATCGACCACCGCCCCGGTGCCCCATGCGCCGACTGTGTGGGGCACAGGCCCCACCGCCCTGGTTGCCCAGGCCAGGCTGCGCATGGCATTGGCAGGGCGCATCTGCCCGCCGCAGGGCAGTGCAGAGAACCTGCCTTTGCACACGCTGACAGCACTGCGCCCCTATGTGGCCAGCCTGGAGCGCATGGGGTGCCGTACCTGGGGCGCGCTGCGGGCGCTGCCACGTGCCGGTGTGGCGCGGCGCCTGGGGGCTGGCGTGCTGCAGGTGCTGGACCAGGCCTTGGGCGATGCCCCCGAGGCCCATGCCTGGCTGCAACTGCCCGAGCAGTTTGTGTTGACCACCGAGCTGCCCGCCTTGGCCGCGTCGGCCGACGCACTGCTGTGGAGCGCCAGCCGCAGCCTGACGGCCCTGCAGGCCTGGCTGCAGGCGCGCCAGCAGGGCGTGCTGGCGCTGGAGCTGGCCTGGCGCCACGACCTGCGGCGCCTGGATGGCGTGGCGCTGCCCCCCACCCAGGCGCTGCAGGTGCGCACCGCCCAGGCCACCCACGACCTGGTGCACCTGCGGCGCCTGCTGGCCGAAAACCTGGCGCGCACCACGCTGGCCGCGCCGGTCAACCAGATCACGCTGCGGCTGCTCGACGCGGCCCCGTTGCCGCACCGCAGTGCCAGCCTGCTGCCCCCGGGGGAGGTGGGCGGGCGTGACCCCACAAGCCATGGCAGCACCGATCCGGCCGGTACCCCCGGCGAGGCCCTGCACCAGCTGCTGGAACGCCTGTCGGCCCGCCTGGGGGCCGACCACGTGGTGGCCCCGGTGCTGCTGGCCGACCATCGGCCCGAACGCATGCAGCAATGGCGACCGGCCGCTGAAGTGCTGGGCATGCCCTCGGCTGCGACGCGCAATGCAGCCACGCGCACACCCACCGGTCCTGAGTCCACGCGTGCGGACGGTGCTTCGCAGGGCATTGTTCCGGATGCCCCCTTGCTGCCCACCTGGCTGCTGAACCCGCCCCGGCAGCTGGCCGTGCAGGGCAACCGCCCCTGCCACCACGGCCTGTTGCGCTTGCTGGCCGGGCCCCACCGGTTGGAGGCGGGCTGGTGGTCTGCCATGGATGACGCTGTAGACCCAGCACGCCCCTGCGCAGACCTGGCCTTGCGCGACTACTTTGTGGCCCACAACGACGTGGCGGGGTTGGTGTGGGTGTTTCGCGAGCGCCTGGCGCCTGCGCTGGATGGCACGCCAGCGGTGGCTCGCCCACACCGCTGGTTCTTGCACGGAATCTTTGGGTGAGCGGGCAGGGTGGTTGTCCATGGGTTTGACGCGCCGACATCCTTCACAGGCCACTGCGGTGCCAGGCCCCGCAGCGGGCGCGGGCGAGCTGCCGGGCTATGCCGAGCTGCATTGCCTGTCCAACTTCAGCTTTCAGCGCGGCGCATCGCATCCGCAAGAGCTGGTGGCGCGTGCAGCCCAACTCGGCTACCAGGCGCTGGCGTTGACCGACGAATGTTCTGTGGCCGGGGTGGTGCGCGCCTGGGGGGCGGCGAAGGAATGTGGCATGCACCTCATCACGGGCAGCGAGTTCTTGTGGGGCGACCTGCGACTGGTGGCCCTGGCACGCGATGCCGAGGGCTGGGGCAACCTGTGCGAGTTCATCACCGCCGCCCGGGCCGCCGCGCCCAAGGGGCAATACCGAGTGGCAGCAGGCAGCCCCTGGCACTTGCTGCAGGGGTGCGAGCTGCTACTGGCACCTTGTCGTCAGCGCTTTGATGCTTCTGATTTTGTAGCGCTCAGCGCATGTATCACTAGCGCTACCAGCCAATTGGGCTCTCAAAATGCTCCACAAGTGTGGCTGGCGGTCGAATTGCACCAGGCGGCCGATGACAGCCTGTGGCTGGCCACGCTGCAGCGCGTGGGGGCCGCGCTGCAGCTGCCGCTGGTGGCGGCGGGCGACGTGCACATGCACGCCCGCTCGCGCAAGCCGCTGCAGGATGTGATCACCGCCGTGAAGCGCGGCTGCACCGTGGCCGAGTGCGGCTTTGCGCTGCAGCCTAACGCCGAGCGCCACCTGCGCCAGCGCGTGCGGCTGGCGGGCATCTACCCGCCCGAATTGCTGGCGGCCACGCTCACCGTGGCCGGGCGCTGCGCTTTCAGCCTGAGTGAGATCCAGTACCGCTACCCACTGGAGACCGTGCCCGAGGGCATGACACCTGCCCAGGCACTGGCCTGGCTGGTAGAGCTGGGGGTGCGAAGCCATTACCCGCTGGGCGCGCCCGAGAGCGTGCAGGCGCAGATCCGCAAAGAGCTCGATCTGATCGCGCACTGCGGGTATGAGATGTATTTCCTGACCGTGCACGACATCGTGCGGTTTGCGCGCAGCGTGGGCATCCTGTGCCAGGGCCGGGGCTCGGCGGCGAACTCGGTGGTCTGCTACGTGCTGGGCATCACGGCGGTGGCCCCCGAGCAGTCCCACCTGCTGTTCGAGCGCTTCATCAGCAAGGAGCGCAGCGAGCCGCCCGACATCGACGTGGACTTTGAACACGACCGGCGCGAAGAGGTCATCCAGTACATCTACGACAAATACGGCCGCGACCGCGCCGCCATCGCCGCCGTGGTCACCTGCTACCGCACGCGCAGTGCCCTGCGCGACGTGGGCAAGGCCCTGGGCGTGGCGCCCGCCCTGGTCGATGCGTTTGCCAAAGACCACCACTGGTTTGACGAAACCTTTGCCACCGACCGCCTGCAGGAGCTGGCCCAGGCGGTTGGCGTGTCGCTGCACCGGCACACCGCCCGGCTGTGGTTGGAGCTGGCTGCCGACCTGAAGGACTTTCCGCGCCACCTGAGCCAGCATGTGGGCGGCTTTGTGCTGACCCAGGGCAAGCTCACGCGGCTGGTGCCGGTGGAGCCCGCCAGCATGAAGGACCGCTCCGTCATCCAGTGGGACAAGGACGACCTGGATGACATGGGCCTGCTCAAGGTCGATGTGCTGGCCCTGGGCATGCTCAGCGCGCTGCGCCGCTGCCTCAACCTGCGCGCAGCCCTGCGCGGCGAGCACTGGGGTCTCAAGGAAATCCCGCGCGAAGACCCTGCCACCTACGACATGATCTGCGCCGCCGACACCGTGGGCGTGTTCCAGATCGAAAGCCGCGCCCAGATGAGCATGCTGCCCCGCCTGCAGCCGCGCGAGTTCTACGACTTGGTGGTCGAGGTCGCCATCGTGCGCCCCGGTCCCATCCAGGGGGGCATGGTGCACCCGTATCTGCAGGCGCGCGAGCGCCGGCGCAAGGGCGAGTCTCTGCAACTCGAAAAGCCGGAGCTGGAGGACGCCCTGGCGCGCACACTGGGCGTGCCCATCTTCCAGGAGCAGGTGATGCAGATCGCCATGATCGCGGCGGGCTTCACCCCCGGCATGGCCGACGACCTGCGCCGCTCCATGGCCGCCTGGAAGCGCAAGGGGGGCGTGCATCGCTTTGAAGAGCCTCTCAAACAAGGCATGAAAGACAGGGACTACCCCGCCGAATTTGCCGACCGCATCTTCCAGCAGATGCTGGGCTTTGGCGAATACGGCTTTCCTGAAAGCCACGCCCACAGCTTTGCGCTGCTGGCCTATGCCAGCAGCTGGCTCAAGTGCCACGAGCCCGCGTGCTTTTTGGCGGCGCTGCTCAACTCTTTGCCCATGGGCTTTTACAGCGCCTCGCAACTGGTGCAGGACGCCCGCCGCCACGGCGTGCGCGTGCTGCCCATCGACGTGACCGTGAGCGACATCGACTGCACGCTGGAGGGCAACCCCGAGCCGCTGCGCCCCGCACGCGGCCTGGGCGCACCGCCGCTGCCCCAGCCCGCCGTGCGCCTGGGCCTTCGGATGGTCAGCAGCCTGCACACAGACGCCGCCAAACGCCTGCTGCACGCCCGCGCCACAGGCCCCGCCTTTGCCACCACCGAAGACCTGGCCCTGCGTGCCCAACTGAGCCAGCAAGACCTGCAAGCCCTGGCAGCCGCCGATGCCCTGGCCAGCCTGTCGGGCCACCGGCGCCAGCAGATGTGGGACGCCGCCGCCCAGCACAGCGCGCCGCCCCTGTGGCGCGACGTGCCCGTGCACGAGGCCCCGCTGCAACTGCCCGAGGCGCCCGAGGGCGAAGAAATCCTGTTCGACTACGCCGCCACCGGCCTCACGTTGCGCCGCCACCCCCTGGCCCTGCTGCGCCCCCGCCTGGCCCGCTGGCGCCTGCAAACCGCTTTGCAATTGCACCGCGTCGCCCACGGCCGCAAGGTGCGCGCCTGCGGCATCGTGACCGTGCGCCAGCGCCCCGGCACCGCCAAGGGCACCATGTTCGTCACGCTGGAGGACGAAACCGGCCCCGTCAACGTCATCGTCTGGCCCGCCCTGGTCGATGTGTGGCGCAATGCGCTGCTGCGGTCACAGCTGCTGGCGGTGGAAGGGGTGTGGCAATGCAGCGCCGGCCCACCCGGCAGCACGGCAGTGGTGCGCCACCTGGTGGCCCAGCGCTTCAAGGACCTGACACCCCTACTGGGCCGCATGGGGCAGGCGCTGCAGGGGAGCCGGGATTTTCATTGAGTGCGTGCAGATGAGCTCCAGCCCGTTTCTCCGGGCGCCTGCTTGCCATTCCTGGGAGATGGCCAACGGTTCCTAGGGGTGGAGCCTTTCGCCATTGCTCAGCATCTGAACAAATTCAGCGATTTTTCTTGCGCGTGTCTCGGCCTTCTTGACGCTTTGAATGCGAAACAAGATGGCAAACCTGTTTTTGCTATTGAGCGTGGCAAAAAACGCCTGGGCTTGGGGGTTGGCATCCAGGGCCCGTTGCAAGTCGTCGGGGACTGTAGACGTGCGCGCTGACGCGTAAGCCGCATCCCATCGTCCGTCCTGCTGGGCCCGTTCGATGGCGGCCAGGCCGGCTGGCCGCATTTTGCGGGCACTGATGAGCGCCTCGGCTTTTTCCCTGTTGATCTTGGACCAGATGCTCTTGGGGGTTCTGGGTGTAAAGCGTTGAAGCCAATAGTGCTGGTCTTCCGACTGCTTTTGGCCGTCAATCCAACCGTGGCAAAGAGCACTCTCCAGTGCTTGTGCGTAGGTGACGGTGGGCTGCTCGGCAGACTTCTTGGCCACGCGCAGCCACACGCCGGGCGAGGTACTGCCATGACTCTCCAGCCAGGCATCCCACTCCGATTGCGTCGCGAAGGTCAGTTTGGGATCGGTCATGGTGCGTTGACAAAAATCCTAACGGATGAAAAGCATTTCCCCATACCCAGTGGCTGCAGCGCATGGCACCCCGGGGCTACGTTGGTGAGGGCGACTCCTCATCAGCACACCCGCTTGGTGAACAGGGCCGCGCATCTGTGTTCCGGGCTACCAGCATTCAGGGCGCCTGCAGCTTTTGCAGCAGCTCCAGCGTCGGATAACCGTCGGCCACCGTGCCCAGGCTGCGCTGGTAGCCGCGCAGGCCTGCGCGGGTGGCGGGGCCCATCACGCCGTCGGGGGTGCCTGCGGCAAAGCCTTTGCGGTTCAGGGCTTCTTGCAGCGTTTGCAACTGTGCACGCGACAGCGGCTCGATGTCGCGGGGCCACGGCGTGGCCACCGGGCCGCCGCCGTCGATCTGGCGCGCGAGCAGGGCCACGCCCAGCGCGTAGTTGACCGAGTTGTTGTAGCGCAGGATGGTGCGAAAGTTGTTGCCCACCAGAAACGCCGGGCCCCGTGCACCCGCAGGGGTGACGATGGAGGCCCCGGCCAGGTCGGGCAACGGCGCCCCGTCGATGGACCGGACCCCTTCGGACTCCCACTGGGCTGTGGTCTGGCGCACGGCGGGGTCGGCGCGGGCGTGGTCGAACGTGGGGGGCAACTGCACTTCGGCCCCCCAAGGCTCGCCAGATTTCCAGCCGGACCGTGCAAGGAAATGCGCGGTGGACGCCGTCACATCCGGCACGCTGCCCCAGATGTCGCGGTGCCCGTCGCCGTCGGCATCCACAGCGTAGGCCAGGAACACCGATGGCAGGAACTGGGTGTGCCCCATGGCCCCGGCCCACGATCCGATCATGCGGTCGGCGGCGATGTCGCCCTGGTCAATGATGCGCAGCGCTGCCAGCAGCTCGGTCTGCGCCCAGGCGCGGCGGCGGCCTTCATACGCCAGGGTGGCCAGTGCATCCACCGTGCGGAAGGTGCCAAAGTTGCTGCCGTAGTTGCTCTCCATGCCCCAGATGGCGGTGATGACGCTGGCCGGCACGCCGTAGCGGGCGGCTGCCGCTTGCAGTGCGGTGCTGTGCGCCGCCAATTGCGCTTGGCCCTGGGCGATGCGCTGGGGGGAGACGGCGCTGTCGAGGTACGCCCATGGGGTGCGGGTGAACTCTGGCTGGGCGCGGTCCAGCTCGACCACGCGGGGCAGCCACTGCGCCTTGCCCAGCACGTCGCGCACGGTGGCGGGGCGAATGCCGGCCTCCAGCGCCTGGGCCGAAAAGGTGCTCAGCCATTGGGCAAAGCCGGTCGTGTGGTCGGTATCGGGGCTGGCCTGCGGCGGTGTGGCGGCTGTGGTGGGTGAAGCTGTGGGCGGTGTGGCCGCAGCCACAGGTTTTGCTGCGGGGGTGGGGGTGGGGCTGGGGGCTGACGCGCAGCCCGCGAGGGCGAGGGCGGCTGCCAGGGCCACTCCGGCAACGCCTGTGGGGGCGTGGGCACGGGAGGCCGCGACCGGCAGGGCGGGGGCGCGCCCCAGGGAGCAAGGGGAAGCAATGAAACTGGGCATGCGCCATTGTCCCGCGTGCCAGCCTGCGTGCGGGGTGCGAATGTGCATCAGTCCGTATGGTGAATATGCTTACTATGTTTTTGATAGCTGCTTGCGCATGTTCCACTAGCGCTTGCGGCCAAAAACACTGAAAAATGCGGTTACAGTGGCGGCTTGATCGCCTTGCGCCCCGCCCGCCGTGCGCGAGCCTCCGCCTGCAGCCCCCTGTTAGCCTACCGACCATGGCGCCCCACACCTTTCTCTGGCACGACTACGAAACCTTTGGCGCCAACACGCGCCGCGACCGGCCTGCGCAGTTCGCGGCCATCCGCACCGATGCCGAGCTGAACGAAATCGGCGAGCCGCTGATGCTGTACTGTCAGCCCGCCAGCGACTATCTGCCCGACCCGGTGTCGTGCCTCATCACCGGCATCACGCCCCAGCAGTGCCTGGAGCAGGGCGTGCCCGAGCACCAGTTTGCCGCGCGCATCGAGTCCGAGTTTGCGCAGCCCGGCACGATTGGCGTGGGCTACAACACCATCCGGTTTGACGACGAGATCACGCGCTTCATGTTCTGGCGCAACCTCATCGACCCCTATGCGCGCGAGTGGCAAAACCAGTGCGGCCGCTGGGACCTGCTGGACGTGGTGCGCATGACCTATGCGCTGCGGCCCGACGGCATCACCTGGCCCAAGAAGGAAGACGGCGTGACGCCCAGCTTCAAGCTGGAGCACCTGTCCAAGGCCAACGGTCTGCAGCACGATGCCGCGCACGATGCGCTGTCGGACGTGCGCGCCACCATTGCGCTGGCACGGCTGATCCGCCAGCACAACACCAAGCTGTTCGACTTTGCCCTCAGCCTGCACAAGAAGGACCGCGTGGCCGCCGAGCTGCGCCTGCCCGCCACCACGGCCACGGCGCGGGCTTTTTTGCATGTCTCGGGCATGTTCCCCACCGAGCGCGGCTGCCTGGCTGTGATGTGGCCGCTGGCCAGCCACCCCACCAACAAGAACGAGCTGATCGCCTGGGACCTGGCCCACGACCCACGCGAGCTGGCCACGCTGAATGTGGAGGACCTCCGCCTGCGCATGTTCAGCAAGGCCGACGCGCTGCCCGAGGGCGTCACGCGCCTGCCCATCAAGACCATCCACCTGAACAAGTCGCCCATGGTGGTGGGCAATGTGAACACGCTCACGCCCGCGCTGGCGCAGCGCTGGGGCATCGACCTGGCCCAAGCCGCACAGCACGCCGAGGTGGCGCGCGCGCTGCCCGACATGAGCGGCATCTGGCCGGCGGTGTTTGCCCGCCCGCAAGAGCCGGCACCGGATGTGGACCAGGACCTGTACGGCGGTTTTGTGGGCAACAACGACCGGCGCCTGTTGAACGATCTGCGCACCCTGAGCGGCGACCGACTGGCCAAGGCGCGTGCGAACTTTGATGACCCGCGGCTGGCCGAACTGCTGTGGCGCTACCGGGCGCGCAACTTTCCGCAGACGCTGTCGCCCGAGGAGCAGGAACGCTGGGAGGCGCACCGCGCCGCCTGCCTGTTTGACGGGCAGGGCGGGGCGCGCACGGTAGAGCAGTTGTTCACCGAAATCGACGAACTCTCGGAGACCGCCGACGACGAGCGGACGCAGGACATTCTGGGCGCCTTGTACGATTACGCTGAACACATCGCACCGGAGCGATGACTCCCCCTCAGGCGCTGCGCGCCTTCCCCCGGAGGGGGACGCACCCGGTGGCCTGGCAAAGCCAGTTCCACGGGTGCACTGGCATCAGGGCGCGCCAGTAGTGATCGCCCCGTCTTGTAAGTAGCCACGCAGAAACAGCGCAGATTTTTATGACGACACCGCAGAACCACAGTTTCACCACCCAGATCGTGCACGCCGACCGCCTGGGCGGCGCCGAGCACGGGGCCATCCACAAGCCCATTCACACCTCGGTGCAGTACGGCTACGAGAAGGTCGAGGACCTGATCGCCGTCTTCCAGGGCACCGCCAAGGGCGGCTTCAACTACGCGCGCCAGGGCACGCCCACCACGGCGGCGCTGGAGGCCAAGATCACGCAGATGGAGCGCGGGCACGGCTCCATCGTGTTCTCCACCGGCATGGCGGGCATCTGCGCGGTGTTCCTCACGCTGCTCAAGGCGGGCGACCATCTGTTGGCCAGCCAGTTCGTGTTTGGCAACACCAACAGCGTGTTCGGCACGTTGGCCGACCTGGGCATTGAAGTGACCACGGTGGACGTGACCGACGCGGCCAAGGTGGCTGCCGCGCTGCGCCCCAACACCCGCATGGTGTTTGTAGAAACCATTGCCAACCCCGGCACGCAGATCCCCGACCTGGAGGGCATCGGCGCGCTGTGCAAGGCGCATGGTGCGCTCTACGTGGTGGACAACACCGTGGCATCGCCCTACCTGTTCCGCGCGGCCACGGTGGGCGCGGGGCTGGTGGTCAACTCGCTCACCAAGAGCATTGGCGGGCAGGGCGATGCGCTGGGCGGCGCCATCACCGACACGGGCCTGTACGACTGGTCGGGCTACCCCAACATCTTTGCGGCCTACCGCAAGGGCGACGCGAAAGGCTGGGGCCTGCAGCAGCTGCGCAAAAAGGGCCTGCGCGACATGGGCGGCACGCTGTCGTCCCACGCCGCCCACCAGCTGGCCCTGGGCGCGGAGACTTTGTCGCTGCGCATGGACCGCACCAGTGCCACCGCCCTGGCGCTGGCGCAGCGGCTGGAGGCGCACCCGGCCGTCTCGCGCGTGCTGTACCCCATGCTGCCCTCGCACCCGCAGCACGCCTTTGCGCGCAAGCACCTCAAGGCGGGCTCGTGGCTGCTGTCGTTCGAGCTGCGCAACCCCGACCAGTGCCTGGCCGTGTGCAACCGCCTGCAGTTGCCCATCAAGGCCACGGGGCTGGCTGACACGCGCACGCTGATCATCCCGGTGGCGCACACCATCTTCTGGGAGGCCGGCCCCGCCGTGCGCGCCACCATGGGCATTGCCGACAGCATGATCCGCCTGTCGGTGGGCCTGGAAGAGGTGGAAGACCTGCTGGCCGACTTTGAGCAGGCGCTGGCCGGAGCCTGACCCCCCACCTGACTTGCCCACCCTGACCGGGAGCCCCGCCATGGCCACTGCCACCTCTGCACCGCCCGCCAACATCGGCAAGTACCGCATCGAGCGTGAACTGGGGCGGGGCGCCAGTGGCATCGTGTACCTGGGGCTCGACGGCTTCCGAGGCCGCAAGGTGGCCATCAAGCAGACCCACGCGCACTTGCTGAAGGTGCCCGAGCAGGCCGAGCGCTACCGCAAGCTGCTGCGCAACGAGGCCGCGCTGTCGGGCCGCCTGCGCCACCCCAACATCGTGCGCCTGCTGGATGCGGACGAAGAAGCGCTGCCGCCCTATCTGGTGCTCGAATACGTGGACGGCCAGCCGCTGTCCGACTTTGCAACGCCCGACACCCTGCTGCCCGTGCCCCAGGTGCTGGACATTGCCTTCAAGTGCTGCAACGCGCTCGAATACGCCTACCGCGAGGGCTTGGTGCACCGCGACATCAAGCCCGCCAACCTGATGCTGGCGCGCGGCGGCGATGTGAAGCTGACCGACTTTGGCGCCGCCCTGTCGTTGCGCAGCGATGCCACGCAGCTGTCCGGGCTGGTGGGGTCGCCGTCGTACATGTCGCCCGAACAGGTGCGCGAGCAGGACCTTACCCACCACAGCGACATGTTTTCGCTGGCCGTGGTGGTGTACGAGCTGCTCACCGGCCGCCGCCCGTTTGATGGCGACACCGACTTCGCCACGCTCTACAAGATCAGCAACGAGACGCCCACCCGGCCCAGCCTGCTGCGGGCGTCGTTGCCTGCGCATGTGGACGAGGTGCTGCTGCGTGCGCTGGCCAAGCAGCCCGCCGACCGCTTTGCCACCTGGGCCGACTTTGCCCAGGCGCTGCTGGCGGCGCATCGGGGCCTGCCCCGCCAGAAGTCGCAAGACACCGAGGCCGAGCGCTTTGCACGCCTGCGTGCGCTGCCGTTTTTTGCCGACTTTCACGACGTGGCGCTGTGGGAGCTGATGCGCCTGGGCAGCTGGCGCCGGCTAGAGCAGGGCACGGTGCTGATGCGCGAGAACACGCCCGGCGACTCGTTCTGCATCCTCATCGAAGGCCAGGTGGCCGTCAGCCGCCAGGGCTGGAACCTCAGCACGCTGCGCCCCGGCGTGACCTTGGGCGAGATGACCTACCTGCGTCCCGACAACCGCATCCGCACCGCCACTGCCGTGGCCGAGACCGAGGTGCTGGTGCTCAAGGTGCGCAACCCCGCGCTGCGCGAGGCGTCGGAGGATTTGCAGTCGCGCTTTGACAAGGCCTTCATCAAGCTGCTGGTCGGGCGGCTGATTGCCACCAACGAGCAGCTGGCTGAGTGGGAACTGGTGGCTGCGCCAGGGCCCGCTGGCGGTTGACTCTCAGATTGCTATTTAATTGATAGCTGCTTGGGTATATTGCACTAGCGCTATCAGCAAAAACTATCCAAAAAACCGGTAACACACCGCGATGGCGGCCACCACCCCCGCCAGCTCAGCCAGCAAGGCGCAGCCCACGGCGTGCCGGGCGCGCTGAATGCCCACGGCCCCAAAGTACACGGCCAGCACGTAAAAGGTGGTTTCGGTGCTGCCCTGGATGGTGGCGGCGGCCAGGGCAGCAAAGCTGTCCACGCCCTGGGTCTGCATGGTCTCGATGAGCATGGCGCGCGCCGCGCTGCCCGAGAACGGCTTGACCAGGGCGGTGGGCAGTGCGTCCACAAACCGGGCGTCGGCGCCCAGCGTGGTCACGCACCAGCGGATGCCGTCCAGCACATAGCCCAGCGCGCCCGAGGCGCGGAACACGCCCACGGCGCACAGCATGGCCACCAGGTAGGGCAGCAGGCCCTTGGCCACGTCAAAGCCTTCGCGCGCTCCCTCGATAAACGCCTCGTACACCGGCACCTTGCGCCATGCGCCCAGCGCCACAAACAGCACGACCAGCGCAAACAGCGTGAGGTTGCCCAGCAGCGACGACAGCGAGGCCAGGGCCGCAGCGCTGAGCGTGGTCAGCAGCGCCATGAACCCGCCCAGCACCAGCGCCACGGGCAGCAGATAGGCCAGCACCACGGGGCTCCACAGTGGCAGGCGCTGCACCACGGCCACGCTCAGCAGCCCCACCAGGGTGGAGGCAGACGTGGCCAGCAGGATGGGCAGAAAGACCAGCGTCGGGTCGGGCGCGCCCTGCTGCATGCGGTACATGAAGATGGTCACCGGCAGCAGCGTGAGCGACGAGGCGTTGAGCACCAGGAACAGGATCTGCGCGTTGGTGGCGGTGTCGGGCTCGGGGTTCAGCTCCTGCAGGGCCTTCATGGCCTTCAGGCCCATGGGCGTGGCCGCGTTGTCCAGCCCGAGGGCGTTGGCGGCAAAGTTCAGCGTCATCAGGCCCAGGGCAGGGTGGCCCCGGGGCACACCCGGCATCAGGCGCAGGAACAGCGGGGCCAGCCACCGGGCCAGGGCATCGACCAGGCCCGCCCCCTCTGCAATCCGCAAAAAGCCCAGCCAGAGCGTGAGGGTGCCAAACAACAGCACCATCACCTCGACCGACAGTTTGGCCATGGCAAACAGCGCTTCGACCATGGCCGCAAAAATCTGGGCGTTGCCCCCCACCAGCCATTGGGCCAGGGCCGCGATGGCCGCCGTGAGGAAAAAGCCCAGCCAAAGGGTGTTGAGCATCAGTGCACCGGGCAGGGGTCAAAGGAAGGAGCTTTGCGCATGTCGCCGAGGTTAACTGCACCGCTGCGTGCAACTGGTGGAGAGCGTGGCGGAAGGGCAACGAAAGTGTCCATGGTGGTCAGTGGTACCCTATAGGGTTCGGTCTGAAGTTGCACGCCCATCCTCTGGGGGCAGTTCGGGAGGCGTTTTTTCTCCCGGCGGCTCCTGCATGGCTGCAGTAACTCCCACACACGGCGCCCCAGCGCGCCGCATTCACATCAAGGAAAAGAGATCCATCATGGGCGCGCAGTGGAAAGCAAAAGGCAAGGCACAGGTGGCCGACGCCAAGGGCAAGCTGTTTGGCAAGCTGGTCAAGGAAATCACCGTGGCTGCACGCGGCGGTGCCGACCCCGCCAGCAATGCCCGCCTGCGCCTGGTGGTGGAGCAGGCTCGCAAGGCCTCCATGCCCAAGGACACGCTGGAGCGTGCCATCAAGAAGGGCTCGGGCACCGGCGCGGACGCGGTGAACTACGAACGCGTGATCTATGAAGGTTTTGCCCCCCACCAGGTGGCCGTGATGGTTGAATGCCTGACCGACAACGTGAACCGCACGGCCCCCGAGATGCGTGTGCTGTTCCGCAAGGGCCAGCTGGGCACCTCGGGCTCGGTGGCCTGGGACTTCAATCATGTCGGCATGATCGAAGCCGAGCCCGCCACCCCCGACGCTGACCCCGAACTGGCCGCCATCGAGGCCGGTGCGCAGGACTTTGAAGCGGGCGACGAAGAGGGCACCACCACCTTCTGGACCGACCCCACCGACCTTGACCTTGTCAGCCGCGCGTTGCCCGCCCACGGCTTCACGGTGCTGTCCGCCAAGCTGGGGTACAAGCCCAAGAACCCGGTGAACCCCGCCAACCTCACGGCTGAGCAGCTGGAGGAGGTTGAGAACTTCCTGGCGGCCATCGATTCGAACGACGACGTGCAAAACGTGTTTGTGAGCCTGGGTGGTTGATGTGCGCGCGCAGGCGCCGACACAGGTGCTGAAGAGGGTGCCCTGGATGGCGCCCCTGGCTTTGACGGACGGACTGACTGTTTCATGACTGCTGACCACTACGCAGCCCTTGGGCTGGCGGCCAACGCGTCGCTGGCGGACATCAAGAAGGCTTTTCGCCAAAAGGCCTCGTTCTACCACCCCGACCGCAACACGGCGCCCGACGCCGCACAGCGCTTTGCCGAGGTGCAAAAGGCCTATGAGGTGCTGTCTGACGACGACGCCCGCCAGGCCTATGACGACAACCGCCGCCGCAATCTGCTGGACGACCCGCTGCAGACCGCCCAGGAGATCTGGCAGGCCTACAGCGCACGCATTCTTTCTCATCCTTCCGCCCTGTGAAACTTTCTCCCTATTTTTATGACCTGCGCTCGGCCTACCAGGCCGAGCTGGACGACCTGGTGTCCGACTCCGAGGGCAACGACGTTCTGCGCAAGCGCCTGGCCGAAAAGCGCAACGAGATGGCGTTTTTGGTGCAGATGATGGAACTGGCCCCCGAAATGGTGGCCGTGGTCTTTCACCGGGGCTTTCGCTTTACCAAACCGGCTGCACTGGAGCATCTGCTGGGCTTGCCGGTGAACGAGCTGCCCGACTGGCACAGCCTGACCCATGCCGTAGCGTTGGAGCCCTGGGCAATGAGTCTGGCCCAGACCGTGTTGCGCGAGCCCCAGGGCGCTCGCTTTCTGACCGTAGCCGCCGGCCTGGAATACCTGCAACAGCACGCGCGCCTGGCTCCGGCCGCAGCGTCGCATGGCGACAGCGATGCCGAGGACGATGGTGAAGATACCGCCGAACACGACGATGACTACAGCGCCCTGAGTGCCGACGACGCGGTGGACCCGCAAAACAGCCGTACGCGCGAAGAGTCCAGCGCCAACTGGCTGGCCGATGTGGGCTTTGAGCGCAAGGAATGACGACCATGAGCAGCAGCAACCAACACCTGGCCCTGATCACCAAGACCACCAGCCTCATCGCGGCCGGTGACATCGTGGGCGCCGAGTCGGCGCTGGCCGAACTGGCCGACAGCGATGGCGACGGCGCGCTGATGGTGGTGCTGGACCAGCTGGCGCCCAAGGACATCCTGGCCGTGATGCGCGAGTACGACGACTCCAAGGCTTCGGTGGTCAACATGCTGGTCACGCCCGAGCAGTTTGCGCGCGCGATGGTGCTGGAAAAGCAGTACAAGGACCTCACCCACACCCACCTGCGCAATATGGTCAACGCGGTGGTGTTCCGTGACGATGCCGACCCGGTGGAGTTCCTCACCGCGATTGGCGACCTGGAGGGTGGCGCCGAGGCCCTGGCCAACTACTTTGCCGAAAAGTGGAGCCGCATCGAGGCCTTTGCCCGCACCGGCACCTTTGACGCCACCGAAGACTACGGCGTCACACTGAGCGACGACGAGCTGCTGGCCTCGGGCTATGTGCAGCCGCGCATCGACCTCGATGAAGTGGCCGACCGCGACTGGATGCAGATGGCCTGGCTGCTGCGCTATGAGTGCCGCGACCTGTTCATCGAGATGCTGCTGGTGCTGCGTGCCAAGGCCCGCGCGTTTGACCAGGGACGGGAAGAGGGCGAAGAGACGTCCGAAGAAGACGATGGCAAGTTCGAGACCAGCGAAACCGACCGCGGCAAGGCCACGCCTGCCGCACGGGCTTCCGACGAAGAGTCTGCAATTTAGTGAACAACCCCCTGAGGCGCTTCGCGCCTTCCCCCTTCTCTCGAATGGCTGTGCCATTCGAGAGAAGGGGGACACCGTCAGCGCGGCGGGGCGGCCCTTGCGCGGCGGTCCTGGTATGGGCCGCGCCAGTTTCATAGCCCATGAGCAGCGCGAAGCGCGATAGATTCAGACATGACCGTGCCTCCCACGCCTTCCTCAATTTCTGCACCAGTCGCTACTGCCAATGCCCTGCAACTGCACGACGCGCGCCCTTTCTTTGAAAAGGCGCTGGTCTACGGCGTGCAGCACGGCCTGATTGACGCGGACCGGCTGGCGGCCATCAATGCCGATGCGCCCAAGGGCATGGTGCAGATCGCACGTTACTTTGGCAGCGAGTTTCTGCGCCCGGAGCTCGAGAAGGCGCGGGACCGCATGGTCAACCTGATCAGCCTGTACCTGCTGGAGACCACAGCCGGTGATCTGGCCAAGGCGGCGGTGTCGCTGCGCGACAACTCCTTTTTGTCGCGCTCCAAAGGCGGCTCGGACATGCTCAAGCGCCTGATCGCCATGCCCGAGAGCAGCAACTTCGGCATGGGCGGCTATGCGGATGCCGAAACCCCACTGCTGGCTGCCTGGTCGCTGCGCAGCCATGCCGACTACCGCGCCGAGCTGGCCCGCCGCAGCCACATCGCCCAGGCCATCGCCGCCGCCGAGTGGCTGGCCGCGCAGTACGACCTGGACACCGACGAGCTGGAAACCGCCGGTGCCGACGCCGAGGCCGTGATCCGCACAGGGCTGCTGATGCAGGCGCTGAACCCCAAGGCCATGGCGGCGAGTGAGTGGCCCAGCGCCCCGGTGTTTGAAAAGCTGGTGACTGCACTGCGCAAAAAGAGGGCACCCCTGCCGACGGCGCTGCGCCTGCCCCCCAGCGTGCCGGCAGAGCTGCGTGACGTGCTGCAAGCCCAATGCGCCACCGTGCTGGCCGACCTGCCCAAACTGCTGCAATCCGCTGCGCCGCTGCGCACCCTGCTGCGCCCCATGGGCGCTTTCAGGGCACGCTACTTCCTGCTGGACGACCCTCTGGCCGAAGTGGACAGCTTTCACCGCAGCCTGGATGTGCTGGAGGACGACGATGAGCCTCCACAGCCTGCCAGCAAGACATGGACCAAGGCGACCGGGGGCAACGACGATGAGCACTCGCTGCTCACGCTGTTTCTGTGTCTGGCCGCCGGTGCGCCCAAGAAGACGCTGCTTACCGAGAAAACCGCCGCCAGCCTGGTGCGCAAGATCCGCAAGTCTGGCCTGCAGCCCGAGCTGGCGTCTGACTTCATCCGCAGCCACGCGGCTGCCGCCTTCCAGCAGGACTACCTGGCTCTCTGGTCTGGTTTTTTGCAAGACGCGCAGGCCACGCTGACCAGCGACCGCGACTACCAGATGCACGATGCGCTGGCGCTGCTGCGGCGCGAATGCCACGTGGTGGGTTGATCCTCCGTCCTGCTGGCGCTGCTAAAGCGCTTTGATTCAAGGCTGCCGGAATTCGGACAGCACCAAGGTTGTGTTGTCGATGGGGTTGGTGCCCACCCTGAAAGGCTCGGAACGGCCAGACCTTTGCGCTCCGCTGGTTTCGGTGTACTCCACCGTGTAGGTGCCAGGCGTCACGCGTTCCAGTGTCTCGCCGCTTTGGGGCGCCAGATAGACCTGGCGCAGCAGATCACAAGGCTCTGCGCCTACGGTGCACAAGCGCGCCCACAGGCCCTCGGGCGTGGGGTTCCTCAGCAGCACCAAGCCTGCGCCACTGGATGCGCCCCAGGGTTGGTCGGGCAAACTCCCGGAGGATTTAGGCCACTGGCCCTTGGGGTTTGATGGCGATTTGCCGTAAGGGTAGGGCAGAGTGTGGTGGACCTGGCGCCGCTCGGTTTTGGTGGGCGTCACCACATGGGCGGGTATGCGCGCCGCTGGCTTGGGAGGCGGCCCCCAGAGTACGTACCCGACCATGGTGATCGCCAGCGAGCCGATGGCCACGATGGTGCAGAACGCATGGATCGACATCCAGTGGCGCGTCTCGTCCTCGGTCGGGAGTCTGGACAGCCATTCATCGACCAGATCCCGCCCGGTGATCAGGTACAACATCCAGGCCAGCGCAGTCACCGACCAGATGATGGCCAGCGTAGTGGGTTGGGCCACTTCGTAGTACACACCCATGAGTAGCAGCTTGGGGAGCATGAACACCAGTTCGCCCAGCGCTGCCTCGGCGTGTGCCGACGGGCTCCATACCAAGACGGCCCAAAACACGAGGATGGCGAGGGCTCTGGCCGGGAGGTGCGTATGGCGTGTCTGAATCAACATGGCGGATGGGATTCTTGATCCTGGTGCACATTATTTTGGGGTACGCATTGGGCTGTGGACTCGATGTTCCCCTCTGGGGTGGCGCAAACCCGGCCTGGTTGCTCGCGCAGCGCCCATATCGCTGCAGGAGCTCTCGGTTACCATTGTTCACGCCGATAACGATCCAAGATCCGCCTGGCATGCAATAGCAGCCACGCATGCACGATGAACTGGCCTTGCTGGCCCCACTTGCCCCCGTTACTTCCTACAGTGCACAGTCCCACCCTCGTTATCGTAGCGGCCATTCTTGCAGCGCTGGTTACCACTGTGCTGTCTGCCGTGTGGTTCTTCAACAGGAACATCCCAGGGCTGCGCTTGTGGGCGCTAGCACTGTTTTGCACCACCGTGTTTTGCGCCAACCTGATGTTGCGCGACCATGTCCCGCAGTTGCCTTCGGTATTGCTGGCGCAGGGCTCTATTGCGTTGACGGCCTACCTGTGCCTGCTGGGCGCGCGTGAATACATGGGACGAGCGCCGCTGCGGCATGGCATGGCTGCGGTTGCCATGGTGCTGCTGCTGGTAACGGTGGCGTATTTCACCGTGGTGCAGCCCCATCTGGGGGTGCGTTTTGTGCTGTCGGGGCTGGTGCCCGGCACGTGCTTTCTGTTTGCTGCGCACACCATGGCCAAAGGTGGCTTTCGCAAGGTACCGGCCCGGTATTTGTTTGCGGGCACGGTGGGTGTGCATGGCGTGTTTTTGCTGGTGCGGCCTTTGTTGTTCAAGCTGGCCGCACCGGCCGATGCGTCGCAACCCGAAACGGGCATGGTGGCTGCGCTGTCGCAGTTTGTGGTGCTGGAGTCCACCATGGCGCTGGTTCTGGTGGCGTTTGGCGCGTTGATGCTGACCAATGAGTTCATCACCAACGAACTGCGCCACCTGGCCGAGGTGGACCCGCTGACCAATGTGTTCAACCGCCGCGCGTTTCTGACCTTGTTGGACAAGGCCATCAGCAACGCCCAGCGCACGCAGACGACGTTGCCCGTGCTGGTGATGGACCTGGACCATTTCAAGAAGGTCAACGACAGCTGGGGCCACCGTGCGGGCGATGATGTGCTGCGCCATTTTGTGATGCTGGCCCAGCGCTGCCTGCGCAAGGAAGACGTGATGGGCCGCCTGGGGGGTGAGGAGTTCGCGATCTTCTTGCCCAATGCAGGGGCCGGTGGCGCCATTGCGGTGGCCGAGCGCCTGCGCGCCATGGTGGAGGCCCACCCTGTGGTGACCGAGCAGCGCAGCATTGCGCTCACGGTGAGTGTTGGCGTCACCCTGTGCGTGGGCAGCGAGTCGGCGGGTACGGCCTTGCAGCGTGCGGACGAGGCCATGTACCTGGCCAAGGAGCGGGGGCGCAACCGGGTGGAGATGACGGTGGCCCCAGCAGCGCCCTTGGTCCCCGTTACGGCAACCCCCGCGCCGGCCGCACCAACCACCCTGGCGGCCTAGGCGCAGCGGAGCGCCGGGAAGGCGCCCAGGCCTTGCAGCCCTGCGCCATGGCGTGCTGTGTCGGCTGCCCGACCCTGGTGATGGCCGCAGGGGGCACAAGGCAGGTGCTGCCCGGCACAATCAAAGCTTTCACACCACCCCCGGTGATGCGGGCAGACAACCCCATGGCAGTTCCACCCCCTTCTGGCGCACCCAAAGCCGCTACCTCCGCAGCCATCCACCCCTCGCCCCCTGCACCGCCTGCAGCGCCCGACCGGAGGGCGTTTCTGGCCATCGGCACGGGGGTGGCGCTCGCAGCGGCTGGTGCTGCCGGGTATTTTCTGCACCAGCCGGACAACGACAGGCAGCTGGTATTTGCCACCCTGCACGATGCGATGCGCGAGGCCGAGCGGCTGAACGCAGCTTCCGTCCACGCGCTGGAACCCGCCACGGCCTGGACCTGGGCGCAGACGCTGGTGCATTGCGCGCAGAGCATTGAATACTCGCTGCAGGGTTTTCCGTCGCCCAAGTCGGCGCTGTTCCAGAACACCCTGGGGGCTGCAGCTTTCAAGGTGTTTACCCTGCGGGGACGCATGAGCCACAACCTGGCCGAGCCCATTCCGGGTGCCCCGGCGCTCGATGCGCAGACCACGGACACATCGGCCGCCATGGCCCGCCTGCGCCAGGCGGTGCAGGACTTTGCCATCCACACCGGCGCACTGCAGCCCCACTTTGCCTATGGCGCCTTGACCCGGGCGCAGTACGAGCAAGCGCACGCCATGCACCTGGCCAACCATCTGTCGGCCTTTGATGGGCGCGGCTAGGTCAGGCGCTCAAGACGGGAGCTGCGCTCCTCTGAATCTGCTGGACCAGCTCCGTACCGCAGGCATAAGCCCCACGCAATTGCAGCCAAATTGATGCAAGTCAAGGTAGGCGGCCAACCGCGCGCAGCCCATGAAGGCCCTGCGCTTACGATACTTTTTGAGGTGAGGCGTCTGCGCTGATGTGACGGCCAATGCGCTCTGCCTCCGCACCAAAGAGGATCAGAGCCATGGGCAGCAAGTGGAAAATTTATGCGGCGGTCGCAGCGCTGTTGTTGCTCGGCACCGCGCTGGTCGTGCGCTGGGCGCCCTGGCAGCCCAAAGGGCCGGGCCCGGGCTTTGTGAGCGGCAACGGCCGCATCGAGGCCACCGAGATCGCCGTGGCCACCAAGCTCGCGGGCCGGGTGCAGGACATCCTGGTGGCCGAGGGCGATTTTGTGAAAGCCGGGCAGCCCGTGGCCCGTATGCAGATCGACGGCCTGCAAGCCCAGCGCGAAGAGGCCGTGGCCCGGCTGCAGCAGGCGCAACTGGCCATCAGCAGCGCACAGGTGCAGGTGGCCCAGCGCGAGAGCGACTACCAGGCTGCATTGGCGGTCGTGGCCCAGCGCGAGAGCGACCTCGACACCGCCCGCCGCCGCCTGCCGCGCTCTGAGCAGTTGGCGCGCGAAGGCTTTTTCTCCAGCCAGTTGCTCGACGACGACCGCGCCAAGGTGCGCAGCCAGCAGGCCGCTGTGACGGCTGCCAAGGCCCAGGCGAAGGCCGCACAGGCGGGCATTGGCGCGTCGCGCACGCAGGTGACCAGTGCCGAGGCCAATGTGCGTGCGCTGGAGGCCACGCTGGCGCGCATTGATGTGGAGCTGGCCGACAGCGAACTCAAGGCACCGCGCGACGGGCGGGTGCAGTTCCGCGTGGTGCAGCCCGGCGAGGTGGTGGGCGCAGGTGCGCGCGTGCTGCAGCTGGTGGACCTGAGCGATGTGTACATGACCTTCTTTTTGCCCGAGACCGTGGCGGGCCGGGTAGCACTGGGCAGCGAGGTGCGCATCGTGCTCGATGCCGCACCGGGCTTTGTGATCCCGGCCACCGTGTCGTTTGTGGCCAGCACCGCTCAGTTCACGCCCAAGACGGTGGAGACCGCCAGCGAGCGCCAGAAGCTCATGTTCCGCGTGCGGGCCCAGATCGACAAGGCACTGCTGCTGCGCCACCAGGCGCAGGTCAAGACCGGCCTGCCCGGCTTGGCCTGGCTGCTGGTGGACCCCGCCGTGGAATGGCCCGCCAACCTCGCCATCAAGGCGGACCAGTGAGCCTCCCCGGCAGCGTGGCACCCGTGGCCCGCCTGCGTGGCGTGGGCCAGCGCTACGGGCGCACGGTGGCGCTCGCAGACATCGATTTGGAAGTGGCCGCGGGCCGCATGGTGGGCCTGATCGGGCCGGATGGCGTGGGCAAGTCCAGCCTGCTGGCGCTGGTGGCGGGCGCACGCGCGGTGCAGCAGGGCACGGTGGAGGTGCTGGGCGGCGACATTGCCAAAGGCCGCCACCGCAGCCGGGTGTGCCCCCGCATCGCCTACATGCCGCAGGGCCTGGGTAAGAACCTGTACCCCACGCTGTCGGTGGAAGAGAACCTGCAGTTCTTTGGCCGCCTGTTCGGGCACGACGCGGCCGAGCGGCGCCGCCGTATTGATGAACTCACACGCAGTACCGGCCTGCACCCGTTTCTGGCGCGGCCTGCGGGCAAGCTTTCGGGCGGCATGAAGCAGAAGCTGGCGCTGTGCTGCGCGCTCATCCACGACCCCGACCTGCTCATCCTGGACGAGCCCACCACCGGCGTGGACCCGCTGGCGCGCGCGCAGTTCTGGGATCTGATCGGCCGCATCCGCGCCGCGCGGCCCGGCATGAGCGTGATCGTGGCCACGGCATACATGGAGGAAGCCCAGCGCTTTGAATGGCTGGTGGCGATGGACGAGGGGCGCATTCTGGCCACAGGCACCCCGGCCGAGCTGATGGCCCGCACCGGGCACGATTCGCTGGAGCAGGCCTTTGTGGCCCTGCTGCCCGAGGCCAAGCGCCGGGGCCACCAGGCGGTGCAGATTCCGCCGCTGGACCGGTCGCAGGCAGACGATGCCACCAACGTCGCCATCGAGGCGCGCGACCTGACCATGCGGTTTGGCGACTTTGTGGCGGTGGACCATGTGAGCTTTCGCATCCAGCGGGGCGAGATCTTTGGCTTTCTGGGCAGCAACGGCTGCGGCAAGTCCACTACCATGAAGATGCTCACCGGCCTGCTGCCCGCCAGCGACGGGCAGGCCTGGTTGTTCGGCCAGCCAGTGGACCCCAAGGACATGGCCACACGGCGGCGCGTGGGCTACATGTCGCAGGCGTTTTCGCTGTACAGCGAGCTGTCGGTGGAGCAGAACCTGGTGCTGCATGCACGCCTGTTCCACGTGCCCGAGGCCGAGGTGCCCGCGCGTGTCACGGCGATGCTGGAGCGCTTTGACCTGCAGGCTGTGCGCAGTTCGTTGCCCATGAAGCTGCCGCTGGGAATGCGCCAGCGCCTGTCGCTAGCCGTGGCCATGGTGCACCAGCCCGAGCTGCTGATTCTGGACGAGCCCACCTCGGGCGTGGACCCGATGGCGCGCGACAACTTCTGGCGCCTGATGGTGGAGCTGGCGCGGCGCGACAAGGTCACCATCTTCATCTCGACCCACTTCATGAACGAGGCCGAGCGCTGCGACCGCATCTCGCTGATGCACGCAGGGCGCGTGCTAGAGAGCGCTGCGCCGCAGGACATTGTGGCCAAACGCGGCGCCACCACGCTGGAAGAAGCCTTCATCGGCTACCTGGAGGATGCTGCGGGAACGGCCCAGGCCCCTGTACCTGTGCCTGTGCAGGCTTCGGAGCCCGCTGCGCTATCGCCCGTGCCTACCCACGACGCCCCCACCTGGCCCACCCGCCTGCGCCAGAGCCTCGCCCGCATCCACAGTACCCAGTGGCGCGAATCGCTGGAGCTGCGCCGCGACCCCGTGCGCGGCGCCATGGCGTTGCTGGGCTCGCTGATCCTGATGTTCGTGATGGGCTACGGCATCAGCATGGACGTGGAGAACCTGCGCTTTGCCGTGCTGGACCGAGACCAGACTGCGCTGAGCCGCGCCTACACGCTGAACCTGGCGGGCTCGCGCTACTTCACCGAGCAGCCGCCCATCACCACCTACGCCGAGCTGGATGCACGCATGCGCTCCGCCGAAATATCGCTGGCGCTGGAGATCCCGCCCGGCTTTGCACGCGATGTGGCACGCGGCCAGCCCGTGCAGATCGGCGCCTGGGTGGACGGCGCCATGCCCCAGCGCGCCGAAACCGTCATCGGCTACGCCCAGGGCCTGCACCAGCAGTGGCTGGTGGAGCAAAGCCGCAGCCGCACAGGCACGGTGCCCCGGGGCCTGCTGGAGGTGGAGCCGCGCTACCGCTACAACCCCGACGTGCGCAGCCTGCCATCCATGGTGCCTGCCGTGATCCCGCTGCTGTTGCTCATGCTGCCCGCCATGCTCACGGCCCTGGCCGTGGTGCGCGAGAAGGAGCTGGGCTCCATCATCAACCTGTATGTCACGCCCACCACGCGCACCGAATTCATGCTGGGCAAACAGCTGCCCTATGTGCTGCTGGCGCTGTTTAATTTTGGCCTGATGTGCCTGGCGGCGGTGACGGTGTTTGGCGTGCCGATGACGGGAAGTTTTGCCACGTTGACATTGGCCGCCGTGGTGTTCAGCCTGTGCTCCACGGGCATGGGCCTCCTGGCCTCCACCGTCACGCGCAGCCAGATTGCGGCGATGTTCTTTGCCATGGTGGGCACGATCATTCCGGCCGTGCAGTTCGCCGGGCTCATCAACCCCGTGTCGTCCATGACGGGCTTTGCGCGCCGGTTCGGAGAGGCCTACCCGGCCAGCCACATGTTCACCATCAGCCGGGGCGTGTTCAACAAGGCGCTGGGCCTGCAGGATTTGCAGGCCGAGTTCTGGCCCATGCTGGTGGCGGTGCCGGTCATCGTCGGTACTGCGATCTTGCTGTTACGCAAGCAGGAGACCTGACATGGCGCTGCGTGGACGGTGGTCGAACATCTTTCGGTTAGGCATCAAGGAGCTGTGGAGCCTGTGGCGCGACCCGGCCATGCTGTTCCTCATCGTCTACACCACCACGCTGGCGGTGTATTCGGCGGGCATGGCGCAGCCCGAGACGCTGCACCACGTGCCCATTGCCATCGTGGACGAGGACGACTCGGCCTTGTCCCAGCGCATCGCCACCGCGTTCTACGCGCCCCAGTTCACGCGCCCCGCGATGATCAGCATGCGCGAGGTGGACCCGGGCCTGGACGCAGGCCGCTTTACGCTGGTGCTGCACATCCCCGCGCATTTCCAGCGCGACGTGCTGGCGGGCCGGGTGCCGCAGGTGCAGCTCAACATCGACGCCACGCGCATGGGGCAGGCGTTTGCGGCCAATGGGGCTGTGCAGCAGATCGTGCAGCTGGAGGTGGCTGAGTTCGTGCAGCGCGACCGCGCCGTGGCCGCCCAGCCCATCGAGCTGACGGTGCGCTCGCGCTTCAACCCAGCGCTCAACCCCGCGTGGTTTGGGTCGCTCATGGAGCTGATCAACATCGTGACCATGCTATCCATCATCCTCACGGGCGCCGCGCTGATCCGCGAGCGCGAGCATGGCACGGTGGAGCATTTGCTGGTGATGCCCGTCACCCCCGGCGAGATCATGCTGGCCAAGGTCTGGGCCATGGCGCTGGTGGTGCTGGTGGCTACCTGGGTGTCGCTCACGGCGGTGATCCGCTGGGCGATTGGCGTACCCATCGAGGGTTCGGTGCCGCTGTTCCTGCTGGGGGCCACGCTGCACCTGTTTGCCACCACGTCCATGGGCATCTTCATGGCCACAGTGGCGCGCAGCATGCCGCAGTTTGGCTTGCTGATGGTGCTGGTGATGATGCCGCTGCAGATGCTGTCGGGCGGCGTCACCCCGCGCGAGAGCATGCCGCTGTGGGTGCAGTACGGCATGGCGCTCGCGCCCACCACGCACTTCACCGAGCTGGCCCAGGCCATCCTCTACCGGGGTGCGGGCTGGGCGGTGGTGTGGCCGTCGCTGGTGTGGCTGCTGGGCATTGGTGCGGTGCTGTTCAGCCTGGCGCTGGCGCGGTTCCGCAAGACGATTGCGCGCATGGCATGAATGTCGGGGAGACTGTATGTGCTATTGAATATATAGCTGCCAAGGCATATTCAACTAGCGCTTGGGGCTAATTAGACGCAAAATCCACGCTGCCGGGCCGCCCAGGCAGGTTTAGCTGCGCCACGAGCGCCGGGCTGCTGGCCACCCGCTGGCCACGCCGCCACACACCCAGGCGCGTGGCCCGCAGGCGGATGGCGTCCACCGGGTTGCGCGCATGCAGCAGCACCAGGTCGGCATGGCAGCCGGGGGCGATACCGTAGCCCTCCAGCCCCAGCAGCTTGGCGGGATTCACCGTCACCGCATCAAAACACTGCCGCATCGCGGCCTGGCTGGTCATTTGTCCCACGTGCAGGCCCATGTGCGCGGCCTCCAGCATGTCGGCGCTGCCGCCGCTGTACCAGGGGTCGAGCACGCAGTCGTGGCCAAACGCCACTGTCAGGCCCGCAGCCATCAGCTCGGGCACGCGGGTCATGCCCCGGCGCTTGGGGTAGGTGTCGTGGCGGCCTTGCAGCGTGATGTTGATGAGCGGGTTGGCCACCACGCCCAGGTCGGCCTCGGCCATCAGTGCCATCAGCTTGCTCACGTAGTAGTTGTCCATGCTGTGCATGGAGGTGAGGTGCGAGCCCGTCACGCGGCCGTGCAGGCCCAGGCGCTGGGTCTCGTACGCCAGGGTTTCGACGTGGCGCGAATGCGGGTCGTCGGATTCGTCGCAGTGCATGTCCACACGCTTGCCGCGCTCGGCGGCCAGCTCGCAGAGGATCTTCACGCTCTCAGCCCCCTGCGCCATGGTGCGTTCGAAGTGCGGAATGCCGCCCACCACGTCCACGCCCATATCGAGCGCGCGCTTCAGGTTGGCTAGCCCGCCGGGCGCGCGCAGCACACCGTCTTGTGGGAAGGCCACCAGCTGCAAATCCAGGTACGGCGCCACGCGCTGCTTTACCTCCAGCAGCGCCTCCACCGGCAGCAGGCTGGGGTGGCTGGTGTCCACATGGCTGCGGATGGCCAGCAGGCCGCGCGACACGGCCATGTCGCAGTACTGCAGCGCGCGCTGCACGATGGCGTCGTGGGTCAGCGTGGGCTTGAGTTCGCCCCACAGCGCAATGCCTTCGAGCAGCGTGCCGCTCTCGTTCACGCGCGGCTGGCCGTAGCTCAGGGTCGAATCCATGTGGAAATGCGCGTCCACAAACGGCGGGCTCACCAGCAGGCCACCCGCATCTACCGTTTCATGCGCAGGGGCTTGCAGGCTTTCGGTCACTTCGGTGATGCGGCCGCCTTGCACGGCGATGGACATGTTCTGGCGGCCGTCGGGCAGGCTGGCATGGGTGATGAGCAGGTCGAGCATGGTGGGGGAGTGTAGATATTCGTCGGGACGCGCTGGCACACTGCGGGGTCTCAAAAAGAAAGGGTCATCCGATGAACGCACATGAAAAGCTGAACTATGTCGAATTTGCCGCGTGCGATGTGCCCGCCACGAAGTCGTTCTTTGAAAAGGCCTTTGCATGGACCTTTGTGGACTATGGCCCCGAATACACGGCCTTCTCGGGCCAGGGGTTGGACGGCGGCTTCTTCCGCGCCAGCCTGTGTTCCACCCCAGCCACTGGCGGCGCCTTGCTGGTGTTCTACAGCGCTGACCTCGAAGCCACATTGGCCAAGGTGGAGGCGGCAGGTGGCCATGTGGTCAAGCCGGTGTTCGACTTTCCGGGAGGACGGCGCTTTCATTTCACAGAGCCCAGCGGCAACGAGTTTGCGGTGTGGTCCGATCACCGCTCCCCCTTGCGGTAGGGCTTCATCAGCGCCTGCGGATACGCCGCCTTGCGTGCCACCAGCACCAGCGCCAGGATGGACAGCAGGTACGGCAGCATCAGATACACCTGGTACGGCAGCCACGCATCGCCCGCCTGCTGCAGCCGCAGCTGCAGCGCGTCAAAGAAGGCAAACAGCAGCGCACCCAGCAGCGCCTTGCCAGGCCGCCACGAGGCAAACACCACCAGCGCCACGCAGATCCAGCCGCGGCCGTTGATCATGTTGAAGAAGAACGCGTTGAACGCCGACAGCGTGAGGAACGACCCCGCCACGCCCATCAGCGCCGACCCGGCCACGATGGCGCCGGTGCGCATGGCCGCCACCGAGATGCCCTGGCCCTCGGCCGCCTGCGGGTTCTCGCCCACCATGCGTACCGCCAGGCCCAGGGGGGTGCGCATCAGCACCCAGGCCAATAGCGGCACCAGCAGCAGGGCCAGCAGCGTGAGTGGGGTTTGTGCCGACAGGATAGGAATGCCCAGCCATTCCATCGGTGCAAAGGGCTCGATGGTGGGTGGCGTGTTCACCTTGGGGAAGCTCACCCGGTAGCCGTAGTAGCTGAGCGCCGTGGCCAGCAGCGTGATGCCCAGCCCGGACACA
>Ga0208124_100169_pt1 | contig 33682 bp, 23 predicted proteins | sample LakWasM104_HOW12_2_FD_183922 | JGI IMG/M metagenome (GOLD analysis project Ga0208124, IMG submission 183922) | Freshwater sediment methanotrophic microbial communities from Lake Washington under simulated oxygen tension - Sediment Metagenome... | ecosystem: Environmental > Aquatic > Freshwater >...
AGCACCTCGATGGCCTGCTGGTGCTCGCCCACCGAAACAAAAAATTCAGCCTGCTGCTGGATGTCAAACAGCTCTTCAGGGTTGACGATGTGGGAAGCTACCGAGGCGGCAGCCGGCGCGGAAACCGACTTCGCCTGCAAGGGAGCGGGAGCACTCGCCGCCGGGCTGGTCGCTACGAAGCGTGGTTCCACGGCCGCAGCGGCTGCCTTGCGCAGGGGCGTGGCACCGGACTCGGGGTTCGCCGCGACGGCATGAGGCTGGGTTTCCGACGGCAGCCACGTGTCGCCGGGATGGGGGGTAAGACTGACCGCTTCTTCATGCGCCGATGCTGCATCGCCACGTGCGCCCAAGGCCACAGAATCGCGCCACGAACGCACTGCCTTGTCAGAGGCGCTGCGCATCCGCGACCACATCCATGCCACCCCCGCCAAGGCCAAGGCCAGCAGACCGCCCAAGGCATATACCACCGTCGCAGGAAAACGCTCCTGTTCCATCGCCTCCAGCTGCTGCTGCAACTGGCCAGCGGCTGCACGGTCCTTGGCGGCCTGTGCTCGCAATGCGGCGGTGTCCGATTCCAGCGCCTTTAATCGTTCGCCGTCTTTTTGCAATTCTTCCGGCTGCGCGTTCAATGATCTCCACAACGCGGCAGCCTGGGTGCGCAGGACCGACATCTCTTCAGAAGGTGCCGTGGGTAGCTGCGCGGTAGAGCGCAACGCCACAGGACTGTCCAGCCAGGTATCCAGGGGCTCAACCACCAAACGCGAGCGCGCTGCAGGTGCAGCGGCCACCACCGACTTGCCAGGTGCTGCCGTACCCACACGCGCGGAAGGCCGCGCGGCAGCTGCAGAGCCGGGAGCGCGGCTCTCAGCGGAGGGCGAGCCCAAGGCCCTTGCCGGTGCAGGCGCCTTGTCACGGGGCCTGGTGGCCTGCATCGCACCGGCGGCAGCCGCAGATGCGCTGCCACTACCCTGTGAAGGCGAACGCTGTGACTCTGAAGCTGCGCTGGGGGTTGCTGCAGGAAGCCGCGCCAAGTCCACCGGGGACGCAGAGGCGGACCGGGTGACGGTGGTCGGCAAATCCGAGAGGAAGGTGTAGCTGCGCGTGGTTTTTCCGTTGCACCCTGCGGTCAGGGTCACGGTGAGAACCGGTTCATCCAGCGATACCGAGGCCAGCACGCGGACCCCTGAAGGACGCCCACGCACCTCGGGCAATGGGACCACTCGCACCTTGCTGTCACTGATGGCGTTGTCGCCTGCCACCAGCTTGGCCGTGACGCAGGACGATGCGACATCCGTGCCCGGGTCGGGCTGCAACTCGAACGAGAGATCGACCGGGGCGCCCAGCACAACCGTACCACTACCATTGCCCAGGGACAGCGCCGAAGCACCGGCTGCAAGCGCCCACAATCCTGGTCCAAAAACGGTGTTACGGATTTTCACAATCAATTCTGTTTTTCGGTCCGGAGGATTCTTGCACATAAGACCCAGATAAGGCCAGAGCCATAATGCCGCTATGAAAATTCAGTTTCCCAACATCGCCATCGTGGGTACCGGTGCCATGGGCCGAGGCATCGCACAAATTGCTGCCCAGGCTGGCAGTCAGGTTTTTCTGCTGGACGCAAACCCCGGAGCCGCCGACGCCGCACGGGCCGCCCTGCAGGAGCAATGGAACAAGCTGGTCGCCAAGGGCCGGATCGAAGCGGACCAAGCCACAGCACTGACCGCGCGGCTGCACCCCGTCAAAACAGCGGCAGACCTGGCGGCCTGCGATCTGGTGGTGGAAGCCATCGTGGAGCGGCTGGATGCCAAACAGGCCCTCTTCGTCGAACTGGAAGGGGTGGTGCGCGCCGATGCGGTGCTGGCCACCAACACGTCCTCTCTGTCCGTGACGGCCATTGGCGCAGTCCTCAAGCGCCCCGAACGCCTGGCCGGGTTCCACTTCTTCAACCCCGTCCCTTTGATGAAGGTGGTGGAGGTGATCGCGGGCCTCAAGACAGATCCAGCGATCTGCAATGCGCTGGCCGCGTATGCCAAGGAAATGGGCCATACCCCTGTACAGGCGCAGGACACCCCTGGCTTCATCGTGAACCACGCGGGGCGCGGCTTCGGCACGGAGGCCCTGCGCATCGCGGGCGAAGGCGTGGCCGATTTCGCTACCATCGACCGCATCCTTCGCGACCAGGTCGGCTTCAAGCTGGGGCCCTTCGAGTTGATGGACCTGACGGCGCTGGACGTGTCGCACCCGGTCATGGAGTCCATCTACCGCCAGTACTACGATGAACCCCGTTTCCGCCCCAGCGTGATCACCGCGCAGCGTCTGGCGGGGGGCGTGGTGGGCAAGAAGGTGGGCGAAGGCTTCTATCGCTACGTGGAGGGCACAGCGCAGGTGCCTGCCGAGGCGCCTGCCCCCGTGGTCAACGACATTCCGCCCGTGTGGGTGTCCCCGCGCGCTGCACGCCGGGCCGAGCTGTACCAATTGCTCAAGGACCTGGGGGCCACCATCGAGACCGGCCAATCCCCCTCCCCCCAGGCCATCACGCTGGTTGCCCCGCTGGGCTTTGACGTGACCACCGTCGCCGTGGTGGAGCGGCTGGACCCAGCCCGCACCATCGGCATCGACATGCTCATCGATGACGCCGCGACCAAGCGCCGCGTGCTGGCCACCAACCCCGCCACGCGCGTTGACATCCGCAACGCGGCGCATGCGCTGTTTGCGCGCGACGGCAAGGCTGTCAGTGTGACCCGTGACAGCGGTGGTTTCGTCACGCAGCGCGTGGTGGCCACCATCGTGAACATCGCCAGCGACATCTGCCAGCAAGGCATCTGCACCCCCAAAGATCTTGAGACCGCCGTCACCCTGGGCCTGGGCTACCCGCTGGGCCCCCTGGCCATGGGCGACCGCTGGGGCCCCACCAACATCCTGGAAGTGTTGTTCAACATGCAGACCGTGTATGGCGACACGCGCTACCGCCCCAGCCCGTGGCTGCGCCGAAGGGGTGCAATTGGCCTGAGCCTGAGCCATGTCGAAGAAGACTGATTGCCAAGCACCACGGCCACCTCACTGAACACCACCATGCCCGCAGAACTCCAGAGCACCAGCCAGGGCCAGACCCTGATCCTGACCCTTCGCAACCCCGAGCGGCGCAATGCCATCGACCCGGTAATGTATGCCGCGGGTGTGGAAGCACTGGGCGTGGCCGAAAGCAGCCCTGACATCCGCAGCGTGGTCATCACGGGCGCCGATGGCATGTTCTGCTCGGGCGGCAATCTGCAGCGCCTGCTGGCCAACCGCCAGGAAGCGCCGCAGGTGCAGGCACAAAGCATTGAAGGCCTGCACAACTGGATCGAGACCATCCGCACCTACCCCAAGCCGGTGATCGCCGCCGTGGAGGGCGCGGCAGCCGGTGCAGGGTTTTCGCTGGCACTGGCCTGCGATTTCATCGTGGCGGCCCGCAATGCCGTGTTTGTGATGGCCTACAGCAACGTAGCCCTGTCGCCCGATGGCGGCGCCAGCTGGAGCCTGGCCCACGCGCTGCCCCGCCAGATTGCCACCGAGATCCTCATGTGCGGGGACCGCATCGGCGCAGAACGCCTGCACGCATTGGGCCTGGTCAACCGCCTTGCCGAAGCAGGCAATGCACTCGACACCGCCCTGGCGCTGGCTGAGCAGCTCAATGCCCGTGCACCCAATGCACTGGCCAGCATCAAGGAGCTGCTGAACGAGGCTCCCCATGCCCAGCTCACGCACCACCTGGGCCATGAGCGCGACCACTTCGTGAAGAACCTGCACCACGCCAATGGCGGCGCAGGCATCTCAGCGTTTCTGGAAAAGCGCGTGCCCCGCTACGAGTAGCGCTGCACCACAAACGCCTCGACGCATCCACCGTCGCAGACCCATCAACCCCCGGTACGCTGCCACCCAGCGCCGGGGGTTTTCTTTTGGCCTACGCGCAGACACGCAGGTGACAACCCTGACGCATTGCGCAGGTCCCTGACGCGACAATGGGCCTGTTTCTAGTCACCCAAAAGACAGGCCATGGACGACCCGATTCTTACTATCGAAGAACGTGAAGCGATCAACTCCGGTCGCTGGTTTTCATCACTCTCACCTTCGCTACGCCACGACATCCTGCGATGTGCATACGTCAAACGCTTCAAGGACGGCGGCCTCATCGCCGCACGCGGCGACCCGCCCGAGGAGTGGATTGCTTGCGCGCGCGGTGCAGTGCGGGTGAGCTCCACATCCATCTCGGGCAAGCAGATCACGCTGACCTATGTGGAGCCGGGCATCTGGTTCGGCGATGTGGCGATCTTCGATGGGGACCGGCGCACGCACGACGCCTACGCGCACGGCGACACCACGATCCTGTGTGTGGCCAAGGCCGATTTTCGCAAGATCCTGGCCGTGCACACCGAGCTGTACGAAGCGATGCTGCGCCTGCATGCGCGGCGCATTCGCCAGCTGTTCGGGCTGGTGGAAGACCTCAACACGCTGCCCCTGCGATCGCGCCTGGCCAAGCAGCTGGTGCACCTGGTACGCAGCTACGGCGTGCCCAGCCTGTCGGACGGCAGCGAAATGCGGATCAGCCTGCAATTGGCGCAGGAAGAACTGGCACAACTGCTGGGTGCGTCGCGGCAACGCGTGAACCAGGAACTCAAGGCCATGGAACGCGAAGACGCCATCCGCATCGAGCCGGGCGGCCTGGTGGTGCGGGACCGCGAAGCCCTGATGCGCATCGCTGAAGCCGACAACTGACTCACTTACCCCATCACTGACAGCCAGAACCTTCATCCGCCTCCATGAGCAACTTTGACCATTTCGTCGGCACCCGCCCTGTTTCCGATCAGCACGCCTTTGACCTCGAAACGCTGACTGCATGGCTCTCCAGGAACATGGAGGGCTTTGCGGGCCCGCTGACGGTAGAGATGTTCAAGGGCGGGCAGTCCAACCCCACCTACAAGCTCATCACCCCCGGCGCCAGCTACGTGATGCGAGCCAAGCCCGGGCCCGTGGCCAAGCTACTGCCTTCAGCACACGCCATCGAGCGCGAGTTTGCGGTGATGAGCGGCCTGTACGGCACCGACGTTCCCGTGCCGCGCATGTTTGTGCTGTGCGAGGACGAGTCGGTGATTGGGCGTGCCTTCTACGTAATGGAGTGCATGCAGGGCCGCGTGCTGTGGGACCAGTCCCTGCCCGGCATGACGCCAGCTGAACGCGGTGACATCTACAACGAGATGAACCGGGTGATCGCGGCGCTGCACACGGTGAAATTTGCGGACCGAGGCCTGGCCAACTATGGCAAGCCCGGCAACTACTTTGACCGCCAGATCGGCCGCTGGAGCAAGCAATACGTGGCCTCCATCACGCAGCCCATCGAAGAGATGGACCGCCTCATGGAATGGTTGCCCGCCAACATGCCCGCCAGCGCACGGGACGAGGGCCATGTGTCCATCGTGCACGGCGACTACCGCCTGGACAACCTGATGTTCCATCCCACCGAGCCCCGCGTGATCGCCGTGCTCGACTGGGAGCTGTCCACACTGGGCCATCCGCTGGCGGACTTCAGCTACCACTGCATGAGCTGGCACATTCCTGCCTCGCTGGGTCGTGGCATTGCGGGGTTGGACCTGGGCGCACTGGGCATTCCCGACGAAGACACCTACATCCGCCTGTACTGCGAGCGCACCGGCATCACCACCCCCGATGCGCTGCGTGCCGACTGGAACTTCTACCTCGCCTACAACATGTTCCGCATCGCCGCCATTTTGCAGGGCATTGCCAAGCGGGTAGAGGCTGGCACGGCCTCCAGCGCCCAGGCCAAGGCCTCGGGCGACACCGCGCGACCCATGGCCCAGCTGGCCTGGTCCTTCGCGCAACGCGGCTGAACACACGACGCAACACCAGCGCCGCCCACGATTACCAACGGAGAAGAAACCCATGGACTTTGACTACTCGCCCAAAACCAAGGAACTGCAGGCCAAGCTGCTCCAGTTCATGGATGACCACATCTATCCGAACGAGTCTGCCTACAAGGATGAGTTGGCCGCCAACACCGTCGCAGGCAAGCGCTGGAGCGCGCTGAACACCATCGAGAACCTCAAGCCCAAGGCCCAGGCCGCCGGGTTGTGGAACCTGTTCCTGCCGGTCGACAGCGCCGCAGCATCCGGCTATGCAGGTGCCGGCCTGACCAACCAGGAATACGCACCGCTGGCCGAAATCATGGGCCGCGTGCCATGGGCCAGCGAGGTGTTCAACTGCTCCGCGCCCGACACCGGCAACATGGAAACCATTGCCCGCTACGGCGACGAAGCCAACAAGGCCCGCTGGCTCAAGCCCCTGCTCGAAGGCAAGATCCGCTCGGCCTTCGCCATGACCGAGCCCGATGTGGCATCGAGCGACGCCACCAACATCGAGACCCGCATCGAGCGCCAGGGCGATGAGTACGTGATCAACGGCCGCAAGTGGTGGATCTCTGGTGCGGCCGACCCGCGCTGCGCCGTGTTCATCACCATGGGCAAGACCGACCCCGAAGCCCCGCGCCATTCGCAGCAGAGCATGGTGCTGGTGCCCGCCGACGCCCCTGGCATCAAGATCATCCGTCCGCTGAATGTTCTGGGCTATGACGACGCCCCGCACGGCCACGTCGAGATGACCTTCGAGAACGTGCGTGTGCCCGTCTCCAACATCCTGCTGGGCGAAGGCCGTGGCTTCGAGATCGCCCAAGGCCGCCTGGGCCCTGGACGCATTCACCACTGTATGCGCCTCATTGGCCTGGCCGAGCGTGCGCTGGAGCTGATGTGCAAGCGCGCATCGTCACGCGTGGCCTTTGGCAAGACCGTGGCCCAGCAGACCGTGACACAGGAGCGCATTGCCGAGGCCCGCTGCAAGATCGACATGGCGCGCCTGCTCACCCTGAAGGCTGCCTGGCTGATGGACGTGGCTGGCAACAAGGTCGCCAAGACCGAGATCGCCATGATCAAGGTGGTGGCCCCCAGCATGGCCTGCCAGGTCATCGACTGGGCCATGCAGGTGCACGGCGGTGGCGGCATGTCTGACGACTTCCCGCTGGCCTATGCCTACGCCGGTGCGCGCACCCTGCGCTTTGCCGACGGCCCGGACGAAGTGCACCGCAACGCCATTGCCAAGTGGGAGCTGGGCAAGTACGGCACCTACGGCCGGGACGCCGCCGTGCCGGTGACCCGCGGTAGCTGACGCTCCACGGCACAGGACACAGGACCCGCAGACGCTCTACTGCGGGTCTTCAGCGTCTCCCGTCGCCCCGCCTGCGGCAGCAGGGGGCGGCAGGTTGTGTAATGCCCCTTGGGCAGCCGCCAGCAGCAATTGCGTGGCCTGGGCGATCTCCGTCAGGCTGCGCTGCGTGTGCTCCATGCGCAGGTACACCTTGCCGCGTACCAGCATCAATAGCAGCGGCGACTGCGCCCGTACCTCCCCGCCCTCACCTTCCACGACGTTGAGCAACTGGGATACCACCGGCGCATGGATCCAGCGCTGCGCGGTCTCCATGCGCTCGGCCACCACCGCAAAGTGCTGGCGAAACGAGGCCGGCAGGCCCGGCCAGGTCACCTCTTCAAACATGGCCAGCCAGCGCATTTCCTCGGGCAGGCTGGCATTCACCGTGGTCTGCAGGGTGTCGGTGATGGCGTTGTAGGCATTGCCCTCCAGGGACTCCTGCAAGGGGCGGTTGAGCACCATCACCGCCGCGTCCGGGTCCACCCCCAGATCGGCGCGCCCCCGCAACTCCAGGCCGCGCACATAGTCACGCGTGGGGTTGCCGCATTCCAGCCGCCACGGGTGGCCATTCAGGTCGCCCCCCAGGTCAAAATGCCCGTCCACCGCCTGCGGCACCACCGCCAGGCGCTGGGTGGCCGCCCAACGCACCACCTCCTGGTTGGACACGGGCCGTGCGGCATTCGGGCCACCGGGCAGATGCAGCGCTTTGCGAAGACGGTCAAACATGGCGATTCGAAGCCCAAGGCTTCGCGGAAGTCACGGATGCAGGCATTATTGGGGGCATCGGCCGCTGCGGCAAACCGGCGGAACGCCTTCTGTGACCTGGTTCACCATGCCGGAAGGGCAAAGCGGCGAACGGCTGGTGCGGCCACTGCCCACGCGCATGGGCACTGCACCGCGCCGGAGCAACCCCGCCGCATTCACTTTTGGCGATCTGAACAGCCCACATGCTCTTCTCTATGGACCGCAGACTTGCCCTCATCACCGTGGCTGGTGCGCTGGCCGCTCCGGGGACCGCCCTGGCGCTGCCCGACGATGCATCGGCCCGGGTGCGCCAGCTGGTGCGCTGGTCCACCGCGACGGCCGACCACCAGGGCTTGCCGTTTGCCGTGATCGACAAGCCTGCCGCGCGCATCCACGTATTTTCGGCACAGGCCCAGTGGCTCGGCAGCGCGCCCGTGCTGCTGGGGGCCGCTGCGGGTGACCGCTCAGCCCCGGGCATCGGGGCCAAGCCTCTGTCCCACATCCGCCCGCACGAACGCACCACCCCTGCAGGCCGCTTTGTGACCGAGCCTGGCCGCAACCTGCAGGGTGAAGACATTGTGTGGATCGACTACGACGCTGCCGTCTCACTGCACCGGGTGCGCAGCGTGAGCGCCGCAGAGCGCCGCCTACAGCGCCTGGCAAGCTCCAGCACCCGAGAAAAACGCATCAGCTATGGCTGTGTGAACGCACCCGCAGCGTTTTACGACCAGTTCATAGCCCCCTGGTTCGGGCGGGCGCCTGGGGTGATCTACGTGCTGCCGGACACCGAGCCTTTCGCTACATTTTTTGAAGCAGCCAGCGCATATGAGTAATGCGCTACCGGCTCATTTCGCTCAAAAATGCGCACCCAGGAGCCACTGCACAATAAAACGGCCATTCCGCACGGTCATGCAGTGGGCTCCATCCGTTGCGGCTCCCGGTCAGGCCTGAAAAGGCGCGATGACGAAGCCCATTCAAGTGACCATGTAAGGGTCAGACATCTGCGCCCACAGACCGGAAGTGCAGTGATTCACCGTGACGTCTTCCCAATGCCGGTAGTTGGCCTGCATGCCTCAAATCTGCTCGATCTCCAGGACCCCACCCGCTGGGATTCTTCGGCCCCGGGGTTACGGTGCAGCCGGTGCGGGGGCCAGCGTCAGCTCATGGGACCAGCGAGCAGGCTGGCGCTGCAGGGCACGGTAGCCAGTCTGCGCCCAGGTGCTGCTCATATCGCGGTAACGCGGCGAAAACACCAGGCCGCTTTGCCCTGTCTGGTAGATGAAGCGCGACTGCTCCAGGTCGGCCAGGTCGTACACCGCGCGCAGCGATGCGGCGTGGCGGTTCACAAACGGCCCCTTGGCTTCGCCCGCGTTGTACTGCCCCACGTTGACGGTGTAGGCGTCGCCATGCGATGGCTCGCTCACGTCAAAAAAGCGGGCCAGTGCAGGCACATTGCCAAATGGCCGGTGCACGCTGAGTGCCGGGTGCGCCGCGCCCCAACGCCATTGCGCGGGGTCTGCGCCGTACGCCGCCTGCAGCCGGTCGAGCGCGCGTCCCAGGGCTGCGGCAGACTGCTCTGCACACGTTGCGGGCTGGCACCACCAGGGGTCGTTGCGCTCCAGTATGCCCTCCAGCGCGGCCCGGTAGTCGCGTTTGCCATAGGTGGCGGTGAACCGCGCCTCGCCGATGCGCGGCACGATCAGGCCCCGCGCCAGCTCGTCGGTCCATGCGGCAAACACCAGGGGCGCAGCCTTGCCCGCATCCATCACACCGTCAAAGCCTTGGAGCTGCTCCTGCGCAGCTGCGGCCAGGGGGTGTGATGACTTGGCCTGCTGCAGATAGGGCAGCAGCTTGCGCGTGGCCAGTGAGGTCACATCGCGGTGGATGGCCTGCATGCTCGCGGCATCGTGCTTGTCGGTGGCCTCGATCAGCTGCGCAATGCGTTCGTAGCGGTAAGGCAAGGCCCAGTCTTGGGTCAGGTAGTGGGGATAGTCGGGCGCCGTCACCCGCTGGTTGGCGGTGGCTATCCAGCCCCGGGCGCCGTTGTCCTCCGGCGTCTGGTCGTACGGCAGCCACCCCTTCCAGTCGTACCGGGCGTCCCAGCCCGGCGAAGGCGCCACGCCCCGGATGTCGTTGGCAGGGTCTCGCACGGGCGCGCGGCCTGCGGCCTTGAAGCGGATGTTGCCCTGGTCATCGGCCGCCACCACGTTCTGCATCGGCGAGTGGTAGTGCGAGAGAGCCGCGAACAACGCGTCCACCGATTTCGCCTGGTTGGTCTGGAGGCCCGCCAGCACCGTCTGGTTGTCGGCATCGAGCGCGCTCCAGCGCAGCGCCAGCACGTATTTGCCGAGGTCTAGCACGTCGGCATGCGACTTCTGCGCGTCGCTCAACACGGGGCCGTGCCGCGTGCTGCGCACCTTCAGGGCGACATCGGCCTGCCCTTTCACACGGATGGTTTCGTTGCGCACCGTGAAGAGCGCCCAGCCCTCGGGCGTGCGGTACTGCGACGCGTCGGCGGGGTTGATCTGCTCCAGGTACAGGTCCTGCACGTCCGGGCCCGTGTTGGTGAAGCCCCAGGCCAATTTGTCCGTACGGCCCAGCACCACAAAGGGCATGCCGGGCAAGGTGGCGCCCACCGCGTCGATGGCGCCGATGGGGGTGCCGTCAGACGCCTGGCCTGCGGGAGCCTGCAAGCCCGCAAAGTACCAGATGGCGGGTGCCGACAGGCCCAGGTGCGGGTCGTTGGCCAGCAGCGGTTTGCCACTCACGGTGCGGGTGCCTGCCAGCACCCAGCTGTTGCTGCCCTTGCCCTCGTTGGTGCCCGCATTGCGAGTCAGCTCGTCGGCCCAGGCCAGCATGCCGGCACTGATCTGGCGGGACAAGGGCCCGTCGCCCAGCGCGGCAGATGCAGCCTCCCGATCGGCCAACGCTGTAGCTGCGGACGGTGCAGCAGAGGCGTTGGCATCGGTGGCCCGGTACACCCCCAACTGCCGGTACAACGCGGCCAGGTCGGCCGAGGCTGCGGGGCGCTCGCCCGGGTACGATGGCATCAGTTGCCACAAGCGCTCGGTGTCCAGCGTTTTCGCAATGGACAGCCGCGCAAACTCGTTGCCCCAGTTGCCGCCCAGGTCCAGCGCCATCATCAGCGCCCAGCCCACGCTGTCCTCGGGCTCCCACACGGCGCCCGTGGCCCCACCCGGCTGAACGCCCAGGATATGGAACTCCGGCGGCAGCGCCTGGGGGCGGTTCTGGTGGAAGGCATGAATGCCCTGGCTGTACGCCTGTAGGGCCTCCTGGGCATACAACGGCAGGCCTGCGTACTGCCGCTTGGCCGTGCCCATGATGTCCAGCGTGCGCATGAGCTTGTCAGTCTCCAGCGTGGCCGGCCCAAACACTTCGGACAGCTCGCCGTGCATCACGCGGCGGTTGAACTCCAGCTGCCAGGTGCGCTCCTGCGCATGCACGTAGCCCATCGCAAACCAGGCGTCTTGCGGGCTCTGCGCGCGAATGTGGGTGACGTCTGCGCCATCGCGCTGCACCTGCACGGCCTGGCGCAGGCCCTTCACGACCAACTTGCCATCCAGTGTCGCAAAGCTGCGCTGTACATACACGGCAGCCCCCGTGCCAACCAGCAAGGCCGCCACCACCAGCCCGACGGCCGTTCGCTTCATCCACGCCATGTCTCGTGTCTCCTGATTGTTCTGGGTTGTTTGTGTGGGTTCGGAAGTGAAAGGGCTGCGCGCTGACCGGGAGTCCGCCGCGCTGTGACAGCTGTCGGCGGCAGCCGACGGCCTCAGCCCAGATGAACGCTGGTGCCGGCGACCTGAAAGTTCATGATCGGAGCACTGGCCTCGGTAAAGGGAACCCCCAGCGCAATCTGCCCCGTGCCATGCAGGATGCAGGCATCGCGGCGCAGCCGCACGGGCGAGTCGCTGCCGTCAAACCGCACCCAGGTGCCGAAGCTGCTCATGTCGGTCAGCACGAACCCGCTGTTGCGCCAGTCGATGCGCGCATGCAGCCGTGAAACGCGGGGGTCATTGATGCACAGCTGGGCATGGTTGGCGCGCCCCACATGCACGGGCGCATCCGACGAGGTGAACGACATGTCCACCCCATGCCAGGAAAACTGGATCTGCCCCAGGATGGAATCGGCCGGAGCAAAACTGCTGACCAGCGCCGCCTGCATGGTGAGCGAGTCGGGCTCTTCGTTCTCGCGCCACTCCACCTGGTAGAGCATCTGCAGCTCGGCCTTACCGCGGATTTCCATCAGGCCCAGCTTGCGATACCACACATCGGCAGCGGCCCCCGCCAGCAGCACAGTCGTCTCGGTGGCCCAGATTTCGGCGGGGCCCGCGCGCTCGCACAGGCGGGAGGCCACATTGACGGCATCACCGTAACAGTCGCCATCCACATCGACCACCTCGCCACTGGCCACTCCCACGCGGATGTCCATGCGCAGCGGCTGCGGCCACCGGTCCAGACGCGCCTGGTGCTGGCGCAGCATGTGGGTGGTGGCAGTCACGGCACTGGCCGCATCACCAAACACACACAACACCCCGTCGCCCAGCTTCTTGACCACGCGCCCCGCATGCGCCTCGATGGTGTCACTGATCCACTGCGTGACCTGAGTCACCGCCTCGGTGGCGCGCTCGTTGCCCAGCGTTTCATACAACGAGGTGCTGCCCGAAATGTCGGCGAAGACCACCGTTGACAACACACTCATGAACGATGGCCGATTAGTAACATCATGTGAACCAGTTTAGTGCAAGCTCAACGAAGACGCACCTAACAAAGCGTCAACAATCCTTTGCCAGGGTCTTTACGGGCCACGCGCCCCGGTACTTGCGGCCTCACTGCAGGCGCTAATGGCAGCGGTAGGCGTGGAGGGTGCGCACCTTGGGTGCCCGAAGGTGCTGGCAAAACACACGCCGAGCAGCGCACCTGTTCGCCCGCTTGCCTCGCGTCAGGCCGCCGCAAGCATTCGCGATGAATTGCGTAAAAGTTCGCAACAAACGGGGGCGCCGTGTTGTCTTTATGCAAAAACAGGAGCGTCACCCTTGCGTCAATCCTCACTCCCGCTTACTTTGATCGACCCTGTTACAAAAATCGCACAGCCCACCGTCCATGCGCTGGAACAAGCCCAATCTCCGCAACAACCTGCACGACCTGCTCGGTCGTGACAAGCCGTCATCGACGGCCTGGGTGCGCGACCAGGGTCTGGAAGAGGTGCGGCGTGCCATGCTGCACAGCCTGATGGGGCTGACCGGCTGCGAAGTGGCGCGCATGAACATGCGCCTGCGCTACGCGGGCGATATTGAAGCGCTGTGGTACCTGCGCAGCGATTTGCTCGACACGCTCACCCTGCTGCGCGGCGAGGCCATCGCGCAGACGGTGCTAGACCGGGTGACGCCGATGTTCCAGGGGCAGTTGCCGCTGTCGCTGCGGGTGCCACAAATGCCCAACGCACCCCGCGCGCACCTCTGAAACCCTGAGATTGCAGCCCTGACGGCCGGGGCCGGTCACCACGCCGCACCGGCATCGTGCCACGCAGCGGCCCCGGGTTAGCGCCGCCTGTTCAGTGCTGGTGGCCCCAATAGATCAGCGCATCACGCTCTTCCACCGACAACGACACCGTTGCACCCACGGGCAGCAGCACCTTGGTCTCGACATGCCCAAACGGCAGGTTGGTCAGCACGGGCGCCTTGATCTGGGTGCGCAGCCAGTCCACCACCGACTGCAGCTTGTAGCCCTTGTCGTGCGGCGCCAGCTTGAAGTTGGTGAACTGCCCCAGCACCACGGCTTTCTGCTGGGCCAGCACACCGGCGTGCAGCAGCTGGGTCAGCATGCGCTCAACGCGGTAGGGATGTTCGTGCACATCCTCCACAAACAGCACCCCGCCCTTGACCTGCGGGAAGTACGGCGTGCCGACCAGCGAAGCCAGCACCGCCAGGTTGCCGCCCCACAGGGTGGCGCTTTTCACATAGACGTTGGGCACAGCAGGCTTGCCGGTAGTGGCATGGGGCTTTTCCTTGTGCATGCGCCAGCCCGTGCCTTCACCGTGGCCGGTCAACAGGTCGTCAAAGCAGGCTTCCATGATGTCGTCGGGCGCGCCCTCCACGCCAAAATCGGCCCCCAGCGACGGCCCCGCCCAGGTGGTGGCCCCGGTTTTGGCCAGCACGGCGAGCTGGAAGGCGGTGAAGTCGCTCACGCCCACGAAGTGGGTGCCCTTTTCGATGGCCTTGGCCACCGCCTTGTAGCGGATGCCCGGCAGGATACGCGTGAGGCCATAACCCCCGCGCGAGATCAGCGCCACATCGGCGCCGCTGGCCGCCGCACGGTGGATGGCGGCCAGCCGGGTGGCGTCGTCGCCCGCAAAGCGCGTGTGTGTGGCCAGCGCGTCCACATCCACCTCCACCTCATGGCCCTGGGCCTTGAGACGGGCGATGCCCCGCTTGAAGGCGGCCTTGTCGCGCACTGCACTGGAAGGCGAGTAGATGTAGATGTGCTTGGGACCGTGGTCGTGGTCGTGGTCGCACTGCGAGGGATCGTGATGGTGGTCGTGCAAAGCGCTCAGGCCCCGGTGGGGCCTGCTCCGTAAACAGGGGGGATGCCCGCTGCCCCATGCAGTCAAGGGGCACGAGCGGGCACATCAGTGCGTGAAGTATTCCACAGCCTGTGCAGCAATGGCCTCGCCATGCTCCTGAACAAAGTGGCCCGCATGCGGCAGCACCACCGGCTCGGGGCATCCACGGATGTTGTGTTGCAGCGCCCGCATGGTGGGCAGTCCCAGCACGGGGTCTTGCGCCCCCACCACCATCAGGCTGCGGCCTGGCCACCGGTGCTGCCAGAAATCGCGGGCTTCACGCGACAGCGCCGCACCGGCGTCATCCAGGGCGGCAGGGACACGTTCAGGGAACGCACGCAGCGCAGCCCGGTAACCTTTATCCGGAAAGGGGGCATCGTAGGCTGCGCATTCCGCAGCGCTCAGGTGCGGGTTGCCGCGTGCCAGCAGGCGCCCCACCCCGTACAGCGGCTTGTCCCGGCACATCGCACGCCAGTCCACAAAGCCCTGGGGCAACGGTGCATCGCCTGTGGCCAGCAGCGTGTTCATCACCAGCAGGCCGCCAAACCGCTCGGGCATCGCCACGGGCAGCGTGAGGCCCAGGATGCCACCCCAGTCCTGCACCACCAGCACGACATTGCGCAGGTCCAGCCGCTCGATCAGCTCCAGCAGCACCTGGCGGTGCCATTCGAACTGGTGCGCACCTTCCTTCTTGGGCTTATCGCTTTTTCCAAAACCGATCAGGTCGGGCGCCACCACGCGGTCGCCTGCAGCCAGAAAGGTGGGCAGCATGCGGCGATAGAGGTAGCTCCAGGCCGGGTTGCCATGCAGACACAGCCAGGTGCGCGATGCGTCGCGCGGGCCTTCGTCCAGGTAGTGCAGGCGCAGGCCCGCCAGACTCGGCAGGTCGCTGACGTAGTGGGGAGCCCAGGGGTAGCCGGGCAGGTTCGCGAAAGCCGCATCGGGTGTACGCAAGGCATCGTCACGCAGGGGGTGGCGGGCCAATGCCTCGGCGCGTTGCTGGCGGCGCCGCTGCGCAAAAAAGTGGCTCAGCAGGCCGCCGCACTCCTCGGCCAGCACCCCGCCCTGCACCTCGGTCTGGTGGTTGATCTCGGCATGCCCAAACAGGTTGAGCACCGAGCCTGCCGCCCCCGTCTTGGGCTCCATCGCACCAAACACCACCCGTGCCAGGCGGGCATGCAGCATGGCGCCACCGCACATGGCGCAAGGCTCCAGCGTCACATACAGGCTGCAGCCGTCCAGCCGGTAGTTGCCCAGGCGCAGCGCCGCAGCACGCAGGGCCACGATCTCGGCATGGGCCGTCGGGTCGTGGCCTTCCACCGGGGCATTGCGGCCAGTGGCGATGACCTGGCCGTCCTTGACCACGATGGCGCCCACAGGCACCTCGCCCGCGCTGGCTGCGGCTTGCGCCTCGGCCAGGGCCAGTCGCATCCAGTGCGCATCGTCGGCTATCTTCATTACTATATTTTCAATAGCATCCAAGGCATGAAATATGTGCGCTTAGAAGCAATCTGGCTTATTTTTTCTCGTCTTCAGGCATGGGGCGTGCCTGTTGCATCAGGCCTTCTACCTGCTGCTTGACCTGCTGCTGCATCTGCTGGCTCTGCTCACGCACCGTGCCGGTCGGCGCCGACGCAGGCCCCGCCGCGCCTGTGGCGGTTTGCAATGCGGGCACGGGGGCGCGCGTGGCCGCCAGTTGCTTCTTGGCCAGCAGGCCCACGATGGCCAGCACCACCACCAGTCCGACCAATCCAAACATTGCGCGCATACCAGGGCTCCTTGGCGGGCACCGGGGGCCCGCGCGTTCTTGCGATGGGATCTGACTGTAAAGCCAAACGCCGCACGCAAAAACGGCCGCAGGGAGCGGCCGTGGGGTCAGGAGTCGCTGAAGCAACGCCGGAGAGTGACCTCAGTTCAATGCCACGCGGCTACCGTCCTTGAACGTGTACAAGGTCACGGCGGGCGTGGTCAACTCGCCCTTGGCGGTGAAGGCGATGTTGGCGGTCACGCCCTTGTATTCAGTCTTGACGAGGAACGGCGCGAACACCTTGGGGTCCACTGAGTTGGCGCGCTTCATCGCGTCAGCCAGCACCATGGCGGCGTCATAGGCATAGGGGCTATAGATCTGGAACTGGCCGGGGAACTTGGCGTCGTAGCGCTTCTTCCAGTCCGAGCCGCCCTGCATCTTGTCCACCGAGGCACCGCCCGTCGCGCAGGTCACATTCTTCAGCGCGGGGGTCTTGCCCGACAGTTCGGGCAGCTTCTCGGTGCACAGCGCATCACCGCCAAAAAACTTCACGTTGCCCAGGCCCAGCTGCTCCATCTGGCGCAGCATGGGGCCAGCTTGGGCGTCCAGGCCGCCGTAGAAGATCGCGTCGGGCTTCTTGTTCTTGATGGCGGTGAGGATGGCCATGAAGTCGGTGGCCTTGTCGTTGGTGAACTCCTCGGCCACCACTTTCAGGCCCTTTTGTAGCGCCGTCGCCTTGAAAACCGAGGCCACGCCCTGGCCATAGGCCGTGCGGTCGTCGATGATGGCCACGCTCTTGAGCCTGAGGTGGTCCGCACCAAACAAGGCCAGGGCAGCACCCAGCGCGTTGTCGTTGGCGATCAGGCGGAAGGTGGTCTTGTGGCCGGGCTTGGTCAGGTCGGGGTTGGAGGCAGAAGCCGTGATGTGTGGCAGGTCGCACTTGGCGTAGACCGCCGAGGCGGGAATGGACGTGCCCGATTGCAGGTGCCCTACCACGCCCGCCACCTTCTGGTCGCACAGCTTCTGGGCCACGGCGGTGGCCTGGCGTGGGTCGCCCGCGTCGTCTTCGGCCGCGATTTCAAACTTGATCTTCTTGCCGCCAATGACGAGGTTCTGGGCGTTCAGGTCGTCAATGGCCAGACGCACACCGTTTTCCGTGTCTTTACCGATGTGGGCAATGCCGCCCGAAACCGGGCCCGCATGGGCGATCTTGACGGTCTGTACGTCCTGGGCAGAGGCCAGATGGGCCGCCAGCGCAAGGGCGGTCAGCGCAGAAATTCGGAACAGAGGCGAAGAAGCGAAAACGGGGCGCAGCACAGTACAAAGTCTCCTGGGTCGGTCAAAGCATCCTGTTGTGCACCGAACTTGTACACAACAAACCCCACATCGTAGCCACCTCAGCCCTCGTTTTCGCAAAATTACTAAGCAAACTTAGTAATTTGCTCCGGCATTAACCGGGCTAATACGTCCGGCGCGCACCGCCCGCCCAGGCAGGCTGGGATAATCACGCCCCATGTCCCTCCTGCCCCACCAGCTCGAACTGCTCTCGCCCGCGCGCGACGCAGACATTGGCATCGAAGCCATCAACCACGGCGCCGATGCCGTCTACATCGGCGGCCCGGCCTTTGGCGCGCGGGCCAGTGCGGGCAACGACATTCGGGACATCGAGCGCCTGGTCAGACACGCGCACCGCTTCAACAGCCGCATCTTTATCACGCTCAACACCATCCTGCGCGACGATGAACTGGAGGCCGCGCGCAAGATGGCCTGGCAGGTGTACGAGGCGGGCGCGGATGCATTGATCATCCAGGACATGGGCCTGCTCAAAATCGACCTGCCGCCCATCCAGCTGCACGCCAGCACCCAAACCGATATCCGCACGCCCGAAAAAGCACGCTTCTTGCAGGACGCGGGCCTGTCGCAGATCGTGCTGGCACGCGAGCTGACGGTGCAGCAGATCGCCGCAGTGCACAAGGCGCTGGGGCCCGTGGATGCGCCGGGGCGCGCCAACATCGAGTTCTTCATCCACGGCGCGCTGTGCGTGGCCTACAGCGGCCAGTGCAACATCAGCCATGCGCAAACGGGCCGCAGCGCCAACCGCGGCGACTGCAGCCAGGCCTGCCGCCTGCCCTACCAGGTGACCGACGCGCAGGGCCGCTTCATCGCGCACGACAAGCACGTGCTGAGCATGAAGGACAACAACCAGAGCGACAACCTGCGCGCACTCATCGATGCGGGCGTGCGCAGCTTCAAGATCGAAGGGCGCTACAAGGACATGGGCTACGTGAAGAACATCACCGCCCACTACCGCACCTTGCTCGACGAGAGCATCGAAGAGCGCGAGGCCCAAGGCCGGCCGCTGTCGCGCTCGTCCAGCGGTCGCACCACCTTCACCTTCACGCCCGACCCACTGCAGAACTTCAACCGCGAGTTCACCGACTACTTCGTGACGGGCCGCAAAGAAGACATCGGCGCGTTCGACACCCCCAAGAACCCCGGCCAGGCCATCGGCTGGGTGACCAAGCTGGGCCCAGACTTTGTGGAGCTGGAACTGAGCGACCCGGCCACCGTGCTGCACAACGGCGACGGCCTGTGCTACTACGACCTGCACAAGGAACTGGTGGGCATGGCCATCAACGTGGCCGAGCCGGTGTCGGCCCGCAGCGTGGGCCAGTGGCGCGTGTACCCCAAGGACCCGATGGACGGCTTCAAGGACCTGCGCAAGGGCACCGAGGTCAACCGCAACCGCGACATGGACTGGGTGCGCACGCTGGAGAAAAAGTCCAGCGACCGCCGCATCGGCCTGTGGGCGCACCTGAGCGAAACGCCCACTGGTTTCAGCCTGATGCTGACCGACGAGGACGGCAACGTGGGCTGTGCATCCGTGCAGCAACCCCACCAGCCAGCCACTGACGCGGCCAAGGCCGAGGCCAGCCTGCGCGAGCAGCTCGGCCGCTTTGGCGCCACGGTGTTTGCGGTGCATGACATTGCGCTGCAGCTCTCGCAGCCGTGGTTTGTGCCCGCCTCGGTGCTCAACGCCCTGCGCCGCGATGCCGTGGCCGAACTGGAAGCCAACCGGGCCCACAACTTTGCCCGCCTGCCGCGCGCCACGCCAGTGGAGCCGCCTGCGCCCTACCCTGAGGACACGCTTTCTTTCCTGGGCAACGTGTTCAACCACAAGGCCCACGACTTCTACGTGCGCCACGGTGTGAAGGTGATCGCTGCGGCGTACGAGGCGCACGAAGAGGAAGGCGAGGTCAGCCTCATGATCACCAAGCACTGCGTGCGCTTTTCCATGAGCCTGTGCCCCAAGCAGGCCAAGGGCGTGACGGGTGTGCAGGGCACCATCAAGGCCGAACCCTTGATGTTGATCAATGGCAAGGAAAAGCTGACCTTGCGCTTTGACTGCAAGCCCTGTGAAATGCATGTGGTGGGCAAGATCAAGCGCCAGGTGCTGAACCAGGTGCCAGAAGCCCCGCTCCAGTTCTACAAAGCCCGGCCGCAAGTCGCGCACTAAGAGCGGCTAACAAAACTCCCCTGGCGTCGTTGTCTCGCCTTGTCGTACTACTTGTACTGCCTGCGGCGAAACGCCTAGCCAGGGCCGCTTCGCTGAGTTTTGTTAGCCGCTCTAAGGCAACGCGAAGAAGCCCTTGTGTGGGCGTGCGGCCCGTTTCACCGATCGCCGCATGTCCCCATCCACCGCGCCGCACCTGCACCCCACCGACGCCGTGGCCCATGCCCATGGCGTCAACCCTGACGCAGGCCTGCATGCCGACGAGGCCCAGCGACGCAGCGCCACCCATGGCGCCAACGAGTTGGCCGCATCGCAGGACCGCCCCTGGTGGCGCCTGCTGGCCGACCAGTTCAAGGACTTCATGGTGCTGGTGCTGCTGGGCGCGGCCGTCATCTCGGGGCTGGTGGGCGAGGTCACCGACACGCTGGTCATCCTCGTCATCGTGGTGCTCAATGCCGTCATTGGCTTTGTGCAGGCCTGGCGCGCCGACCAGGCCATGGCTGCCCTGCGCCAGCTGGCGGCGGCGCACGCCACCGTGCTGCGCGGCGGTGCCGTGCAGGTGGTGCCTGCCACCGTGCTCGTGCCCGGCGACATCGTGCTGCTGGAGGCGGGCAACCAGATCCCGGCCGACCTGCGGCTCATCGAGATTGCGCAGTTGCAGGTGGATGAATCGGCCCTCACGGGCGAGTCCGTCACCGTAGCCAAACAGACCGAAGCCCTGGCAGCCGAAGACGTGGGCGCGCTCGGCGACCGCACCAACATGGCCTTCAAGGGCACCACCGCCACCCACGGCCGCGCACGCGGCCTGGTGGTGGCCACCGGCATGCGCACCGAGCTGGGCAAGGTGGCCACGCTGCTTGACACCGGCGACCGCAGCACGCCGCTGCAACTGCGCCTCGCTGCGTTTGGCAAGCGCCTGGCGATAGCGGTGCTGGGCATCTGCGCGGTGATCTTCGTGGTGGGGGTGCTGCGCGGCGAGGCGCCGCTGCTCATGGCCCTCACCGCCATCAGCCTGGCGGTGGCCGCCATCCCCGAGGCCCTGCCCGCCGTGGTCACGGTGCTGCTGGCCCTGGGTGCCCGCCGCATGGTGGCAGTGCATGCCCTGGTGCGGCGCCTGCCCTCGGTGGAGACCCTGGGCTCGGTCACCACCATCTGCTCGGACAAGACCGGCACCCTGACCCAGAACCGCATGCATGCCGAGTTGCTGCTGGCCCACGGCGTGCGCTGGGTGCCTGGCGACCCCCTGCCCGGCACCGCCCACGCCGAGGCCCTGCGCGCCGCCGCGCTGTGCAACGATGCCACGCTACAGGCAAAGAACGAAGAGGGTCCGTCAGGCACCCAGTGGCTGGGCGACCCCACCGAAACCGCGCTGGTGCTGGCCGCCCACGCGGGCGGGCTGGACAAGGCCCTGCTTGACGCCGCCAGCCCCCGCGTGCAGGAGCAGCCCTTTGACTCCGACCGCAAGCGCATGACCACCTTCCACCGCGCTGCCGATGGTTTTGTGGCCTACACCAAAGGCGCGCCCGAATCCGTGCTGCCCCGCTGTACCGCCCACTGGACGCCCGAAGGCGCTGCCCCAATCGACACCGCCAAGGTCCTCGCCACCGCACAGCAGCTCGCCGCCCAGGGCCTGCGCGTGCTGGCCCTGGCCCGCCGCAGCCACGCCCGCCTGCCCGACACCAACGACATTGAGGCGGTAGAAAACCAGCTGGAGCTGCTGGGCCTGATCGCCCTCATCGACCCACCCCGCCCCGAGGCCCAGGCGGCAGTGCGCGACTGCATCAGCGCGGGCATCACGCCAGTGATGATCACGGGCGACCACCCCGCCACCGCGCGCGCCATTGCGCACCGGCTGGGTATCGTGCGCAGTGCCGATGCTCCGGTGCTGACCGGCGCCGACCTGGCCACATTGGACGATGCCGCGCTGCGGGCCAAGGTAGAGCAGGTGCAGGTCTATGCCCGCGTGGACCCGGCGCAGAAGATCCGCATCGTCGAGGCCCTGCAGGCCCAGGGCCACTTTGTGGCCATGACCGGCGATGGCGTGAACGACGCCCCGGCGCTCAAACGCGCCGACATCGGCGTGGCCATGGGCCAGGGCGGCACCGACGTGGCACGCGAGGCATCCAGCCTGGTGCTGCTGGACGACAACTTCGCCACCCTCGTCGCGGCGGTGCGCGAGGGCCGCCGCATCTACGACAACATCCGCAAGTTTGTGCGCTACGCGATGACGGGCAACTCGGGCGAGATCTGGACCATCTTCCTGGCGCCGCTGTTGCTGTTGCCCATCCCTTTGCTGCCCATTCACATCCTGTGGGTCAACCTCGTCACAGATGGTCTGCCCGGCCTGGCGCTGGCGGCCGAACCGGCCGAGCGCGGCATCATGCAGCGCCCGCCCCGCGCGCCGCGCGAGAGCCTGTTTGCCCATGGCATGTGGCAGCACATATTGGGCGTGGGCCTGCTCATCGGCGGGCTGTGCCTGGCGGTGCAGGCCTGGGCCCTGCACACCGGCCACACGCACTGGCAGACCATGGTGTTCACCGTGCTCACGCTGGCGCAGATGGCACATGTGATCGCCATTCGCTCCGAATCCGAACCCATCTGGCGCCTAGGCCTGCTGAGCAACCGCCCGCTGCTGGGTGCCGTGCTGCTCACCTTTGCGCTGCAGATGGCCACCATCTATGTGCCCTGGCTCAACCCCATCTTCCGCACCGAGCCGCTGAGCCTGGGTGAGCTGGTGCTGTGCATCGGCGCCGCGCTGGTGGTGCTGGTGGTCGTGGAAATCGAGAAGGCCTGGCGCCGCAGCCAGCAGGCGCGGCGCACCACCCCAGAGCCCATGGACAGCGCCATGGACGAGCCCTCGGCCTGAAAGAGTCCAGGGCGCACAAGAACGTCATAAGCACATAGCCAACGATTCGATGACGCCAGGGGTCCAGGGTGCCAGAATGGCCCGCGCCATCGGCACATCGGGCCTCATCCAGCAATGGGCCGAGCCCGGTTGTTCCACTCCCATCCCTTCAATGAAAGAGACAGCACCCATGCAGATCGAAACCCTGGCCGTACACGCAGGCTACAGCCCCGACCCCACCACCAAGGCGGTGGCCGTGCCCATCTACCAGACGGTGGCCTACGCGTTTGACAGCGCCCAGCATGGCGCCGACCTGTTTGACTTGAAGGTGCCGGGCAACATCTACACCCGCATCATGAACCCCACCACCGACGTGCTCGAAAAACGCGTCGCGGCGCTGGAAGGCGGCATTGCCGCGCTGGCCGTGGCCTCGGGCATGGCCGCCATCACCTACGCCATCCAGACCATTGCCGAGGCGGGCGACAACATCGTCTCGGCCAGCACGCTCTACGGCGGCACCTACAACCTCTTTGCCCACACGCTGCCGCAGCAGGGCATCACCACCCGCTTTGCCGACCCGCGCGACCCGGCCAGCTTTGCGCAGCACATCGATGCGCGTACCAAGGCGATCTTCATCGAGTCCATCGGCAACCCGCTGGGCAATGTGACCGACATCGCTGCGCTGGCCAAGGTAGCGCACGACCACGGCGTGCCGCTGATCGTGGACAACACCGTGCCCAGCCCCTACCTGCTGCGCCCCATCGAGCATGGCGCCGATATCGTGGTGCACTCGCTCACCAAGTACCTGGGCGGCCACGGCAACAGCGTGGGCGGCGCGATTGTGGACAGCGGCAAGTTCCCGTGGGCGGAGCACAAGACACGCTTCCCGCGCCTGAACGAGCCCGACGTGAGCTACCACGGCGTGGTCTACACCGAGGCGCTGGGCCCCGCCGCCTTCATCGGCCGCGCGCGCGTGGTGCCACTGCGCAACACGGGTGCGGCGCTGGCGCCGCTCAATGCCTTCCTGATCCTGCAAGGCATTGAAACCCTGGCGCTGCGCATGGACCGTATCTGCGACAACACGCTGGCCATTGCCCAGTACCTGCAAAGCCACCCCAAGGTCGAATGGGTGCGCTACGCCGGTCTGCCCGACCACCCGGACCACGCGCTTGTGCAACGCCAGTCAGGCGGCAAGGCATCGGGCATCCTGAGCTTTGGCGTGAAGAACAGCGACGCCGACCCACGTGCGGCCGGGGCGCGCTTCCTGGATGCGCTGCAGCTCTTCACGCGCCTCGTGAACATTGGCGATGCAAAGTCGCTGGCCACCCACCCAGCATCCACCACCCACCGCCAGCTCAATCCCGAAGAGCTGGCCAAGGCGGGCGTGAGCGAAAGCATGGTGCGCCTGTCGGTCGGCATCGAGCACATCGACGACCTGCGGGCCGACCTGGCCCAGGCACTCGACAAGGTGTGATGTGCGAATGGCCATGCGCCCCCACAGGCGCATGGCCAGGCACCTGTCACCGTACTTTTGAGGCTTTTTGCGTCCAAGCGCTAGTGGAATATGCGCCAAAAGCTACACATTTGATAGCAATCAAGACCACGGCACGCAGCGATACCGTCATGCCGGCCCCAGCGCGGCGGGTCGATGGCGGCCAGCGCCAGGCGCTGGCGGCCTTCAGCCGAGGTCGCGTGCCAGCCGAATGCCGGTGAACTGCCAGCGCGCCGTGGCCGGAAAGAAGTTGCGGTAGGTCAGTCGCTCGTGCCCTGGCGGCGTGGCGCTGGACGAGCCCCGCAGCACGTACTGGTTGACCATGAACTTGCCGTTGTACTCACCCACGGCGCCTTCGGCCACCCGGAAGCCGGGGTACGGCGCGTAGCTCGACTGCGTCCACTGCCAGGCAGCGTCGTGCCACTGCGCCATGCCAGCGGCACCCTGCGCGGCCGCATGCTCCCATTCGGCCTCGGTGGGCAGGCGCGCGCCCACCCAGCGCGCGTAGGCATCGGCCTCGTAGTACGACAAATGCACCACCGGCTGGTTGCCCTGTAGCGGTTGCAGGCCGGCCAGCGTGAACTGGTGCCAGGCCCCGTCGACGCGATGCCAGTACAGCGGCTGCTCCAGACCCTGCGCCGCCCGCCAGTCCCAGCCTTCGGCCAGCCAGAGCAGTGGGTTGCGGTAGCCGCCACCTTCCAAAAACGCCAGATACTCGGCCTGCGTCACCAACCGCGAGGCCAGCGCGTAGGGATGCAGATACACACGATGGCGCGGGCCCTCGTTGTCAAAGGCAAAGCCGCTGCCAGCGTGGCCGATATCGGCCAGCCCCCCGTCAAAGGAATGCCACGCCAGTGTTTGGTCAGCCTCGGGCGCCACAGCGTCTGAAGGCTTGGCATAGGTAGGGAACAAGGGGTTGCAGGACAGCAGGTGCAGGATGTCGGTGAGTATCAGCTCCTGGTGCTGCTGCTCATGCTGCAGGCCCAGCTCGATCAGGCCACGCAGCGCAGCGTCGTGCGCCACAGTGGGCCACAGGCGCGCCATGCGGGCGTCCACGTCGGCCCGGTAGGCGAGCACCTCGTCCAGCGATGGCCGCGTGAGCAGCCCGCGCTGCGGACGCGGGTGCTTGGCGCCCACACCGTTGTAGTAGGAGTTGAACAGCACCCGGAACGCCGGTGCAAACGGCTGGAAACCTGGCTCGTGGGCTTCGAGCACAAAGGTCTCAAAGAACCAGGTGGTGTGGGCCAGGTGCCATTTGGTGGGACTGGCGTCGGGCATGGACTGCGCGGCGCAGTCCTCCGGCGACAGCGGAGCCGCCAGGGCCAGCGAGCGGCCGCGCACGGCGGTGTAGCGCGCCAGCAGCGTGTCGAATGCGGGGGATGTCACGGTCATGGCAGCCACCGGTCAAGGACGGGCGTGGACCACCGCGAACCAGCCCCGCTCGTCCGTCCACGCCTGGGCCTGCGCAAAACCGGCGCGCGCAAGCATGTCGGTGAACACGGGCAACGGGTACTTGTAGCTGTTCTCGGTGTGGATGCGCTCGCCCTGGTCGAACCTGCGACCGCCGCCGGGCCAGCACACCTCGGTGTCAGAGGCAGCCTCCAGGTGCATTTCGATGCGCGACGCCTCGGTGTTGAAGAACGCACGGTGCTGCCACTGCGCCACGTCAAAGTCGCTGCCGATCAGGCGGTTCACATGCCGCAGCACATTGCGGTTGAACTCGGCGGTGACCCCCGCTGCATCGTCGTAGGCGGCTTCGAGCACCGTCACATCCTTGGGCAAATCGATGCCGATGAGCAGGCCGCCATCGTCGTCGATCAGCTCGCGCATGTGGGCCAGCAGCTCCAGCGCGTGCGGCGGGTCGAAGTTGCCGATGGACGAGCCAGGGTAGAACACGAGGCGCCCGGTGCGGGGAATGTCGTCAGGCAGTGACACCCCCAGGGTCATGTCGCCCGCCAGCGCGCGGGCATCCAGCGCCGGGAAGTCGTCGCGCAGCCCTTGCACCGCCTGCTCCAGAAAATCCGCCGAAATGTCCACGCCCACAAAACAGGCCGGCTGCACCAGGCGGCACAGGGTGCGGGCCTTCTGGCAGTTGCCCGCGCCCAGTTCGATCAGGGTGCGGCCTGCGCCCACGGCGCCCGCGATGCTGTCTGCATGTGTCTGCATCAGCGCCATTTCGGTGCGTGTGGGGTAGTACTCCGGCAGGCGTGTGATGGCTTCAAACAGCTGCGAGCCATGCTGGTCGTAGAAATACTTGGGGGAGATGCGTGCGGGCCGCTGGGTCAGTCCGCGGGTGATGTCGGAATAGCGAGGCAGGAGCATGGGTCGTCAGGACGTTGGGGCGGCAGCGCCGCCGGGTGGTCAAAAGCAGAGGCACCTGGAGCGCCCACATTGCGGCACGCCCCACACGCTCCCCTGCCCCATTGTGCGTTGCCTCGCTGACTGCCGTGTGTAGGCCATTTCCGCACCCACAAAAAAAGGCTGGCGCATGCGCCAGCCCTTCAGACCCTTGGAGAACTTTTATTGTCAGGAACGCAGGGCCCGCCTGGGGCCCTGTGCCCTTAGAAGCGCCAGCCCAGACCCACGCCCACCAGAACGGGGTCCACCTTGAAGGTGCCCAGCTTGGCACCGCCTGCGCTCACGTCGGTCTTGATGAAAACCTTCTTCACGTCGAAGTTGAGGTACAGGTTCTTGGCCAGAGGGATGTCCACACCCACTTGCAGCGCGGGGCCGAAGCTGTTGCGGTCAATGCTCACGCCTGCGGGCAGGTTCACGCTCGAGAAACGCGTGTAGTTCAGGCCCGCGCCCACGTAGGGCTTGAAGCCGGGGGCATCAAAGTGGTACTGCGCCAGCAGTGTGGGGGGCAGGTGCTTGAGCGTGCCAATGGCTGCGCCGCCAGCGCTGAGCGTGTGCTTCTGGGGCACGGTCAGGATCAGCTCGGCCGCGATGTTCTTGTTGAAGAAGTAGGTGACATCCACTTCAGGGATGGTCTTATTGTTGACCGACAGGCCCAGCGGTGTGCTGTCCTTGTTGGCGCTGTCCAGGTGCACCGCACGTGCACGGACCATCCAGGGGCCTTCAGCCTGTTGCGCCAGGGCAGCGCCAGAAGAGAGGGCACAGAGAACGGCGACAGCCAGCAGGTTCTTTTTCATGGTATTTCGCATCGGTTGGACGGGGACGACCCCCGTGCATGCATTGAACCGCTGCGGCCACGACCCGGCCTTGCCTTACCTCAAGCCCTCGGTAGTAACCCTTAGACCTAGATCAAGGAATACCCACTATCAAGCTGTGGACTTGCCCCGCAGGCGCTGAACCAGCGTCCACCCGGCCAGCACCAGGCCACCCGCCACGATGCCCACCACGGCGTTCAGCAGGTTGGGCACCAGCACCGCCCACAGCCCACCCACGGGCCATTGCGCCGCTGCCGTACCTGCAGCCTCAACCGCATGGTGCAACGCAGGCACGCCGTGCACCAGAATGCCACCGCCCACCAGAAACATCGCCGCAGTGCCCGCAATGGACAGCCCCTTCATCAGCCAGGGTGCTGCGCGCAGGATGCCCGATCCCAGGGCGCGCGCGGCGCTGCTGGCCTTGTTGTTGAGCCACAGGCCCAGGTCGTCCAGCTTGACGATACCCGCCACCAACCCATAGACACCGATGGTCATGATGACGGCGATGCCCGACAGCACCGTGAGCTGCTGCACGAAGGGCGCAGCGGCCACCGTGCCCAGCGTGATCGCAATGATTTCGGCCGACAGGATGAAGTCCGTGCGCACGGCGCCCTTGATCTTGTCCTTTTCAAAGGCCACCAGATCCACCGCCGGATTGGCATTGGCCTTGGCGTGGCTCTCATGCTCGGCCTCATCCTCATGCTGGGCGTGCAGCAGCTTGTGCGCTACCTTCTCAAAGCCCTCAAAGCACAAGAAGGCGCCCCCCACCATCAGCAGCGGCGTCACGGCCCACGGCGCAAAGGCGCTGATCAGCAGCGCAGCGGGCACCAGGATGACCTTGTTGATGAACGAGCCCTTGGCCACCGCCCACACCACCGGAATCTCGCGCTCAGCGCGCACCCCGGTCACCTGCTGGGCGTTGAGCGCCAGGTCGTCCCCCAGCACGCCCGCCGTCTTCTGTGCAGCCACCTTGGTCATCACCGACACATCGTCGGCCATGGCAGCGCTCTTTTTGGCCGCCACCTTGGTCATCAAGGCCACATCGTCGAGGATGGTGGCGATATCGTCGAGCAAAGCAAGCAGGCTGCCAGCGGCCATGGGAAGTCCTTGGGATGAGTCGCAAAAAAATGCGGCGAACAAGCCGCCGGTGTGCGCCGCACTATAGCAACGCACAGGCAACCGCCGCGCAAGCCCCCATCGTCGTGCAGCGGCCATGCCATTCGCAGATAGCCCCACATTGCCTGCGGGCATGCCTGCCCAGCCACAAGGCGCATACTCGCGCCCTCATCCACTACCCGCTATGGGGCCTTCTGCGGGCTTCACCGCCCCGCCATGCCCGGCTACCTGACCAAACAAGAAGACATCGCCATCACCGGCGCGGCAGACCTGATCATCCAGTCGCTGCTGGATAAGCAGCAGTTTGCCGACCCGCTGGGCGCCGCCGAGGCGCTGGGCATCTCATCAGCCGCCTGGCCCCTCTTCGGCCTGTTGTGGCCGTCGGGCGCGCAGCTGGCCCAGCGCATGGCCAGCCGCCCCCTGCTGGCGGGCGAACGTGTGCTGGAGATCGGCTGCGGACTGGGCCTGGCCAGCCTGGTGTGCCACCGGCGCGGTATCGATGTCACCGCCAGCGACTGCCATCCTCTGGCCCAACAGTTCCTGCAGGAAAACGCGCGCTTGAACGGCCTGTCACCCGTGAAGTACCGCACGGGTCAATGGGGCTCGGACGCGCCAGCACCGGCCAACGCGGTGCAAGGCCAGTTCGACCTCATCATCGGCAGCGATGTGCTGTACGAACGCGACGCTCGTGCGTCCCTGGCCACCTTTCTGGACCACCACGCAGGCGACGGCGCGCAGATCTGGATCGTGGACCCGAACAGGGGCAACCGCTCCACCTTCCATAAGCAGATGGCTGTGCACCGTTTCGATGTGATCGAAGAGCGACTGGACCACCCCGCCCTGGCCGATGTGCCGGCGTACAAAGGGCGGCTGCTGATGTACCAGCGCACCTTAACAGCGGCCTGAACACGACTTTGAAGGGTTGGCCCGGCGCGATAGCGCCACCATCAGACCGCCGAGCCCGCGCACCCTAAGCGCCAGGGCAGCCGAGCAAGGGCCGCCCCGCAGCGAGGGCTGCGTCCCTCTTCCCGATTCGCGCAGCGAATCGAGAGAAGGGGGAAGCGGCGCAGCCGCTCAGGGGGATGCCCCCTGCTACCCCACCCACTTGCGCGCGTTGCGCCAGATGCGCATCCAGCCGCTGTACTGCGCCTTGTCTTCGCTGGTCCAGCTCATCTGCACGTTGCGGAACACGCGCTCGGGGTGCGGCATCATGGCCGTGAAGCGGCCGTCGGCAGTGGTCACTGCCGTCAGGCCACCCGCGCTGCCGTTGGGGTTGAAGGGGTACTGCTCCGTCGCGCGGCCATGGTTGTTCACGTAGCGCATGGCGGCGATGGCCTTGTCGGCGTTGCCCCGGTACTTGAAGTTGGCATAACCCTCACCATGCGCCACGGCGATCGGCAGGCGGCTGCCCGCCATGCCCTGCAGGAACAGGCTGGGTGATTCAAGCACTTCCACCAGCGACAGGCGGGCCTCGAAGCGCTCGCTCTGGTTGGTGGTAAAGCGTGGCCAGTCTTGTGCACCGGGGATGATGTCCGCCAGCTCAGCAAACATCTGGCAGCCGTTGCACACGCCCAGGCCGAACGTGTCGGTGCGACCGAAGAAGCCCTGGAACTGTGCGGCCAGCACCGGGTTGAAGGTGATGGACCGCGCCCAGCCAATGCCAGCGCCCAGCGTGTCGCCATAGCTGAAGCCGCCGCAGGCCACCACGCCCTTGAAGTCTTCGAGCTTGACGCGGCCGGTCTGCAGGTCGGTCATGTGCACGTCGTAGGCCTCGAAGCCCGCCTCGGTGAAGGCGTAGGCCATCTCGATGTGCGAGTTCACGCCCTGCTCGCGCAGGATGGCGACCTTGGGTTTGGCCAGGTTGAGGTACGGCGCGGCCACGTTGTCGGCCGCGTCGAACGTGAGGTGCACGTGCAGGCCCGGGTCGGTGGGCTCGCCCGCTGCAGCGTGCTCGGCATCGGCGTTGGCGGGGTTATCGCGCTGCTGGCAGATCTTCCAGCTCACCGCATCCCACACCTGGTGCAGGTCGGCCAGCGAGGCACTGAACACGGCCTTGGCATCTCGCCAGACCTGGAGTTCGCCCTTGCCTGCGTCGATTTCGGACGACACTGGGCGCGTCTTGCCCACGAAGTGGCTGAATTTGGACAGGCCATGCTCGCGCAGCACCTGCATCACATCGTTGCGCTCGGCGGTGCGCACCTGCAGCAGCACACCCAGCTCTTCGTTGAACAGCGCCTTGAGCGTCAGTTCTTCACGGCGGGCACTGACCTGCTGCGCCCAGTTCTTGGCGTCACCGGTTTCCATGCGGCTGTCGCTGATGCCGTCGCCTTCAGTCACCAGCATGTCCACGTTGAGCGCCACGCCCACATGGCCTGCAAAGGCCATTTCGGCTGCTGCGGCCAGCAGGCCACCATCGCTGCGGTCGTGGTAGGCCAGGATATGGCCCTTGGCGCGCAGTGCGTTCACGGCGTTGACCAAGTTGACCAGGTCTTTGGGGTCGTCCACATCGGGCACCACGTCGCCGCTTTGCTCCAGCGTCTGGCCCAGGATGCTGCCGCCCATGCGGTTCTTGCCCTTGCCCAGGTCGATCAGCACCAGCGTGGTATCGGCCTCGGTGGCGTTGAGCTGGGGAGTGAGCGTACCCCGCACGTCGGACAGCGAAGCAAAGGCGCTCACGATCAGGCTGACGGGCGAGGTGACTTTCTTCTTGTCGGAACCTTCATTCCACTGCGTGCGCATGGACAGACTGTCCTTGCCCACGGGGATGGACACGCCCAGCGCGGGGCACAGTTCCATGCCCACGGCCTTCACGGTTTCGTAGAGCGCAGCGTCTTCGCCGGGCTCGCCGCAGGCGGCCATCCAGTTGGCCGACAGCTTCACACGCGGCAGCTCAATGGGCGCAGCCAGCAGATTGGTGATGGCCTCGGCCACGGCCATGCGACCCGAGGCGGGCGCGTTGATGGCGGCCAGCGGCGTGCGCTCGCCCATGCTCATCGCTTCACCCGCAAAGCCCTTGTAATCGGCCAGCGTCACGGCGCAATCGGCCACGGGCACTTGCCAGGGGCCGACCATCTGGTCGCGGTGCGACAGGCCACCCACGGTGCGGTCGCCAATGGTGATGAGGAAGCGCTTGGAGGCGACCGTGGGATGGGCCAGCACATCGATCACGGCCTTTTGCAGCGGCACGCCGGTCAAGTCCATCGGTGCAAATTCGCGCACCACGGTCTTCACGTCGCGATGCATCTTGGGCGGCTTGCCCAGTAGCACGTTCATGGGCATGTCCACGGGGAGCTTCTGGTCGTCGGCCGTGGCAGCGGGGTCGTGCAACACCAGCTGGCGCTCTTCGGTGGCCGTACCGATCACGGCAAACGGGCAGCGCTCGCGTTCGCAGAAGGCTTTGAACTGCTCCAGCGATTCGGGCGCAATCGCCAGCACGTAGCGTTCTTGCGACTCGTTGCTCCAGATTTCCTTCGGGCTCATGCCGGACTCTTCGAGCTGCACGGCACGGAGGTCAAAGCGCGCGCCGCGGCCAGCATCATTGGTCAGCTCGGGGAAGGCGTTGGACAAACCGCCCGCGCCCACGTCGTGGATGGCCAGGATGGGGTTGTTCGTGCCCTGTGCCCAGCAGTGGTTGATGACCTCTTGTGCACGGCGCTCGATCTCAGGGTTGCCGCGCTGCACCGAGTCAAAGTCCAGCTCGGCCGCATTGGTGCCGGTGGCCATGGAGCTCGCCGCGCTGCCGCCCATGCCGATGCGCATGCCGGGGCCGCCCAGCTGGATCAGCAGCGAGCCTGCAGGGAATTCGATCTTTTTCGTCAGCTCTGCATCGATCACGCCCACACCGCCCGCGATCATGATGGGCTTGTGGTAGCCACGCTGCACACCGCCGACGTTCTGCTCGTACTCGCGGAAGTAGCCGTTCAGGTTGGGACGGCCGAATTCGTTGTTGAACGCCGCGCCGCCCAAGGGGCCTTCGACCATGATCTGCAGCGGGCTGGCAATGTGCTCCGGCTTGCCCACGGTGCTGCCCCAGAGCTTGGACACGGTGAAACCCGTGAGGCCCGCCTTGGGCTTGGAGCCACGGCCCGTGGCGCCTTCGTCGCGGATCTCGCCGCCCGCGCCGGTCGATGCGCCTGGGAAGGGCGAGATGGCCGTGGGGTGGTTGTGCGTTTCCACCTTCATCAACACATGCTGGGTAACGCTACTTTTTTGATAGCTATTAGCGCTTGATTCACTAGCGCTTGCGGCCATTTTTGCCACAAAACGCTCCACCTGATGGCCTTCCATGACCGAGGCGTTGTCCGAATACGCGATCACCGTGTGCTGGGGCGCCAGCTGGTGCGTGTTGCGGATCATGCCGAACAGGCTCTTGCCCTGCGCCACGCCGTCAATGGTGAACTCGGCGTTGAAGATCTTGTGGCGGCAGTGTTCGCTGTTGGCCTGCGCGAACATCATCAGTTCCACGTCGGTGGGGTTGCGCTTCAGGCCCGTGAAGGCGGTCACGAGGTAGTCGATTTCATCGTCGGCCAGGGCCAGGCCGAAGCGGGTGTTGGCCGCTTCGAGTGCCGCGCGACCACCGGCCAGCAAATCCACATGCTCCATGGGCGCGGGCTGCAGTTCGGTGAACAGGGCGGCTGCGGCGCTGCGGTCGGCCACCACCGATTCGGTCATGCGGTCGTGCAGCAGGGCCGCGATCTGGCCCAGTTGCTCGGCCGTCAGCTCGGGTGTCTTGCCCAGCAGGCCGGATTTCAGGCTGATGCGGTACTCGGTGATGCGCTCAACACGGCGGATGGCGATGCCGCAGTTGCGCGCAATGTCGGTGGCCTTGGAGGCCCAGGGCGACAGCGTTCCCAGGCGGGGCGTAACGATGAGCGCGGCGCCGTCTTCAGGGCCCGCGTAGGGGTCGCCGTAGGTCAGCAGCGCGGCCAGGCGTTCTTGTTCTGCAGGAGTGGGGGCCGCATCGGTGGCGACCAGGTGCACGAAACGCGCTGCAATGCCACTGATCTTGGGGTGGATCGCCTCCAGGGCGGGTTGAAGTTGCTGGGCGCGGAAGGAGCTGAGGGCGTTGCCGCCCGCCAGCGTGGTCATGTGCAAGGTCACGGTAGCGGCCTGTTGGGGGGTGTCAGGGGTAGAGGGTGGCTCCGGGCACCAGCGTGCAACCAGCACCGGAGCCCTCCATTTTACCGGGCATGGCCGGGCCGCCTGCGCAGCCGGGGGCCC
>Ga0208124_100170_pt1 | contig 33527 bp, 29 predicted proteins | sample LakWasM104_HOW12_2_FD_183922 | JGI IMG/M metagenome (GOLD analysis project Ga0208124, IMG submission 183922) | Freshwater sediment methanotrophic microbial communities from Lake Washington under simulated oxygen tension - Sediment Metagenome... | ecosystem: Environmental > Aquatic > Freshwater >...
GCTCGCGGTGCCGCGCCAGCACCGTCATGTCGGGCCGCATCACCGCTATCTGCATGCTGGTCGCACCCAGGTCGGCGCCAATCACCACGCCCAGGGTTTCGCTCAGTCGAAGGGTTTCGGCACGGCGGCCGCCAGAGGATTCCTGCAGGCCCACCTCGTCGAGCAAGCCTTCATCTAACAACGCCGCCACCATGGCGTTGGCCTTGCTCTTGGAATACGCGAGGCGTTGCGCCAGCGCATTGCGCGACGCGCCAGCGGACCAGAAGATGGTCTGCAAGACGCTCAGGTCTTCGGTGCCGCAGTGACTCCAGCGGGTGGATGGCAAGGCTTGTCTCCTGTCGTTTTCGTATGCAGCACCTCATGGGGTGGGTGCTTGACAGGGATGCTATGCGGTCTACTTTGGCCGGGCAAGACTGAACTTTGACCTAAAACAAGCCGAAATAAGCAGGCCTATCCTGGAATTTGGCCGGCTCAAGCTCAGGTTCAACGGACCCATACGCTTTGATATGGCGCCGCATATCCTCCGACCCAACTGATTGGCCGTCAGCCCAGACCGGCATGACGGCTCATGCAGTTTGTGCCGAAATCGCTCGGGTACCATTGACATAAAGGAGGAGGACAGAATGCAAGCAAATCCGCGAAGCATCAGCGAGCTATTTAATTCCCAGCTCCGCTATGTAGTTCCAATGTTCCAGAGGCTCTATGTCTGGCAGCAGTCGCCTCAGTGGGAGACTTTATGGGAAGACGTAGCAGAAAAGGCAGCTCTTCGTATCGCCAAAAAAGAGACTAGTCCTCACTATCTCGGAGCGTTAATTATTGAAGGGGTTAAGCCCACCTCGCCCCGTGAGGTCAAGCGTTTCTTGGTCATTGACGGCCAACAGCGCCTGACTACCCTCCAGCTACTCCTTTGCGCGTTTCGCGATCTCGCGCGCCAGCTCGACTGGAAAAGCATTGACAAGCCGCTCACGCGCTACCTCGAAAACGCGGATCCCGATGTTATGGATAGACCGGAGGAGGAGGTATTCAAACTGTGGCCGACTACCCTCAACCGCGAAATTTATAAAAGTGTTCTCACTTCGGGGAGCAAAGCTGAAGTCGCTAAGCGTCACCCGCTAGTATTTATTGGGCGAAAGCGAAAGCCGGAACCGCGCAGCAATCTCGTTGAAGCCTATCTCTATTTTCACAATCAAATTTCTTCGTGGATCGACACCACTGTGTTGACTGCTGCGAGCGATGCAGAGACTGTGGCATTCAACCTCCTTCAGGCCGTGCAGGAGGATTTTTCGGTCGTGGAGATCACTTTGTCGGATGGTGATGATTCGCAGGAAATTTTCTACTCGCTTAATTCCCAAGGCCGTCCACTTTCGCAATCTGATCTTCTCCGAAGCCTGATTTTTATGCGCGCAGAGAAGGAAAAACAGAATCGGGACCAAATATTTGACGAATACTGGAGTAAGTTCGAGACTCCATTTTGGAGCCTGGAAGTGAAGCGCGCTGGCCGGAGTTATTCGCGTTTAGATCTCGGTCTCCGATATTTTTTGATTGCCAAAACTGGACAACTTATTGACGCGCGCCGTGTCAATGAGGAGTACCGGCAGTGGATCTCATCAAAGCCCCCTCGATACGCTAGTGTTCGTGACGAGCTAGCTGATTTTGTGAAACACGGAGACGTATATGCGAGGTATGAGTCGTCGCCTACTTCAACGTTGCCTTCCACAGACCTACGCAGAATCTTCGCGGACTTTGATGTATCGACTGCATTACCTCTGGTAATGTTCCTAGAGCTAGAAGCCGGGCTCGATGACCAACAACTGTCCAAATGCCTAGCGATGGTGGAGTCCTTCATCGCACGACGCGTGTTCTTGAACGATGAGAATCGCGAATACAACAAGTTCTTCGTTGAGATCGTGGGCAATTTGCTGGGGAAGCGCGGAGACGATGTGGCTCCCGCACTACGCACAAAATTACTCTCGGGCGGAGGAGGAACGCGGCGCTGGCCGACCGACCAGGAGGTAGTAGAGCACGCGATTAGCAAACCTGTGTATAACGTTTTGAGCACCTCTGCCTTACGATTAATTTTGGAGCGCCTAGAGTTAAGTCAAAGGAACAAAAAAACAGAAAAAATGGAGATAGAGCCAAATCTCCAGATCGAACACGTGCTACCGCAGACTTGGTGGACACACTGGTCGTTGCAAGGCAAGGCGATCCCTGAGCTTATTGGCAGATATCCGTATTACGCCACTGACGAGAAATACCTTGAGTTTAAATATTTTGAAGAATCGATCAGACAGCGAAATAGCGCGATTCACATGCTTGGAAACCTGTCCCTGGTCAATAGACACCTCAACCCCGCAGGGAGCAACCAAGCATTCACGATAAAACTCGATGAATACCGAAATTCGATACTCAGATTGAATCGCTACTTTTCGAATTGCAAAGAGTGGGACGAACAGGCCATATCGGTACGTAGCAAAATTTTGGGTGAAGCGATATGCTCGATCTGGCCGCGCTAATTAATCAACGTCGAGCGACCGCTACTCAAAAATATCCCGGCGCAGCTAATTTTTCGTCAGAAAATTCAGCAAACACGTAGCGCCGTCAAACGGCCAGGCCGGTGCGCTCTACAGATTGCCTTGATGCAGGCCACACTGTCTGACACACGAGCGCTTTGCAGCCGCTGCGTCGCCAAGTCCACCATGGGCTAGCTGGGGTCCATGCCGTCAAAGCGCCAGCCGAGGTGCACCAGTGCCATGTCCTCTAACTCCCGCTTGCCGCCTCCGCCCACCACCAGGAAGCGACTGAGGGCCTGGAAAGTTTGCTCTGCATTTAATAGCTATCAGCGCTTTACCAATAAGCACTCCAGCCTTTTTCACTCATATTTCTGCGGGGAATGTGCTTGCCTCCGCTGCATAGAGTGCCTCGACTGGCCGGGCTAGCAGAGATCACGCGCCGACACGCCCACAGCTTCGCACCACCGGTGGTAGTCCGCCCGCCGATCCGCCGTGGTGATCCGCTGCAGCACTGTGTGATGCGACCCCAGGTATTCCACGCTGCCCTTCACCATCACATGCACCAGCAGCGTTTCGGTGCCCGTCGCCTCCCACCAGTCCACATTGCCAGCAGGCTCGTGGATGTAGTCGCCCGGCCGCACCACGCGGCCATCGTTCAGGCGGCGCTCGCCCGCCAGCGTCAGGGCGTGCACTTCGCCCGTGTGCCGGTGCAGGCCCAGCCGCGTGCCGGGCGACAGGCGCATCAGCTCTACCCACCCAGCGTCGTCGGGCAGGAACTGAATGGGCAGGGACCACTTGCCTTCGCCTTCAGGGATCCAGTCCGCCAGGCCTGCGCGCTCCAGCGTCTGGGCCACGATCACTTCGGCAAGGTGGTTGTTCGTTGTCGTCATTGTCATGTCGGTGCTCCTGGGTAAGTAGCTATTGGTTGATGGCTTGATTAATTGCTTGCCTGCTTATTGCTAGGGGTGCTGGTGGCGGTATTCCTGCGTGCGGCCGCCAAAGCCGTAGGCGGTGGCGCGCACGTCCTGCACGTAGACATAGCTTTCGGGGTGCAGCGCGCCCAGCAGGCCTTCGAAGGCTGCGAACGCCTCGGCGATGTAGCGCGCCTTTTCGGCCTTGGTGTTGGTCTCGTCCACCACCTTGACGTCGAAGTAGAAGCTCGACTGCTTCAGGTCGGCCAGCGACCGGCCGGCGACGTACCAGTCGGCCGGGTCCACAAAGGTGATGACCACGGCGGTGAGGTCGCGCCGCTTGCCGAGCACGCGGGTGGTCAGGTCGAGCAGCGTTTCTGCAATGCGGGCAGACAGCTCGGGCGTGCGTTGGGCAGACACTTTGACGTTGAGGATGGGCATGGAGGGCTCCTGTTGAAAGCATTGGGTTGAACGAGCCTTCACTGTAGAAATCGCGCCCCGCCAAGGAAACCGCCCGTGGCGATAATGGCTTTTGCTCCGCACGCAAAGGCGCGCTTGATGAAAAACGCTTTCTTCCTCCCCGATCCGGCCGACCTGCGGTGGCTGGTGCGGTCGCTCGACCTGCGCTCGTTTTCTGCAGCGGCGCGTGAAATGGATGTGGCGGTGTCGGTGGTGGCGCGAGGTGTGGACCGGCTGGAGGCCGGCTACGGCGTGCGCTTGCTGCGCCGGTCCACGCATGGCCTGTCGGCCACGCCCGAGGGCGCAGAGCTGGCGCAGGAAGCGCGTGCCTTGCTGGCGCAGCTGGAGGACATTGGGGCTTCGCTGTCGGACCAGCGCAGCCGCGTGGCGGGCACCCTGCGCCTGGCCTCCAGCCAGGAGATTTGCGAGGCGCTGGTGCTGCCCCACCTGGCGGACCTGCACGCGCGCTACCCCGCGCTGCGGGTGGAGCTGTTGGCCGATGACCGTGTGGCCGACCTGGTGACGGAGGGCATCGACGTGGCGCTGCGCACCACCGTGGGCCACAGCGACCTGGTGGTGGCGCGCGCGCTGGGGCGGTTTGAGCGGCGCCTGTACGCGGCCCCTGGATATTTGGAACAGCACGGCACGCCCGCCGAGCCTAGCGAGCTGCAGCAGCACCACACCGTCACGCACACCGCGCAGGGGCCTGCGGTGACCTGGGCTTTTCACAATCCAAAAGGCAACGCACAAGGCAAGCCGCTGGAGGTAACCGTGCGCTCGCGCCTGGCCGCCAGCAGTTCGGCCCTGGTGCACCACGCGCTGGTGAGTGGCGCGGGCATCGGCATGCTGTCTAGCCCGCTCGCGGCGGCCGATGTGGCGCAAGGCCGGTTGGTGGAGGTGCTGGCGCCTTTTGCGTCCCGCACCGTGCACACGCTGTACGCGGTGTCATCACCGGGCCGGCGCAATGCGGCCAGGGTGAAGGCGGTGATTGATTTTCTGGTGAAGGCGTCGAAGGACCGGTGGGCGCTGGCGCCTGTGCGTTGAAGGTTGACGCAAACGGCTGGCACGGGCGTTGGCTGCCCCGCTGCGCGGCAGCATGTGGCGGCCATTACTCCGACGGCCAGCGCTCGATGCAAGATGGGTGAAGTCCTGGCGCGCAAGCTGCGGCAAACTCGGTGGGCAAAGCCCCTGTGATTTTCCACCGCGCCAGCACATCACCATGACCTTTTCATCGCTGCTTCGCCTTCGTTCCAGCTCTCCTTCACGCATCGGTCTCCGCATGCGCTGGCTATTGGCCGCAGCGCTTGGCTGCGCCGCGACCGTGGCCCAGGCAGCAGGCTTTGCCTTCATCGAGGTGCCTGCGGACAAGGACGGCCCCGCGCTGCGCGGTGCGGTGTGGTCGCCCTGCAGCACGCCACCGGGTCGCATCGACCTGGCGCCGCTGGTGCTGCAAGGCACGCGCGACTGCCCCATTGCCGGGCAAGGCCTGCCGCTGGTGGTGGTGTCGCACGGCGCGGGTGGCTCGGCCTTGGGGCACCACGACACGGCGGCCACGCTGGCCGATGCGGGCTATGTGGTAGCCGCCATCAACCACCCGGGCGACAACTTCCAGGACATGAGCCGCCAGGGCCACCTGTCGGCCTTTGCCACGCGGCCGGTGGACATGCGGCGACTGACGGACTACATGCTGGGCACATGGCCCCAGCGCGCGCAGCTTGACGCGGACAAGGTGGGCTTTTTTGGCTATTCGCGCGGCGGCTACACGGGGCTGGTGGCCATCGGTGCCAAGCCAGACTGGACGCTGCGCCCGGACCTGTGCCCGGCGCTGTCCATGCGCCCCCTCTGCGGCGAGATTCGGCGCAATGAGGTCCCCGCCACGCCCGCACCGGACCCACGCATCCGGGCGGCGGTCATCGTGGACCCGCTGAGCGTGTTCGATGCCAAGGGGCTGGGGCAGGTCAGCACGCCCGTGCAGCTGTGGGCCTCGGCGCTGGGCGGTGATGGCGTCACGCCCCAGAGCGTAGAGGTGGTGCGCAATGGCTTGCCCCGCGCACCCGAATGGCAGGTGGCCGCCCACGCAAGGCACTATGCCTTTCTGGCGCCCTGCTCGCCCGCGCTGGCAGAAGTGGCGCCCGATATCTGCCGCGATGCGCCGGGGTTTGACCGGGCTGCATTTCACCAAGGGTTCAATGCGCAGGTGGTGGCGTTCTTTCAGCGGCACATCGCTGTAGCCAAAGCGCCCTGAGCGCGGCGCGGCATTCTCCGGGCCTCCCAAGCCCGTAGGTTGACCCAACCTCCGCCAGCCGCCTACACTGCCCCACTTGCTTCTTGATCTTTGGATCGGAAGCGATCCGCAAAGCCCTCCACCACCGTTGAGGGCTTTTCTTTTTGGTCCATCGCATTGAAGGCTCTCCCTGCTTGCAGAGAGGGCTTTTTGCATTTCTGGAGCCCTTTTTTATGCACGCCACTTCCACACACACAGCCCCCGCAGGCGCCGCCGCCCCCTCCCCGCGCATCCACCTGGTCATCGGGCCGGTGGGTGCGGGCAAGTCCACCTTTGCCCGCCAATTGGTGAAGCAGCACCGCGCAGTGCCGCTGAACCTGGACGACTGGATGGCCACGCTGTTTTCGGCCGATCGGCCCGATGCGGCGGACGTCATGGCCTGGTATGTGCCCCGCACGCTGCGTTGCTTGGCGCAGATCTGGAAGACGGCCGAGGCCGTGCTGAACGCGGGTGGCGATGTGGTGCTGGAGGTGGGCCTGATCCAGCAGCACCAGCGCGACGCGTTTTACGCCCGCATGGGGCCGTGGGCCGATGCCACGGTGGTGTATGTGCTGGACGCACCGCGCGAGGTGCGGCGCGCGCGTGTGTTGCGGCGCAACGCTGAACAGGGCGCAACGTTTTCGATGGTGGTGCCACCGCACATCTTTGAGCTGGCCAGCGACCTGTGGCAGCCGCCGGACGAAGTGGAGTGCGCGAACCACACCGTGGTGTGGGTGCCCGTGGCGGACCACGGGGCTTGAAGACATGGCGCTGGCCTGGCTGCAATTTGCAGTGCGGGCAACGGTGCAGCCCGAGCCGCGCCGTGCCAACCGCGCCGCTCAGGCCTGGGCCACCTGCTGCAGCAATGCGTCGAAGTTGCCGTGCAGGGCCTGGCTGCCCAGCACACGGCGGCGGCCGGTGGCGGCGTCGCCGACTGCCAGTTGTGGCACGCCTTGTGCTCCCAGGGCTTGCATGTCGGCACGGGCGGCGGCCACGCGCTGCAGCATGGCGGCGCGCAGGGCATCGGTGGGCTCGCGCACCAACTCTGCGGCTGCATGCAGTCCCAGGGCGCTCAGCACATCGGCCAGCACGGTGGGCGCCGTGGTGTCGCGCCCGTCCACATACCGTGCGCGTTGGAAGGAGTGCAGTGCCTCCAGCTCGCGCGCGGGCTCGGTCTGCGCCACGGCGGTGAGGGCCAGCGTGGCGGGGCCCGAGTCAAAACGCCCGGCCGGCTGGCCCAGCACCTGATCGCGATAGGCCTGGCTGAACGGCTGGCCGGTGAGCTGCGCGATGCGCTGGTCGTTGGCCCATGCGTAGGCGGCAAATTGCGCGTCCATGGGCCGGGCGCCTGCGCCTGCAAACAAGCCCGTGGGCGCCAGCACCACCTGCACGCCGGGCGTGGTTTGCAAGCGGGCCAGCACGGGTGCGGCGGCGTAGCACCAGCCGCACAGGGGGTCGAACAGGTACGTCACGGTGACGGTGGGCGTGGAGGGCATGGATCAGGGTCTCTCTTCAGAATGTTCAGGATCAGGCGGTGTGGCGGCGGCTGGTGCCCCTGGGGGCGCAGCCTGGGCAAGTTGGGCCATGTGTGCGGCCAGCGCAGCTTCAAACGCTGCAATTTCTTCGGCCAGCGTGCCCCGGCTGCGGAAATGGCGGGCGGCGCGGTCGTACCAGTTGGCAGAGCCTGTTTGCAATCTCGCAGGGGATCGCGTTGGAGCGCAATCGGGATGAGTGGATGCTTCGGATGCGCCGCATGGGCTCTTGCCCATGCAAGCAGTCGGGGCGTCCAATCGCCCGATTTCGCTCCAACCCTTCGGGCAGTGGTCTTTGCGGGTGGTCTGCGGCGTTGCGGCGCTTGCCAATAGCCGAGCTATTGGCTGCGCACCGCGCCTTGCAACCCATCCCGCAAAGACCACTGCGCGACCCCTGGGAGATAGCAAACAGGCTCTGGGCATCTTCCAGGTCGCCCTCTTGCAGGTGCAGGATGCCGTGAAGCCAGGCGCCGAGCATGGAGCGGTCGTGCTGCACCAGATCGTGCGCCGCATTCCAGCGCCCGGCGTGCAGGTGCTGCAGGACTTGTTGGAGCGGGTGCGTGGTCACGGTCTGGTTCCTTTCAACAACTTGCTTTGACAGCTTTCAGCACGTCATCTCACCACTTCATCTCGCCCTTGTTCACCTTGGCGCCGATGTCCAGCGACAAGCCCATGGGCGCTGCGGGGTAGGCCTTCTTCATCGCGTCGATGAGTTCGGCGCTGGTCTTGGTGGCGGCGGCGTTCTTCTCAAACGCTTGCAGGTAGCCCTTGGTGTAGCTGATGTTGGCGGCATCCAGCGCGCCACCGGCGGGCATGTGGCCGGGCACCACCACGGTGGGCTGCAGGGCGGCCATTTCGTCGAGCTGGGCCACCCAGGCGCTGCGCTCGGCCACCGTTTGCGTGTCGGCCGTCCACACATGGGTGTTGGTGCCAAACACGCCGATGGTGCCCACCACGGCCTTGATGGACGGAATCCACGCATACGGGCGGTGCGCCAGCAGGCCGGTGGTGCCACGGATCTCGACCGCCTGGCCGTCCACGCTCAGCGTGTTGCCAGCAATCGCCTTGGGCAGCAAGGGCGTGCGCGGTGCGTTGGCGCCCATCTTGGGGCCCCAGAAGGCGAGCTTGCCAGCCAGCTTGGCGTTGATCTTCTCCAGCACGGCGGGCGTGGTCACCACGTCGGCTTGGGGGAAGATTTCTTTCAGCGTCTCGACGCCAAAGTAATAGTCCGGGTCGGCCTGGCTCACGTAGATGGTTTTCAGCTCTTTGCCCGTGTCGAGCACATTGGCGGCGATGCGCAGCGCGTCGGCACGGGTAAAGCCGGCGTCGATGACCATGGCTTCCTTCTCGCCATAGACCAGCGTGGAGTTGACGTTGAAGCTGTTGCCGTCGGCGTTGTAGACCTTGACCTGCAGCGGCTGGGCGGCCTGGGCGCCGGTGAAGGCAACGGCGAGGGTGGCGGCGATGAGGGTGGTGCGGAACATGGTGGTTTCTCCAGGGTTTTGAGAGGTTGTGCAGATGACGGAATGAAGTTTATTTGCGCCAATCGATCCAATAAACCCGATAATTCGCGCATATTTGTTTCACAAATCGATCAAATAACCCCTTATGGACCGCCTGACCGCAATGCATGTGTTTGCCGAAGTTGCCACCAGCGGCAGCTTCAGCGCCACGGCCGACAAACTGGAGATGTCGCGGGCCATGGTCACGCGCTACGTGGGCGAGATGGAGCAGTGGCTGCAGGCCCGCCTGCTGCAGCGCACCACCCGCAGCGTGACGCTGACCGATGCGGGCGAACACGCGCTGCGCCGCTGCCAGCAGATGCTGGCGCTGACGCAAGACCTGGAAGAAGAAACAGCCACCACCACCGAGGGCGCATTGCGCGGGCAGCTGCGGCTGACCTGCAGCGTGTCGTTTGCGTTTGCGCAGATGGGCGCGGCGATTGCGGACTTTCTGGCGCAACACCCGCAGCTCAAGATCGACCTGGACGCGAGCGAGGGGTCGCTGAACCTGGTGGAAAAGCGCATCGACCTGGCCATCCGCATCAGCGCCGAGCCCGACCCGCTGCTCATCGGCCGGCCTCTGGCGCGGTGCGACTCGGCACTGGTGGCATCGCCCGCCTACCTGGCCGCGCACGGTGTGCCGCAGCAACCTGCCGACCTGGGGCAGCACCGGTGCCTGAGCTACGCCAACTTTGGCAAAAGCGTGTGGCAGCTGACGCGCGGCGAGGTGGTGGAGCGCGTGGGCGTGAGCGGCCATTTCAGCGCCAACGAGGCCACAACGCTGATGCGCGCCGCGCTGGCGGGCGGCGGCATTGCAATGCAACCGACATATCTGGTCAACCCCTACCTGCACAGCGGAGAGCTGCAGGCCGTGCTGCCGGGCTGGGACTTGCCGGTGATGACGATCTATGCGCTGTACCCGTCGCGCCGGCACTTGTCGCCTGCGGTGCGGGCGCTGCTGGATTTTTTGGTGGCCCGGTTTGCGGGGGTGCCGTGGTGAGGGTGGCAGAACGGCCAGAAAACGCTACGCTTTTGATAGCTGCTCAGGCATATTTCTCTAGCGCATCCGGCCACTTTGGCTAAAAAAATGCCCCCAACCCTCGTGCGAGAGGGTTTGGGGGCCTGCAGGGGACAGCACGGCACGGGGCCGTGCGTGCAGTCACGTCACGTCACATCAGGGCAGCACGGCAGCGGCCTTGGCACGCGCAATCTGCAGGTCCGCATCGCGCTGCAACAGCAGGCGCTGGGCCACCAGGTCGTTCGCGGCCTGTGTCACCGCAGCCACATACCCATCCTGCGTGCCATACAGCTCCTCCAGCGACGGCCGTGCGTCGCCCGCCGCCAGCCGCGCGGCACGCGTCTTGTGGAAGGGGATAAAGCTGCCCGTGAGGTTGGCCAGATCGGTAATGCCGGGCGTGGCCACGTAGTTGAACTCAATGCTGGTGCCCAGCGGTGCACGCGCTTCCACGCTGCGGATGCCCGCACGCGTCAGGCCTGTGCTGGCATCGACCTGCGGCACAAGGATGGCGTAGTCGCGGCCCAGATTGCGCGGGGGCAGCACGGTGGCAATGCCAGCCTCGTCCTGCGGGATGTACTGCGGGCCAAAGTCGAACAGCGGGAAGTTGTTGTACAGGCCGCGATAGCTGAAGTCCGGAATGGGCGTCTGCACGCCGCCCACCGCCCAGGTCAGCCCCTTCATGGCCGGAAAGCTCAGCGCCTCGGGCCGCACCAGCGTCCCGTCCGCCAGCTTGGGCATCTGGCTGGCGGGCGGTTGCATGCCGCGCACCACCCAGTCTTCCAGGTTGAGGAACAGCGCACGGAAGGTGTCGTTGAAGTGAACCACCGTGCCCGTGGGGTAGGTGGCGCGGGTGGGCGCATAGGCAATGCTGCCCGTGCCCCCTGCCCCGCCGTGCTGGGTGCTGGCGTAGTAGTAGATGCGTGCGTTGTCGGGCTGCACCAGGTCCTTGGTGCCGGTGGCGTCGGTCAGCACGGGCGAGCCCTGCAGCTGCCAGAACTCGGTGCCCGACAGGCCCAGGAAGAACTTTGGGCAGGTGTTGGTGGCGGCGCAGCGCTTCATCACGCCGCCCTGGCGGCCGCTGATGTCGTCCATGTAGTCCTTGTCCAGCCCGCGCGGTGCCGTCTGGCCGAAGGCGGTGTGGTCGGTGCGCAGGCCACCACCGCCGCCGGGCACGGCAAAGCGGGTGTTGATGTTGGTCTGGCGCGCCGCGACGTGGGCGTACATGCCGTCGAACACCTTGCCGCCATCCAGCGCCTGGTTGAAGCCCAGGTGCAGGAAGGTCTTCATGGCGTTGCCCGACTGCGAGGTGCCCTGCCCCAGCGTGTGGGTGATGCGGCCAGCCAAGGGGTTCGGCGTGCCATTCGAATCGGCGGCCTTGCTGCGGAAGAAGCTGACCGTATCACGCAGCGCAGCCAGGCCCACGCCCATCACCTTCGGGTCTTTGGCAACGTAGACCAGCTCGTACAGATAGGCTGGGTCGAATCCGCCCTTCAGGCACACGCTGGTGGGGCTGGGTGTGCCAGGGAAGGCGTTGGTGCCGGTGTCGCAGGTAGCGAACTTCCAGTCGCTGGCAGGCACGGGCACGCGTGCATCGGTCTCATTGGCGCGGCGGGTGAGCGAGTAGCCGGGCTGGGTGTTGTCCAGGCTGGCGGGTGCAAGAACGTGTTCCCGGTATATCCGGGGTCGCGTTGCGGCGCAATCGGGATGAGTGAATGCTCCGGGTGCGCCGCATGGGCTTATGCCCATGCAAGCAGCCGGGGCGTTCAATCGCCCGATTTCGCCCCAACCCTTCGGGCAAGTGCCTTTTCGGGCGGTCTGCAGCGTTGCGGCGCTTGTGGATAGCGGTGCTATCCACTGCGCACCGCGCCTTGCATCCCATCCCGAAAAGGGACTTGCGCGACCCCGGATATACCGGGAACACGTTCTACAGAATCATGGTGCCGTGGAACACGCCGCCGGTCAATGTCATCGCGGGGCTGGCGGCGGTGGGCACCAGCTCGGCGCGGTAGGGGCCGGTGATGCTGCTGCCGTGCTTGTTCTTGGCCACGGGCACCGTCACCGTCAGGCGCGCGGCGGTGCTCTTGGGCACATCGCCCTGCCAGGCGGAATAGAGCATCACATAGCCGCGCTCCAGGTACACCGCATCGCTGGGCGTGGCCGTGGGGTTGAGCATGGTGAGGATGTTGCCGCGATTGGGTGCGTCGTAGCGCAGCACGCCGCTGGCCTGGGAACCTGTTCAGCGTCTTTTTGGAGTTGCATTGGAGTGCAATCGGGATGAGTGGATGCTTCGGATGCGCCGCATGGGCTCATGCCCATGCAAGCAGCCGGGGCGTCCAATCGCCCGATTTCACTCCAACCCTTCGGGCAAGTGCCTTGCCGGGCGGTCTGCGGCGTTACGGCGCTTGCCGATAGCACGGGCTATCGGCTGCGCCCCGCGTCTTGCATCCCATCCCGAAAAGCGACTTGTGCAACTTCAAAAAGACACTGAGCAGGTTCCATCCATGTTCTTGGGCTGGAGCATGACGAAGTCGGCCTGGTACTCGACCATGCCGTTGGCGTTGGTGGGCGCCAGGGCCAGGTCCTGGATGACGGCGTTCTTGGGGTCCTTGGGGTCCACCTCGCCGCTGATGGTGCCGGTCACGCGCTCGTATTCGCCCACGTCGCCATAGGTGCCGGGGAAGGCCTCGGTGGCGGTGATGGCCAGCTTGAGCGCGGGGCCCTTGGGCGCATCGTTGCTGGAGCCCCCGCAGGCCGTGATGGCAGCTGCAGCGGCGGCCGTGAGCGCGAGTTTTCCGAATGCACGAAGAGGTTTCATGGTGTCTGTCTCCTTGGATGGATAGTGGTGCGGGCCGCTTGGGCGGCTCTGGAACAAAAACGGCAGCGTCTGTTGCGCCGCGCGCGGGCAAGGCTTCGCCCAGACCTGCCTATGAAGGCAGGCTGCTAGAAGCGCGAAAGGGGTTGAGACGGCCCGGCGGATGGGCCGGTGGCTTATTCGGCCTCGATACCTGCGGCCTTGATCACCTTGCCCCACTTCTGGGTTTCGGCGGCCTGGAACTTGGCGAGTTCATCGGGCGTGGTGGTCCAGGCTTCGGAGCCTGCGTTGTCATAGAAGCTCTTGGCCGCTGCGCTCTTGGTGGCAGCCGTGAGCAGCTCGTTCAAGCGCGCCACCACCGGCGCGGGCGTGCCTGCGGGCACGTAGGCCGCAAACCAGTAGCCCATGTCATAGCCCTTCACGCCCGCTTCGTCCAGCGTGGGCACATCGGGCAATTGCGCGCTGCGCTTTTGCGTGGAGTAGCCCAGCGCACGCAGCTTGCCCGCCTTGACCTGCGGCACGCCGGTGGAGGTGTCGGTGATCATCAAGTCGATCTGCCCGCCCAGCAGGTCGGTGATGGCCAGCGGGTTGCTCTTGTAGGGCACGTGCAGGATGTCCACGCCCGCCAGTTGCTTGAGCATTTCACCCGCCATGCGGCTCGATGAGCTGCCGCTGCCAAAGCTGAGCTTGCCGGGGTTCTTCTTGGCAAAGGCCAGCAACTCGCCCACGTTCTTGTACGGCGCGCTGGCGTTGACCACCAGCACCTGGCCGCCCTTGCCCAGGCCGGTGACGGGGGCAAAGTCCTTCACCGGGTCGTACGAGAGCTTCTTGTACAGATGCTCGTTGGCGGCGTGGGTGGTGTTGGTGGTGATGAGCACGCTGTAGCCATCGGCCGCCGACTTGGCCACGGCCGACGCGGCGATCATGCCGCTGGCGCCTGCCTTGTTGTCGATGACCACGGGCTGCTTGGTGTCGTTGGTGATGGACTGGCCCAGCGCGCGCGCCAACTGGTCGGTGGCGCTGCCTGCGGCAAAAGGCACGACGAAGGTGATGGCCTTGGCGGGGTAGGCACCGGCCGCCTGGGCCAAGGCTGCCGGGGCGTGCAGTGTGCCGAGCGCCAGCACGGCAGAGGTGGCGAGCAGAGCGCGGCGGGTGGATGAATGGGTCATGTTGTCTCCTTGTGTTGGTATGGATGAAAAAAGCGAAACGGGGTGGCTAGGCCGTCGGGCCGCCAAAGTGCGGCGCCAAGTGCGCGGGCACCGTGACGGGCATATCGAGCAGCAGATAGCTCAGTGCCTTGCCGTGGCTGTCGAGGTTGAGCGAGTCGTTCACGCCGCCGTCGAGCACGTCGTCCAGCACGATGTTCATGGCCTGCAACTGGGGCAGCAGGTAACGCGTGACCTTGCGCGGTTGGCGCTGGGCAAACTGATGCGCCACGGCGGCCTCGGTGACTTGTTCGACCAGCACATCCCACAGCGCGGGGTGCCAGGCGATGACGCTGATGTTGGAGCGGTTGCCTTTGTCACCGGTGCGGCTGTGGGCTAGGCGATAGAGGGGAACGGTGATGGTGGTTGTCATGTTGTGTGTACTCCTCAATCCACCATCTCGAAACGCACGGCTACCGCCTCACGCGGCACTAGGCACGAAACCGTGCCCAGGCGCGGCCGCATGGCAGTGCGCACGCCGCCGCCGCCTGCGGGGCCACAGGTGTAGAGAGCGGTCACCTCGCGCACCAGGCGCTGGGCGCTGGCGTGGTCGCGGTGCTGCAGGGCCACGCGCAGGCGCACATCGCGGGTGTCACGGCTGTCGCTAGCGGACGCATCCAGCCAGCGGCTGGTGTCGTCGCCAAAGATGCTGGTCACGCCAATCAGGTCGATGCGCAACGGGCCCAGGCCCTGCAAGCGCTCGCGCAGCACCTCGCCCGCCAGGCGCGCGCGGGCTTCGGCGCGCGGGCCGGCGTAGGAGATTTCGCCCTCGGCAAACCAGCCGGATTCAAAACACACGTTGACCTTGAGCGTGGCGGGCCGCGCGTGGCCCTGCACGCCTTCCAGACGCACGGCGTCGTTGCCCACGGTGGTCACGCGGGCAGTGGTGATGTCGGCCACCACATCAGGCGTCAGGTAGGCGGCCGGGTCGTGCAGCTCGTACAGCAGTTGTTCCTTCACCGTGCGTTCGGTGATGCAGCCACCCGTGCCCGGCGGCTTGGTGATGGTGCAGTGGCCATCAGCGTCGATCTCGGCAATCGGGTAGCCCAGTTGCGCCAGGCCCGGCACGTCCTTGTAGCCAGGGTCGGCAAAGTAGCCGCCCGACACCTGCGCGCCGCATTCGAGCAGATGCCCGGCCATGGTGGCGCGGGCCAGCCGGACCCAGTCGTCGAGCGCCCAGCCGTAGTGCGCCAGCGCGGGGCCCAGCACCAGCGAAGGGTCGGCCACGCGGCCACAGACCACGATGTCGGCGCCCGCGCGCAGCGCATCGGCAACGGCCTGCGCGCCAATGTAGGCGTTGGCGCTGACGATGGGCTCGGTGGGCATCGCGCTGCCCAGGGCATCCTGCAGCAGCGCACGGTGTTCTGGGCCGCTCAGATCGTCGCCCTTCACCACAGCTATGCGCGGGCAGCGCAGGCCCAGCTCGGCCGCCAGCGCGTGGATGCGGTGCGCGGCGCCTTGCGGGTTGGCCGCGCCAAAGTTGCTGACGATGCGCACGCCGTGCGCCAGGCACTGTGCCAGCACGGGGCGCAGCAGGTCCACCAGCAGGGGTTCATACCCCGCATCGGGGTCTGTGCGGCGCGCCAGCTGGGCGAGCGCCAGCGTGCGCTCGGCCAGCGTCTCGAAGATGAGCACCGCAGGCTGGCCGCTGGCGATGAGCGCCTGCACCACAGGCAGGGCCGCGTCGGTGCGGTCGCCCGAGAAGCCGGCGGCGCAGCCCACCAGCAGTTTTTTGTCAGCCTTGTTCGCCATGGAATCGTTGTCTCCTGCGCCCACTGTAGGCAGGCTGCGGTATTCTGTGAAATCGATTGTTAAGATGAATCCATCTGGAAACCAGATGAATTACCCCCGCCCTGCATGAGCGCCCCTCACCTCTCCAGCCGCCAGCTTGACGCCTTCCTCGCGCTGGCCGAGCAGCGCAGCTTCACGCGCGCCGCTACGTTGTGCCACCTGTCGCAGCCCGCGTTCAGCGCCCTGATCCGCGCTCTGGAGGACGACCTGGGCCTGCGCCTGTTTGACCGCAGCACGCGGCATGTGGACCTGACGCCCGAGGGGCAGAACTTTCTGGATTCGGCCCGCCGCATCCGCGCCGAGATCACCAGCGCCCTGGCCGCCGTGCGCGACGCCGCCACGCTGCAACGCGGGCGTGTGGCCGTGGCGCTGCTGCCCTCGCTGGCGGCCGGCTGGCTGCCGGGCGTGCTGGCGCAGTACCGCGCGGCCCACCCGGGCATCGAGATCGACATTGCCGATGTGCTGTCCGAGCCCTGCATCGACCGCGTGGCCAGTGGCCATGCCGACTTTGCGCTGGCCGCCATCCGCGCCGACACGCCCGCGCTGCAGGCCGAGCCGTTTTGCAGCGACGACTTCTACCTCGTGTGCCCAGCCGACCACCCGCTGGCGCGCAGGCGCAAAGCCATCACCGCGCAGGACCTGGCCGCGTGGCCCTTCATCCACCTGGCGCGCACCAGCAGCGTGCGCCAGTACCTGGAGGCCGCCCTGCATCCGCAGGCCATGCACACGCTGATGGAGGTGGAGCAGCTCGCCACCGTGATGGGCATGGTGCGCGCGGGCCTGGGCATCAGCGTGGTGCCGGCGCTCACGCTGTTTCACTTTGAGCAGCCGGGGCTGGTCACGCGGCCGCTGTCGCTGCCGGGGCTGACGCGGCAGATCTACCTGGTGCGGCGGCGGGACCAGAGCCTGTCGGTGGCGGCGCAGGCGCTGTATGCGCTGGTGATGGCGCAGCGGCCTTGAGACGGCCCGCCATCTGCTATCTATTCAATAGCTCCCAGGGCATATTGAATAAGCGCCTAGCGGTCATTTGACTCAAAATTTTGCAGCAATGGCTTCGCAGCACCCCATGCGCTGCTCAATCCGGATCACGGTCGCGCGCCAGCACCGCCAGCTCCTGGTGCAGCAGCAGTTCCACCTCCGCCGGTTCAAACTGGTCCTGCAGCAGCGGGATGGCAAAGCGGTATTCGCCGCCCTCGTGTTTGCGCAGCACATAGGCCAGCTGCAGGCGCGCCAGCGACAAGCGCAGGGCCTGTGCGTCGCCTGCGATGCCATAGCTTTGCAGCAGCTGGGCCAGCGTGACCAGGCTGGACTGCCCCGCCTGGGCGGTGTGATAGACCACGATGCGGTCGACGCGGCAGGCGGCTTCGTCGTGGCTCAGACGGCCCCATCCGGCCAGGGCGTCCTGCACGGCCTGCGAGGCCAGGGCCTGGTCGAGGTGGCGCTTTTCGATTACGCGCTCGCCGGGCGCTAGCGCCTCCAGGCATTCCTGGCACAGGATGGCGACGAGGTTGGCGCGCTGGCCGCTGGCGTCCACCAGGCGGCTCACCAGGTGCTCGTTGTCAAAGCCCAGGCGCAGCTTGCGCAACGGCTCGGTGGCCAGTTCGCGGCAGGCATCGCGCTCCAGGCCGCCGATAGTCAGCACCTCGCCAAAGTTGCGCAGCGGGCTTTGGTAGTCGAGCATGGCCGTGGCGTACAAATCCCAAAAGCCCGCCAGCATGAACCAGCAACGGCCCTCTTCGCTGAGCGCGCGCAGGGTGGACAGCTGCACGTAGCCGTTGGACGATTCGTCACGGAAGAACAGGTCGGCCTCGTCGATGAGCAGCACCAGGCGCTTGCCCTGGTACTGCGCCTGCAGGTGGTCCACGATGGCTTCGAGCGGGGTGTCGGCCGCCAGGCCAAACTGCAGCGCCATGCGCGGTGCCAGGCGGTGGTCGCGCAGCGAGACGTAGTGGCACACGGTGTGCGGGTGGCCCGCCATGCGGCGCTGCACGGCCTTGAGCAGGCTGCTTTTGCCCAGCTGGCGCCCACCCACCACAAGGTAGTTGGCGGGCTCGCGATTGATGACGCGGGCCAGCAGTTGCGCGCGGCCGAAGAAGGCGCCTTCGCGCGTGACACCGCCGCGCGTCTGGTAGGGCGAGATGCGGGTGATGCGCAGCTGCGCAGCCAGCAGGCGCAGCAGCACTTGCAGGGCGTCGCCGCCGATCAGCCATTCGGTCTGGCTGGCGCTGTCGGCCATCACATGCAGGTTGGCGCGGTCTTGTGCGTGGGCGTGCAGCAGCGGCCAGGGGGTGTCCACGCTGTGTTCGCTCAGGATCAGCAGCACGTCGCTGCCGGTCTGCACGGCGCGCAGCTGGCGCAGCACGGTGGCTTCGTCGATGCCGTGCGTGGGCACAAAGACCAGGCAACGGTCCAGCGACACGGGCAGGTCGGGCGGGAACGACCACTCAAACACCGCACCGGGCAGCGCCCAGTCGGTGCTGGGCTGGCAGCGGGCGGACACGCGTTCGGCCAGCGCGCGGGCCAGGGCCGGGGCGCGCTCGCTGCCCGTGGCCTGGGCGCAGGCCACCGCGCGGCGCCAGTCCACCAGGCGGACATCAGCGGCCTGCAGCGTGGGTTCCAGCCGCCGCAGCCAGCGCAGCAGCCGGTCGATCTGCGGCAGTCGCGCCAACGGCGTGCGGCGCAGGCGCGCAGGGCGCAGCTGGCCCGCACCGATGAGCGGGTGGCGCACCACCCACAGCACTGCACCCACGCCAAAAATGACCGCGCACCACGTGATGAGCGAGCGCATCCAGCCGAAGGGGTCGGCGTCTGGCGCGGGCTTGGCGGGCTCGAAATCGTCGGTACTGCCTTGCTGGCAGTTGATGGGCAGGTAGCCCTGCGGGATGGGCGGGCTGCCGGGGCGGCAGGTCCAGGTGTGGGTGCCGGGCTGCAGCTCCACCACCACCTGCGTGCCTGCCAGCTTGCCAAATTCGGGGTTGTGGGCAATGTCGGCCTGCAGCACATTGGGGCGCGGGGAAGTAACGCGCAGCTGCGGGTTGGCAATGGGCGGCGCGTACTTCTGAATGTCGGTGGGCCAGGCATCCAGCTCGTTGCGGGCGTTGACCATGGCCACACGCCACTGCACCAGCTCGCCCCACAGCGGCCCCACATTCATCGCCGCCATGAACCGGCCCCGCGTGGCCGGGTTGTGCTGCGGCAGGAACACGGCGCTGGCCACAAACAGCGTGACCACCGCAATGACCACGGCGCGCACCACGGGCCGGGACAGCCAGGGCGTCAGTCGGCCGAGCATGAATCCAGCACCATCCAGCCGGCCTCGCGCACCGTGGGGCTGCGCCAGTGAAGCCGCGCTGCGTCCCCCACGCCGCGCGCAAGGATGAGGTTGCCCCAGAACAGGCTGCGCAGGTCGTCGTCCTGCAGGTAGGGTCGTGCGCGGCCGAGGTCGTCCGCGCCCAGCAACTGCTGCAGGCGGGCCCGGCTGGCTGGCACCTGCGCCAGCGGCAGAAACGTTTGCCACAGGCGCGGGCTGCTGGCCAGGTGGGTGCGCAGGGCGCTGAAGGCGGGCTGGCCTTCGTGCAGGCTGGTGCCCGCGCCGGGGTGGTCCAACAGCCATTGCAGGCCTTCTTCAAACAGCGCGGGATGGCCGCCGCTCAGGGCCTGCAGTGCAGCCACCACCGGCTCGGACCAGGGCTGCTCGGGCCAGCGGTGGCGGGCCAGTTGCAGCAGGTCGGCAAGCGACGGGTCGGGCCAGTGGTGGACCTGGGCGATGTTGAGCAGCGACAGGTCGCCACTGCGGTACTTGAGGTCGGCCAGCGCCTGCCCTCCGCACAGCAGCAGGTGCAGGCGGCCGCTGTGCATTTCGCTCAGGCTGCGCAAAATGCCCGCCAGGGTTTCGCGCAGCGCGGGCGTGCCCTGCTCGAATCGGCTGACCAGGCAGAAGATGCGCTCGCCCGCCAGCAGGCGGCGCTCCAGCGCGGATTCAAACTCGTAGTCCGACGCCACATCGCCCAGCCCGCATTGGCGGCCGATGGCCGCGAAGTATTCGGCAGGCACCGTGCTCACGCTGTAGGGCGGCTGGATGTGCAGCACCGAGCCTTCGCCGTACTGCGCGCGGGCGCGCTGCAGCAGCTCGTGCCGAAACGGCGGCTGCCCCCAGTGCGCGGGCGACAGCAGCAGCGAGATGGGGTATGGCACCGCCTGGGCCAGTTGCGCAAACACCTTGTCCTGGAACGCGGCAAACGGCTGCGCACCGGTGGATTCGGCCTGCAGCGGAAACTCTGGCGCAAACCCTGCGGCGCTGAGCAGGCGGTTGGCCTCACTCTCCGTCAGGCGCAGGTACCGGGTGCAGGCCACCAGCTTGTCGCGCGAGCGCGGGTTGGGCACCGAGATGCCGTTGCGCCAGTTGTTGACGGCCTCACGGCTCAGGCCAATTTCGGTGGCCACGCCGGAGGCGCTGGCGCGGATGCGGCGCATGTAGACCGACAGAAGATCGGCAAAGGAATCGGGGGACATGGAGTTGTGGACTAACGAAGGCGGGTACACCGAGCCAAAACCAAGGGCTGCGAAAAACATGGGGATGGTGGACAGGCATTGTCAGCCTTGCCAGACCGCTGCCATCCCACTGCGCACTGCGGATGCACTACGCCAGGCGCTGCACCATGGGCCAGGCTTTATAGCTGGCGAGGCCACAGGCCGTGAGCACCGGGCTGTACAGCACCATGGCGCCGACCACCGACATCAGCCAGCCGGGCTCTTCGTACTCGTCGGTATCGTCGGTATCGTCTGCCTTGGCTGTCGCGCCCTCCTTCAAGGGCTCCTTGCTGCGCCCCTCTTCTTGGCCCTCGCCCGAATCGCCGGTCATCTCCTGCACCAGCATCACGGCCACCACCAGCAGCGAGACGGCCAGCAGCGCCAGGTAGCCGTATTGCAGCGCGGGCTGCGTGAGCGGATAGAAGTAGCCCGCCAGCAGAGCGGCCGGGGCCAGAAAGAACACGTGCATCATGAGCCGGTACCAGGGAATGCCGTCCGTCGGCCTTTCCAGCGCCCCCATGACCATGCGGTAGGTCAGCGCCCCCAGCACAAAGATCACCCCACCCCACCATTCGATTTGCGTCAGCATGTTGTTGTTCTCCTGAGATGCTTTTACTGGGGTGCCATCACCGTGGCGGGGCCGTCGTCGCCAGGCGGGGCGGCGTCATCGTCTCCGTCGTCCCCGCGCAGCGCCTTGTGTTCGGTGGCCATGTAGTACAGCGGCAGCGCCACGGCCAGCACCAGCCCCAGGCCCATCCACAGCCAGAAGCCCTTGAACAGCAGCACGGTGACCACCGTGAAGACCACTGCGTGCACTAGCCCCTTGAGCCCGGCGCGCAACAGCAGCACGGCCATCAGGCCCTGCACGGGCGACTTGCCGCTTTTGCCCATCGCCTTCGCCATCTCGACAAACGCTTCGGCCGCCTCCTGGGCCTCGCGCTTGCGCTTTTCTTCCTGCAGGCGCAGCTTGGCCACAGCCAGCGGCTTGGCCGGGTCTTTGGAACAGGCGTAGCGGTCTTCGGCCTCCCCATCCTGGCTTTCGCCGTCCTGGTGCGCGGGCTCCACCACAGCGCGCCACTGCGGGTTGGCGTCCATGAACGCCCGGCGCGACACCCACTGGCCCCGGTCAAAGTGCATGCGCTCGGTTTCACCGACCTGGTCGTAGAACACCTCCAGCACCGCAGCCCGCAGGCCGTGGGCAAACAGGGTCTCCAACGCGCGCAGCGGCAGGTCGTCGTGCGTGCCGGTGTCGAACCGCAGCGTGAGGTGACCGGGTTCGGCAACCGCCTCATGGTTGAACCATTGGGCATCCCACAGCGCATCGAGATCGGCGCCACCGAGCTTGTCGGCCCAGCGCCGTGCCTGCTCGGTGTTGCCCGTGGCAAGGTACTGGTAGACCAACTGGCCCATCTTGAGCTTGATCGGGTCTTCGAAGAACAGGTGCAGGGTATGGGTGTTTTGCGACATGGCTCTGGGGATGGGGTGGGTCCGTGTGAAAGTGCACGAATTGTTACCGCCCGATCAGGACCTGTCCCTCGCGACGTTGTCCACCCCCCACACCCTGTGCACTGGACAGGATGTCAACCGCCCACACCACCCAAGCCGCCCACACCGCCCGCAGGTGCGGCGCCCCCGGCGCGCTCAGTCCTGTGTGCGCTGGGCCTGTAGGCGCGCCCGCGTGCGCAGCGCCACGTCCTTCACCCAGGGTTGGGCAGCCCAGTGGCGCTGGGCAAAGGCCTGTATCTGATCGGCATACGCCAGCGATGCGCCGATCACATCTTGTCCCTGCAGGAACATGCTCTGGTGCCGGTCGGACAGCACAAACTGCGCGCTGTGCCCCGCGCTGCGCACCATGCGCTGCTGCACATCGATGGTAATTGCCAGGGGGCCCCGCAGCTGCGCAGCCTGCGCCTTGAAGGCCTGCACATCCGCCTCGGAAACCATGGCCAGCAGCAGGCGGTTGTTGAGCGCATTGGAGTAGAAGATTTCGCCGAAGCTTGACGCCACCACGGCCCTGAAGCCGTACTGCTGCATGCCCCACACCGCGTGCTCGCGGCTGGAGCCGCAGCCATAGTTAGAGCCCGCAATGAGCACGTCCACCCCCTGGAAAGCCGCCTGGTTGAGGACGAAATCCGGGCGTGGCAATCCTTCCCCGTCAAAACGCAGGTCGTAAAACAGACCGGGAGCCAGGCCCGACTTGTCGATACCGCGCAGGAACTGCTTGGGCATGATCTGGTCGGTGTCGAGGTTGGCAATGTCGAGCAGGGCCGCCTGGCCGTGCACGATGGTGTGGTGATCGGCGCTCATGCTGGCACCTCCAGGGTACGGACGTCGGTGATGCAACCGGTGACGGCGGCTGCTGCAGCCATGGCCGGGCTCACCAGGTGGGTGATGGCGCCCCGGCCCTGGCGGCCTTCGAAATTGCGGTTGGTGGTGGATGCGCAGCGCTGGCCGGGGGCGAGCACGTCGTCGTTCATGGCCAGGCACATGGAGCAGCCGGGCTGGCGCCACTCAAAGCCTGCAGCCACCAGGCGCTCGGCAATGCCTTCCGCCTCGGCCTGGGCCTTCACTGCGCCGGAGCCGGGCACCACCATGGCGCGCACGCCGTGGGCCACGTGGCGGCTGCCCACAATGCGGTCCACCTCGCGCAGGTCCTCGATGCGCGCATTGGTGCAGGAGCCGATGAAAACATGCTGCACGGGCACACCCTGCAAGGACTGGCCAGCGACGAGCCCGGTGTAGCGCAGCGCTTGCTCGGCGCTGCTGCGCTGCACGGCATCGGCCAGTTCTTGGGGACGGGGAACCGTGGCGTTGATGGCCATGGCCTGGTCGGGGCTGGTGCCCCAGGTGACGAACGGGGCGACGTCAGCCGCGTCAAACACATGTTCCGCATCGAATGCCGCGCCCTCGTCACTGTGCAGGGTGGCCCAGTGCGCCAGTGCCTGCGCGCGCACGTCGCCCGCAATGTCGGGGGCCTTGGCCAGCACGTAGTCAATAGCGGTGGCGTCGGGTGCGATCAGTGCGCCGCGCGCTCCCGCCTCCACGGCCATGTTGCACAGCGTGAAGCGCGCCTCCACCGACAGCGCGCCAATGGCGCTGCCGCAGAACTCCACCACGTAGCCGCGTGCGCCCTGCGCACCGATGCGGCTGATGACCATGAGGATCAGGTCCTTGGCCGTGGTGCCCCTGGGCAGCACGCCGTCCACACGGATGCGCATGTCCTTGGCCAGGCGGTAGACCAGCGTCTGGGTGGCCAGCACATGCTCGACCTCCGAGGTTCCGATGCCAAAACCCAAGGCACCCAGTGCCCCGTAGGTGGTAGTGTGGCTGTCGCCGCAGATGATGACCATGCCCGGGCGCACCATGCCGTGTTCGGGCGCGATCACGTGCTCGATGCCCTGCAACGGGTCGTTGGTGTCGAACAGCGGGATGCCGTGGCGGTCGCAGTTGGCCTTGAGGTTAGTGGCCTGCAGGGCCGAGGGCGGGTCCTGGATGGTGCGCCAGCGCACCGGGTGCGTGGGGATGATGTGGCTCACCACCGCCACGTTCTGCCCCGGCACGGGCACGCCGCGCCCCGCCTCGTGCAGGCCGGCGAAGGCCTGGGGGCTGGTGTATTCGTTCATCAGGTGCAGGTCGCAGAACAGCAGCACGTTCTGTTCGTCCAGAACGGCCACGGTGTGCGATGCCACCAGCTTCTGGTAGAGCGTTGAGGGAGTGGTCATGGTCAGCGTCGGGGGTTGTCGTTGGGTGCGGCCTTACCGGTCGGCCAGCAGGAAGGGCAGCGCCGCGTCGAGCAGCGCATCAGGGGCCTCCTCGGCGATGTAGTGGCCGCAAGGCAGTGCATGGCCGCGCACGTCGGCCGCCACGCGCTGCCACTCGGCCAGGGGCTGGAAGCACTGGTGCACCACGCCCTGCTCGCCCCACAGCGCCAGCAAAGGCATGGGCAACTGGCGGCACGCATCGCGGTCGGCACGGTCGTGCACCAGGTCGATGCCCGCAGAGGCACGGTAGTCCTCGCAGATGCCGTGGGCTGTGCCGGGCAAGGTCAGGCAGCGCACGTACTCGGCCAAGGCGCGTGGATCGAACGGGGCCAGGCCCGCGCTGCGCCGACCCATCACGTCGCGCACATAGGCGGCAGGGTCGGCCTCGATCAGGCGCTCGGGCAGCGGCGCGGGCTGGATCAGGAAGAACCAGTGCCAGTAGGCGCGGGCGAAGGCATTGCTGGTTTGTTGGTACATGGCCAAGGTGGGCGCTATGTCCAGCAGCACCATGCGCTGCACGGCCGCTGGGCGGTCGGCCGCCAGGCGGTGCGCCACGCGGGCGCCCCGGTCATGGGCCAGCACGGTGAAGCGAGGGTGGCCCAGGTGCTGCATCACAGCCAGCATGTCGGCGGCCATGGTGCGTTTGCTGTAGAGCAGGTGCTCCGCGTCGCCCTCGGGCTTCGCCGAATCGCCATACCCACGCAGGTCCGCCAGCACCAGCGTGAAATGCTGCACCAGCTTTGGCGCCACCTTGTGCCAGATGGCCGAGGTCTGCGGGTGCCCGTGCAGCAGTAGCAAGGCCGGACCGGTGCCGCCCACCAGCGTGTGGATGTGCTGGCCGTCGGGCGTGGGCAGGCGGTGGGCGGTGAAGCCCGGGAAAAGCGGGGTCGTCGTGGTCGTGGTCATGGGTGTCGGTGGGTATTGCAGCGCAGGCGTGTTCACTCTGCCGTGATGCCCCGCTCCTTGATGAGCTTGGCCCATTGCGGCATTTCCTGCTCCAGCCGGGCGCGGGCCTGCTCTGGCGTCGAAGGCGTCGGGTCGAATCCATCCCTGGCCATGCGTTCTCTCAAAGCGGGGGTGTTGAGCGCCTGGTTCAGGCTGGTGTTGAGCTTATCGATGACTGGCTTGGGTGTGCCGGCCGGCGCAAACACGATGAACCAGGTTTCAAACGTGTAGCCCGGCAGACCTGCCTCGGCAATGGTGGGCACATCGGGCATCAGTGGTGAACGTTTCGTGCCCGTGACGCCCAATGCACGCAGCTTGCCCGCCTGCACATGCGGCTGCGCTGCAGACAGCACCGGGAAGCTCATGGCCACCTGGCCGGACATGGTGTCGATCATGGCCGGGCCGCCACCACGGTAGGGGATGTGCACGATGGGCGTGCCTGCCACGGCCTTGAACAGCTCGGCCGACATGTGGAAGGTGCTGCCCGCCCCCGCTGAACCATAGGAGTATTGCCCCGGCTTGGCCTTGAGCAGGGCCACCAGTTCCTTGACGTTCTTGGCTGGCAACGCGTTGTTGACCACCAGCACATGCTGCGAACTGGCCACCATGCCGATGGGGGCCAGGTCCTTCAGGGTGTCGTAGGGCATCTTGGCCGTCAGGCTGGGGTTGATGGCCAGGGACACGGTCTGCAGGCCGATGGTGTAACCGTCCGGTGCGGACTTGGCCACCATGTCCACGCCGATGTTGCCGCCCGCGCCGCCCTTGTTCTCGATGAACAGCGAGCCGCCCAGGGCCTTGCCCCATTCGTCGGTGATCAGGCGGGCCGCAATGTCCGCGCTACCGCCGGGTGCATAGGGCACCACGAGCTTGATGACCTTGGCGGGGTATGCCTGGGCCCATGCGCCAGCGGCGGCAGACAAGGCCAGCGCGGCCGTGGCCACGGCACGCCATGTTCGTGCCCGCCGGGGATGGGATGTGTTCATGGGTTTGTCTCCTGCAAGGTTCTTGTGTTGTGTTGCAGTGGCATCTTATGAGTGAGCAGGATTCACATAAAGTCATTCAAAATTACTTCATTCGTAAATCAAACACACTAATCACCCACAAGCCCATGGACGCTTTTTCCGACTTGCGGTTTTTTGCACTGCTGATGAAGGAAGGCAGCCTCGCGGCTGCCGCCCAGCAGATGGGCATCACTCCGCCGGCCGCCAGCAGGCGCCTGGCGCAGCTGGAACGGCGGCTGGGTGTGCGGCTGCTGCGCCGCACCACGCGACGCATGAGCCTGACGCCCGAGGGTGAGACCTACCTGCTCGACGGCACGCGCATCCTCGGCGACCTGGATGCGCTGGAGCGCACCGTGGCTGGAGCGCGCAGTTCGCCACGCGGGCTCATCAAGCTGGCAGCCACGCTGGGTTTTGGCCGAATGCACATTGCCCCCGCCCTGTCGGCGTTTGCACGCGCCTACCCCGAGGTGGAGGTGCAGCTGCACCTGACCGACCGGCCCGTGAATCTGGTGGAACAAGGCTTTGACGCCGCCGTGCGATTTGGTGACCTGCCGGACTCACGCCTCACGGCCCGCAAACTGCTCGCCAACCGGCGTGTGCTGTGCGCATCGCCCACCTACCTTGCCCAGGCAGGCGAGCCCGTGCAACCGGCGGACCTGCTGGCCCACCAGTGCATCGTGATCCGCGAAAGCGACGAGACCTACGGCACCTGGCATCTGCGCCAGGGCGAGCGCCAGGAGACGGTGAAGGTGCGCGGCATGCTGAGCACCAACGATGGCGCAGCTGCCACCACCTGGGCGCTGGAGGGCCACGGCGTGCTGATGCGATCCGAATGGGACGTGGCGGTCCACCTTTCTGCAGGCCGCTTGCTGCGCGTGCTGCCAACATGGTCGCTGCCGGCGGCCGACGTGACGCTGGTCTACCCCACACGCAGCGATCTGTCGGCCAAGATGCGCGCGCTGACGGACTTCCTGCGGGAGTGGTTCTCGGCACCGCCTCATGTATGAAAGCCCGCAGGCTGAAGTCATCGCACGGGCCACGGCTTGAGATTTCTGCGGATGTGCCGATAACACAGCATGCAGATCTCAAGTGCAACCCCTTCGACGGGCACAGCGTCCAGCGCCAGTGCAGCCAGCAACATCAACAAGCTGCAAAAACGGATGCGCGAACTGACCGACGAACTGCGCAACGTCGCCGGACAGGACATGGAGCCCAAGGCCAAGCAGGAGAAGGTCAAACTGCTGCAGGCCCAGATCCAGATGGTGCAGCAACAGATAGCAGCCATCCAGCGCCAGATGCAGCAAGAGCAGATGGACCGAGCCCAGGCACAGCAACAGGCCAAGGCCAGCCAGCAGCCACGATCCACCCCGGCGAACAAGCCGCAGAGCCTGCCGGGGTTGGGAGAGTCGGTCGATACCTTTGCTTAGTGCTATGGCACTGCGCGAGGACATGCTGCGGAGCGTGCAGCGTCACGCCGTCTTGGATAACGGCTAGGGCCTGTTCATCAGGGTCAGCGTGGCAAACGGCAGGTGGTGCATCAGCTCGCGCAACACCAGCAGCGTGCCCGCAAAGACAGGATCCTCCGGCAGGCCTTCGTGTGCGGCCGGGCGCCCTTCGGCCACAGCGGCCAGGCGGTTGAAAAGACGCTCCATGACCTCCAGCGTCAGCACGCGCTGGGCCCCCGGCGGCACGCCCGCCAAGGTGGCCAGGTCATGCAACGCCGCATCTGCAGACCATGGTGCCCACACCTGCCCGCCGGGCAACAGGCCTTGCAGTTGCTGGTGGCCCACATGGACCTCATCCTCCACTACGGCAATGGCGTTCTCCAGTTCCAGAGGTGTGGGCACGGCATGGCGGAAAAACTGGCGCGCCGTGCGCTCGCCACCCAGCGGCAGACTCAGCCGCACGGACGGCATGGGGGTATCTGCCCCCGCAGCCCAGAGCACCTGGTGAGGCCCCAGGTGCAAGCCACAGCTCCATGCACCCGGCAGGCCGTTGCGCTGCGCCTGCTGGTAGCTGCGTGTGGCCGGGTCGTCGGCAGCAAGACTGTGTTGCTGCGCGTGTGCCGAGGCGGCAGGGAGCGCAGAAAGGGATGGAGAGCTGGGATGGTTCACGGGACCTCCTTGACAACATAACGGCCGAACGCGGGAGGGGTGGAGAGGCCCCACTGCCGTTGCCCTGCAGCACTCTAACCCCGCACGGGGCAGGCTGCATGCATACATCGATGACAACGCACAGGACATGCCACACGCGGGCTGCTCAACGCCCACGCCACGGCGACAACAACCGGACAGGGACACCAGACCCGCCACACCGCCGACACCGTGCGCCAGCGCCTTCCTACACCGGGCGCATTCCACGGTCCCTACAGTCGGTTGCGAGGAGAAGGGCACAGCCAGCGCGGTGGCCCCACCACCAGAACCCACCCACAGGAGAACCCACCATGCAAGCCATCCGCACCGCACCTCGCCGCTCCCCCTGGCCGCTCATCGTGGGCGCGGCTGCGTTGATGGGCGTGCTGGTGCTGTCAGCGTGCTCGACGCCACGCACACCGGATGGCGTGCAACCCGTCACGGGCTTTGACGTGGACCGGTATGCAGGGCACTGGCACGAGCTGGCGCGCATTGAAAACTCGTTTGAGCGGGGGCTGACCCAGGCCAGCGCCACGTACAGCCGCAACGCGGACAACACCATCAAGGTGGTGAACCGAGGGTACGACCCGGTGCGCAAGCAGTGGAGAGAGGCCGAAGGCCGGGCAGAGTTTGTGGACAGCCCCGACCGGGCCGCACTCAAGGTGTCGTTCTTCGGACCGTTCTATGGCGGCTACAACGTGGTGGCGCTGGACGAAAACTACCAGTGGGCGATGGTGGTGGGCTCCAGCACCGACTACCTGTGGGTACTGTCACGCACCCCCACCCTGCCCTGGCATGTGCGCGAACACCTGATGGAGCGTGCGAGGGCCCTGGGAGTGGATGTGAGCAAGATCGTCTGGGCGCAGCCCGGTGCAGAGCAACATGCGCGCCGGGTGGCGGTCAGGACCTGATGACAGCGCAGCGGGGCCTGAAGGCTTGCGGCGCCCAGTGAACAGCTCGGCGCCGACGGCACCAGACAATCAAAATTGATAGCAGCCAGCGCATGTTGCACTAGCGCCTGCGGCAGATTTGGCCTGAAACTCACCCACCAGGCACTGTGGCGGCAGCTACCAGACGCTGGGTGTACGGGTGCTGGGGGGCATCCAGCACATCGGCCACGCTGCCACTTTCTAGCACCGCGCCGTCCTTCATCACCACCACATCGTGCGCCATGGCGCGGATCACATCCACGTCGTGGGTGATGAGCAAGTAGCTCAGGCCCTTTTCTTTTTGCAGGCGCTGCAGCAGGCCCAGCACCTGCTGCTGGATGGTCACATCGAGCGCGCTGGTGGGCTCGTCGAGCACCAGCACCTGGGGCTGCACGATCAGGGCGCGCGCAATGGCCAGCCGCTGGCGCTGGCCGCCGGAGAATTCATGCGGGTAACGCTCGAGCAAACGCGGGTACTGGGTCTCGGCCAGGCCCACCTCGTCCAGCGCGGCCTCGACGCGCACGCGGCGCTGGGCCACGGTCAGTGTGGGCTCGTGTACCTTCAGGCCCTCGCCCACGATCTCTTCGACTGTGAGGCGCGGTGACAGCGATGAGAACGGGTCCTGGAACACCACCTGCACCCGGCGGCGCAGCTGCTGGTTGGCAGGGGTGTTGCGCGTGGCGGGCTGTTGCCACGCCTGCCCTCCCACCTGCAACTCACCCGCGTATGGCAGCAGTCCCAGGATGGCCTGTGCCAGCGTGGACTTGCCCGAGCCGGATTCGCCCACCACGCCCAGTGTCTGGCCGGGCAGCAGTTGCAGCGTGGCGCCTTGCACCGCCACAAACTCGCCCTTCTTGAACCAGCCCCTGATGCCCGGCAATGGCGTGGGGTAGACCACGCGCAGATCCTGTGTCTGCACCACCGACGCAGTGCTTGCGGGTGGGGCGGCCTCGACCACATCGCGGCGCGGCTGACTGGCGATCAGGCGACGGGTGTAGGCATGCTGGGGGGCGCCGAACACGTCGGCCACTGGGCCCTGCTCTACCAACACCCCTTGCTCCATCACGGCCACGCGGTCGGCAAAGCGGCGCACCAGGTTCAGGTCGTGCGTGATCAGCAGCACCGCCATGCCCGTCTGGCGCTGCAAGTCGCTCAGCAGGTCCAGGATCTGGCCGCGCAAGGTCACGTCCAGTGCGGTGGTGGGCTCGTCGGCCAGCAAGAGCTTCGGCGCGCTGGCCAGGGCCATGGCGATCATGGCGCGCTGGCGCTGGCCGCCCGAGAGCTGGTGTGGAAAGCTGTTGGCGCGGCGCGCGGGCTCTGGGATGCCGGTTTGCGCCAGCAGCTCGATGGCGGCTTGCGCGCACTGGGCGCCGGTGAGTCCCTTCTTGAGCAGCAGGATTTCGGCGATCTGCTGGCCTATCGTCATCAGCGGGTTGAGCGCGGTCATGGGCTCCTGGAACACCATGGCGATGTCGCCGCCGCGCACGCCACGCATCTCGCGCTCGGTCATCGCCAGAAGGTCGCCCCGCCCTTGCAGCAAAGCCTGGCCGGTGATGGCGGCATTGCCCGCCAACCGCAGCAGGCTCAACGCCGTGATGGTCTTGCCCGAGCCGGACTCGCCCACCAGTGCCAGCTTTTCGCCCGCAGCCAACGTGAAATTGACGCCGCGCACCACCTCTTTGGAGCCGAAGCGCACATGCAGGTCGTGGACACTCAACAGCGGCAGACCTGCAGCCGAGCCGCCGCCGGGCCGCCCCAAGGAGGCGAGAGCCCCCTCGGGGGGCAGCGAGGACACGCCAGTGCCGAGCGTGGGGGACGTCATTGGTCTGCCTTTCGCGGGTCGAGGGCATCGCGCAGCGCGTCCCCCATGAAGGTCAGCAACAACAAGGTGACCACCAGCACGCCGAAGGTGGACAACGATATCCACCACGCATCAATGCTGTTCTTGCCCTGGCTGAGCAACTCGCCCAGCGAGGGCGTGCCGGGCGGCACGCCCAGGCCCAGAAAATCCAGCGATGTGAGCGCCAGGATGGCCCCGCTCATGCGGAAGGGCAAAAACGTGACCACGGGCGTCAAGCTGTTGGGCAGGATGTGACGCCAGATGATCTGGGCATTGCTCACCCCCAGGGCGCGCGCCGCCTTCACATAGTCAAGCTGGCGGTTGCGCAAGAACTCGGCCCGCACATAGTCCGACAGCCCCATCCAGCCAAACAGGCTCAGCAAGATGAGCAGCAGCGCAATGCTGGGCGCGAATACCGCGCTGAAGATGATGAGCAGATACAGCTCGGGCATGGAGCCCCAGATTTCGATGAAGCGCTGGAACGCCAGGTCGGTCTTGCCGCCAAAAAATCCCTGGATGGCGCCGGTGAGCATGCCCAGCAACACGCCTGTGATGGTGAGCGCCAGACCAAACAGCACACTCACACGGAATCCGTACAGCAGCTGCGCCAGCAGGTCACGTCCGCGGTCGTCCGTACCCAGCCAGTTGTCTGACGTGGGCGCCGAGGGGTTGGGCGCCTTGGCGAAGTAATTGAGCGTGTTGGGACCGTAGGGATTCAAGGTGTAAAGCGCCCAGTTGCTGCCAGCAGAGAGGCGCTCCTTGATGAAGGGATCCAGGTAATCGGTTGGTGTCTCGAAGTCTCCGCCGAAGGTCTTTTCGGGGTAGTCCTTGAGCATGGGGAAGTAGGTTTGCCCCTCGTAGCGCACGATAAGAGGCTTGTCGTTGCTGACCAGCTCGGCGCACAGGCTCACCAGCACCAGGGCGCAGAAGATCAGCAGGCTCCAGTACCCCAGGCGATTGCGCTTGAAGCGCAGCCACGCGCGGCGGGAGGGCGAGAGCGAAGGCGATGCGGGAGCAGAACTCATCAGGGCCATGGGTTCGTTCGGGCTAGTCAAACTTCACGCGCGGGTCCACCCACACATAACAAAGGTCGCTGATGAGCTTGGTGACCAACCCGATCAGCGTGAACAAATACAGCGTGCCCAGCACCACGGGGTAGTCGCGGCGGATCACGCTCTCGTAGCTGAGCAGGCCCAGGCCGTCGAGCGAGAACAGGGTTTCGATAAGCAGGGAACCTGCAAAGAACGCGCCGATGAAGGCGGCGGGAAACCCCGTGATGATGGGGATGAGCGCGTTACGGAACACATGCTTCCACAGCACCTGGCGCTCGCTCAGGCCCTTGGCGCGGGCCGTGAGCACGTACTGCTTGCGGATCTCTTCGAGGAACGCGTTCTTGGTCAGCATGGCAGTGACGGCAAAGCTGCCCAGCACCATGGCTGTGACGGGCAGCGTGATGTGCCAAAGATAGTCCACGATGCGCGCGCCCCAGCTCAGCTCGTCCCAGTTGGCCGACGTGAGCCCCCGCAGCGGAAACCACTGCAGCTGCCCGCCAAAAATGACCAGCAGCGCCACGCCCAGCACAAAGCCCGGGATGGCATAACCCAGCAGGATGAGCAGCGTGGTCACCAGGTCAAACCGCGACCCGGCACGCACCGCCTTGGCCACGCCCAGCGGCACGGCGACGAGGTAGCTGATGAAGAAGGTCCAGAGGCCCAGGCTGATGGAGACCGGCAGCTTCTCTGCCACCAGTTGCCACACGTCCTTGTTCTGGAAAAAGCTCTTGCCCAGATCAAAACGCGCGAACTGGCCCAGCATCTGGATGAAGCGTTCATGCGCTGGTTTGTCAAAGCCGTACAAGGCCTTGATCTGCTCCAGCCGCTTGGGGTCCACGCCCTGCGCGCCCCGGTAGCTCAGGCCGCCGCCTTCGGCACCACCGCCCCCGCCAACACCAGCCTTGGCTTCGGCCATGTACTGCTCCACGGGACCGCCCGGCACAAACTGGATCACCACAAAGGTCAGCAGCAGCACGCCCAGCAAGGTAGGGAGCATCAGCAACACGCGTTTGAGGATGTAGGCAAACATATGGATGAATCAACCCATTTTTCTTACCGCGAGGCGGCGGGCCGCCGCGCCGGGCCGCCCCAAGCAAGGCCAACCCCCTTGGGGGGCAGCGACCCGTGGAACGGCGGAGCGTGGGGGCCTCATTTTTTTGCCCACCAGGTGTCAATGACCCAGCCCTCGCCGCTGGAGTACGGCGGCACCGTGGCGGGCTTGGCCAGTCTCCAGGCGTTGTAGGCCATGCGGTGCGTGGCCGCCGTCCATTGCGGAATGAGGTAGTGGCTGTGCGCAATGATGCGCTCCAGCGCGTGGCAGGCGGGCAGCAGCT
>Ga0208124_100171_pt1 | contig 33310 bp, 27 predicted proteins | sample LakWasM104_HOW12_2_FD_183922 | JGI IMG/M metagenome (GOLD analysis project Ga0208124, IMG submission 183922) | Freshwater sediment methanotrophic microbial communities from Lake Washington under simulated oxygen tension - Sediment Metagenome... | ecosystem: Environmental > Aquatic > Freshwater >...
GAGGACAATCCGCTTAGCGACGCGGTAAACGTACCAACACCTTCACCGTTGACCGTTTTGGTATCTAGTGTTACCGTGGGACTTGGATTGACATCCCACACTACGCCACGGGCAGTCACTGGAGATGCACCGGTACTCACAACATTCCCGCCGGAAGCCGCTGCAGTGGTAGTCACAGAAGTCACTGCGGTTGTAGTTAGCTGCGGCACTTGTGGTGTTAGTACTGGCGGATTGTTGCTATCTCCTGAGGTACAGGAAAAAATAACGAGAGCCGTTAAAGCACTTGCAATGAAGGCGAGGTGTTTTTTCATAATTGAATTTGCTGGTTAGAATTGTTTGCCAAGGTAGCATAAATTACAAAATAAAAAAGTTATAAAAATTTTGTATTGTATGTGTTTCGCTAAACTCCTATATTTGCCCTTCATAAATTGACAGCAATGATTAAGATTACATTACCCGACGGTTCGGTAAAAGAGTATGATTCTGGTGCAACTCCAATGGATGTTGCAAGAAGTATTAGTGAAGGATTAGCGCGAAATGTGATTTCGGCTTCCTTTAATGGCACCACTGTGGAAACAGAAACCCCTTTGACGACCGATGGTTCTCTTATATTGTATACTTGGAATGACAAAGACGGTAAGAAAGCCTTTTGGCATTCAACCTCGCACGTCATGGCGCAAGCTTTGGAAGAATTGTTTCCAGGTATTAAATTGACGCTCGGACCTGCAATCGACAATGGGTTTTACTATGATGTGGATTTTGGGGATGCTAAAATTACCGATGCTGATTTTAAAGCTGTTGAAGATCGTGTTTTAGAAATTTCTAGAGGCAAACATGAATTTAAAATGCGGTCGGTTTCTAAAGCTGAAGCCTTGGAAATCTATAAAAATAATGAATACAAGACCGAATTGATTTCGAATTTAGAAGACGGAACCATTACGTTTTGTGATCATGCCAATTTCTTTGATTTGTGTCGCGGGGGTCATATTCCGAATACCGGCATTATCAAAGCGATGAAGATTATGAGTGTTGCCGGTGCTTATTGGCGAGGCGATGAGAAAAATAAGCAGTTGACTCGGGTATACGGAATTTCGTTTCCGAAACAAAAAGACTTAACGGATTACTTAGAATTACTAGAAGAAGCGAAACGTCGCGATCATAGAAAGTTAGGAAAAGAATTGGAATTGTTTGCTTTTTCTCAAAAAGTGGGACAAGGATTGCCGTTGTGGTTGCCAAAAGGCGCTGCTTTGCGGGATCGTTTGGAGCAATTTTTAAAGAAAGCACAAAAGAAAGCGGGCTACGAACAAGTAGTAACACCTCATATTGGTCAGAAAGAATTGTATGTAACTTCGGGTCACTATGCGAAATACGGTGCTGATAGCTTTCAACCTATTCACACGCCGGCAGAAGGCGAAGAGTTTTTATTGAAACCTATGAACTGTCCGCACCACTGTGAGATTTACAATACCAAACCGTGGTCGTATAAAGATTTACCGAAGCGTTATGCTGAATTCGGAACCGTGTATCGTTACGAACAAAGTGGTGAATTGCATGGATTGACTCGCGTTCGAGGATTTACCCAGGACGATGCTCACATTTTTTGTACGCCAGAACAATTGGACGAAGAATTCAAAAAAGTAATCGACTTGGTGTTGTATGTATTCAGTTCGTTAGGATTTGAAAACTTCACCGCTCAAATTTCGTTGCGTGATCAAGAAAACCGTGACAAATATATTGGTTCCGATGAAAATTGGGAGAAAGCAGAGAATGCGATTATCAATGCTGCTGCGGATAAAGGATTAAATACCGTGGTAGAATATGGTGAGGCTGCTTTCTACGGACCGAAGTTAGATTTCATGGTGAAAGATGCTTTGGGAAGACAATGGCAGTTGGGAACGATTCAAGTAGATTACAACTTGCCAGAACGTTTTGATTTGACTTACAAAGGGTCTGATAATGAATTGCATAGACCGGTAATGATTCACCGAGCCCCATTCGGTTCGATGGAACGTTTTATTGCGATTTTACTAGAACATACTGCAGGAAACTTCCCACTTTGGTTGATGCCCGAACAAGCTATAATCTTGGGTTTGAGTGAGAAATATGAAAATTATGCGAAAAAAGTTTTAAATCTGCTAGAAAATCACGAAATTCGCGCCCTAATTGACAACCGAAACGAGACGATTGGACGAAAAATTCGGGATGCGGAAACGCAGAAAATCCCGTTTATGCTGATTGTTGGTGAGGAAGAAGAAAAAAACAACACCATCTCTGTACGCCGTCATGGGCAAGAAGGAAAAGGAAATATCACGGTTTCTATTGAAGAATTTGCAAAAATTGTTCAGGAAGAAATCGACAAAACATTAAAAGTTTTTACAGTTTAACTTAAATAATAAAGTCATAGCAATACGAAGTAACAAGGGTTATCAACCCAGAGTAGAAAAAAAGGATGCGCACCGAATAAACAACTTAATTCGCGGTGTTGCAGAAGTAAGACTTGTGGGAGAAAATGTAGAGCCAGGAGTTTATAAAATTGCCGATGCTCTGAGACTCGCCGATGAATTTGAATTGGATTTGGTAGAAATTTCTCCAAATGCTGATCCACCAGTATGTAAAATAATCGACTATAAGAAGTTTGTTTACATGCAAAAGAAGCGTGAGAAAGAATTGAAAGCGAAATCTACTCAAATTGTAGTAAAAGAAATTCGATTCGGACCTCAAACCGATGAGCACGATTACGAATTTAAAAGAAAAAACGCCGAGAAATTCTTGAAAGAAGGTTCTAAATTAAAAGCCTTTGTATTCTTTAAAGGTCGATCCATCATCTATAAAGACCAAGGGCAAATTTTATTGTTGCGTTTGGCTACGGATTTGGAAGAACATGGAAAAGTAGAAGCCATGCCGGTTTTGGAAGGAAAGCGAATGATTATGTTCATTGCGCCTAAGAAGAAGAAATAAGAGAAAAGAAGCAAGAGTCAAGAAGCAAGAGACAAGATTTGGTTTTGTTGCTGAATGCCTAGCCCCGATAGTAGCAAGTATCCTCGCAGAGATACTGCGGATAGCGGGAATTGCTCCTAAAAAAATACAAAGAGTAAACGAAACAAAACAGTACAGATTGCTTCGTTCCTCGCAAAGACAGTAAGTAAGAATAAATCAAAAACAACTAGGAAAAATGCCTAAAATGAAAACCAAATCTAGCGCCAAGAAACGATTCAAAGTTACGGGCTCTGGAAAGATTAAAAGAAAGCATGCTTTCAAAAGTCACATCTTGACTAAAAAATCTAAGAAACGTAAATTAGCTTTGACACACTCAGCGCTAGTGCACTCTACAGATATGAAAAGCATCAAACAACAATTAAGAATCATCTAAATTGGTTATAGATTGTAGGTTGACAGTTGTAGGTTACACAACGTACAACACAGAGCTTACAACATACAACCAAAGATTCTAGGTTAAAAAATTATTTAAATAACCTTGGAGTATGGCCTTAAGTTCCCTTGATTCAATTCGGGACGCCTGCTACAAAAAAACAGAAAAATTATGCCAAGATCAGTAAATTCAGTTGCTAAAAGAGCAAGAAGAAAAAAGATAATGAAGCAAGCCAAAGGTTACTTTGGTCGTCGTAAAAACGTTTGGACAGTTGCGAAAAACGCAGTAGAGAAAGCCATGTGCTACGCTTACCGCGATAGAAAAGTGAACAAAAGAAATTTCCGTGCTTTATGGATTCAACGTATCAACGCTGGAGCTCGTTTGGAAGGAATGTCTTATTCACAATTCATGGGGAAAGTTAAGAAAAACGGTATCGAATTGAACCGTAAAGTATTAGCTGATTTAGCAATGAATCACCCAGAAGCTTTCAAAGCTGTACTTAACAAAGTAAAATAAACGTTTTATCAACAAGATTTAGAATTACTTACTTATAGAAAAACCCAGTCGAAAGATTGGGTTTTTTGTTTTTATCTAATAAAAAATGCTTTGGTAAATTTGGCAACAACCGACACTCCCTTATGGAGAAAACAATTGGCAGTAGCTTCCGCTTTATTCTTACGGATTGCTTTTTTCGTTTTAACAAAGCCTTCTAACGCTCAGAAATTCCCGTTTTATAGGCTATGTATACCTTTTGTCTACCTGTTTTTTAAAGTTTGAATTCAAAAATAGAATACTTTTGAAATAGGAAATGGCTATGAAAAAGAAATTTCTATACGACTTAAAAAAAAATAACCCATGAAAAAAATTACTATAGTTCTGAAAGTAGCACTAGTCGTTATATCATTGACAAATGCTCATGCTCAAATCATCAATGGCGATTTTGAAACCATCAAACCCGTTACTGGTTTAGCGAGTAATTGGGGAAAAAATTATTCGGTGAATAGGACGCTTGATACGGCTACTGGAATTACTACATCTGATGAAATACAATATTCTGGTTGTTCCTCTTATTTATGTTATCCCACTCCCGATGCGCATTCGGGCGATTATGCACTTGAAATGACCAACTTTTACAATATTTCACAAGACAAAGTGATTGTGGGTGGCGCTGTTCTTTTTGAGGATGCTACCCAAGATTCCCCTCCGGGAGGTAACTACAATAGCAATAGCAGTCGGGTTCCCTTTGACCCCAGTATTTTATATGGCAATCAAGGCTTGAGTTTGGGGTTTTATTATAAATTTTCTCCCGCAGGAAATGATGTTGCTGAAGCCAGTCTTGAACTTTTTGATGTTGACGGAAACTCAGTAGGCAAACTGTCGGTTCCGATTTCAGGAGTCAATATCGATTACAATTATATTTATGCTCCAGTAAGTTTTACTAGTACCGAAACTCCAGTTAGCATGAGTTTATCGTTCACCATGGCAATGGAAGGATCAACACCAACCTTTGGAAGCAACTTAATAATTGATGATGTGACTTTGAACAATGCAGCACTTCAAATTCATCAGGCTACCACTACTGCTTTTATGATCTATCCTACCGTTGCCCACCAAGAAATTACCATCCAAAAAAGCAACTCGATTGGCAATGGAAATTATAGTTTTGAAATCATTGATTCCGAAGGAAGAAAAATAACGCAACACCTTTTGTCTTTTGCTACTCAAGCAACTCATACCATTGACGTTAGTCTCCTTTCCAATGGCATTTACTTCATCAGAACCCAAGTAAATGGAAAAGAACAGCTAACAAGATTTATCAAAAAATAATAGTAATCAGAGCAAAAAGACCAATCTTTTGATTGGTCTTTTTTTAGTAAGTAGTATTTGGGCGTGCCCACAAGGGTCAGGCTATTCGTTGCAAGTCCTCACTGCGTTCCGGGCTTTTCACTGCTATCCTTCACGCAAACCCTTGCTCCCATTTCCATATCAACTAATCGCCACCATTGTGGTGCTCTTGTACAACCTGCGATTGCACACTCCCATTGTAATAAAAGAAAAACCTTAAGGTGTTGTTGTTGTCGTATTGGTAACCCGAATATTTTTGTTGGTACACATTCATGTAGCCAAAATCAAAACTCAATTTTGGTGTAATGTTTTGGCGAATCCCAATAAAAATCCGATTCTGATCAAAGGTGTTGTAGAGTACTTCGTTTCCAAATTGCACCAAAAGCTCATCCGAAACCACCAATGAAGGCATTGTTTTTTTTTGGAAAACCGGAATTGTAATGCTCAACAAATACCGCACGCGATCGGTAAATCGCAAATCACCGGTGCGCACATCATTCGCAATTTTCTCTTGCCAACGCTGCTCATTCCGCAACCGCTGCAATACCGTCACATCACCAATTTTGGAAGTATGTACGACCTGTTGGTAAACTCTATTTTCATTAGAAACCGTATGCCATTCTGGCTTTGATGGCGCCGTCCATTGGTGCGCATACCCCAAAACCAAAGAGAGATTAGCATTGGTTTTATAACTCACACCGCCACGAAGCAAGTAAAAACTATCATCTGCTAAGAAATTTGTCCTACGCATTTGCGCATCGGCTATAAAACCCCAATGATCCGTGACTTTAAAAGTGGTATTCAAAGAAGTCCAAAATTGGGTTTGGGTGGTCACTTCTTTTGCTTTCGGATTTTGACCCAAAAGCACTAAAGGGAATAAGATTAGAAAAAGGAAAAGGTTCTTTGCCATTTTATTGAAATACTTCCAAGTGTTGTCCGTCGAAGCTAGCAAACACCATGGAAGGATGGGAATCTTGGTGGTACATAGTGCCTTGATGATCTATGGCAATGGCTCCTGCAAAACCATCGTAAGGGAGTAATTCTTGGAAGGTTTTATCAAAGGCAGCTTCTAAGGTAAAGCCATCAGTAACTCGGGTAACAATTTTAGCGGCTGTGGCATTGCTAACAATATCTTCACCAACACCCGTTAAACTGACTCCACAAATACTGTTGCTGTAATTCCCTGCTACGGTTGCCGAATCGGAAATACGCCCCGGAATTTCAAACCCTTTACCTCCAGTGGAAGTCGCTACTGCCAATCTACCCTCTCGGTCTAAAGCCACGCAACCCACAGTTCCCAAACCAGCTGATTGTAGTTTGGCTTCATATTCGGCTCTACGTTGCGGAATCTCTGTTGAAAATGCTTCAAACCCGTGTGCTCTTGCAAAATTAGTGGCTCCGCTACCTCCCAACACTCGATCGTCGTAATCCATTAAAACCTCGGCCACTTGGATTGGGTTTTTTACTTCTTCTATATTAATGACACCGCTCATTTTTTGAGTGACGCCATCCATCAACGAGGCACTCATTCGGATTTTACCATCGCTTTGAATTTGCGAACCAATCCCAGCATTAAACAAAGCATCATCTTCCAAAAGCGATACCGCAAAAACTACAGTTTCTAGTGCCGTGTGGGTTTCTAAAAAGCTATAGGACTTTTTAACAATGCGGGTTAACGCTTCTTGCTTCGCTACTTTAGTTTCGTGATTCGTAGAAGATTCTGAGAAGAAACCTCCGTGGATGATGAGTTTCATTTGTATCGGTTGTTAGTTGTCCGTTGTCGGTTAAAAAACAGATAACCGACGACTGAAAACTGTTTATACATATTGCGATGACTTAATCGTCATCTTAAAAGTAGTCAAATCAAAGGTATCGTTCATGCTTAGCACATGAGTTACCAAATGATTGATGGATATCGGTTGGCCTAATTCTACTTGGGTCAAGTTGGTATCTTTAATTTCACGTCCGTCTACCAATATTACCAAACCAGAGCCAATAGCTTCCATTTTCGTATTGTGAGTGATCAACAGACCTGTATCTTCTCCCAGTCCGATTCCGAGCACTTTGGGATTGCCTACTACGGCTTGGAACAAACGTCCGATTCGGCCGCGTTGCACAAAATGGGTATCAATGATGACACCGTCAATCAAACCTAGACCGCTCGTGATTTTCACTTCGCCTTTGAGCAAAGCTTCCGAGCTACTGCCTTGGTAAATCATGTTGTTGGAGGCCGCAGCGGCACCAGCAGAAGTTCCGGCATAGATGAAATCTTCATTCTTGTATTTCTCCAATAAGATATCGTGAAAGGTAGTTCCTCCTAAGATGGAGGTTAACCGCAATTGATCGCCACCCGTAAACATCACCACATCGGCCATGCGCAACCGGTCTAAAACATCAGGTTCTATCGCTTGTTCACGCTTTTCAATATGCAATACATCTACATTATTGGCACCTAAATAAGCAAAGGCTTTGACATACTCGGGACCAATTTCTCTCGGAATTTTTGAAGCCGTAGTAATCACTTCAATCCGAGATGCCGCTTTATGTTTCGATTCGTCTATAACTCGTTTCAAAATGCCCGCCTCAAAAAAGTTCAAATTCTTAGCCGCATTTTTGTCTAAATCAGTCTCCGTAAAACTTCCTTTGTCAACGGCACCGCCAATAATGATTAATTTTCCTCGTATGTTCATCTGGTAAAAATAACCAAAAATTGAAACCCACCAAATCTATTTCCTGAATTTGAAGTAAATGTTTCCCCATTGTTATCAACAGTATTGGGGTTGGATTTCTGGTTTCAATTTATCTAAAACTTCGCTAAAATTTTGAAAATCAAACACGAAGCATTGATGGTTATCGCAACATCTTCAAAAGAATAAAATAAATTTTGAGAAACCAGCTAAAAAATTTACATTAGTAAACCAATTCTACTTACATTTAACAAATTCATTGGTAATTTTTAAATCAATTCGACTAGTTTATAATTTATGAAAATACTCAAAGTACAAGCACTTCGTGGTCCAAACATATGGAGTGTTCAGCGCAAAAAACTGATCCAAATGCGTTTGGATTTAGAGGAAATGGAACAATTCCCTACCAATAAAATTGAAGGATTCCGGGAACGCATCGAAGCCATGTTTCCAACCATGATCGAACACCGTTGTTCGGAAGGCGTCCGTGGTGGCTTCTTCTCCCGAATCGAACGAGGCACGTGGATGGGACACGTCATCGAACACATCGCCCTTGAAATTCAAACGCTTGCCGGTATGGAAACCGGTTTTGGAAGAACCCGAGAAACCAAAACACCCGGAATTTATAATGTGGTTTTTAGCTATACCGAAGAAAATGTCGGGATGTTTGCCGCTGAATCTTCTGTAAATATCGCCGAAGCTTTAATTAAAGGAACGGAATACGATGTAGAAGGCGACATTCAAAAAATGCGAGAAATTCGAGAACGAGTACGTCTCGGACCCAGCACAGGAAGTATCGTGGAAGAAGCTGTGGCTAGAGATATTCCGTGGATTCGATTGGGCACAAACTCTTTAGTGCAGTTGGGCTACGGTGTCAATCAAATGCGTTTTCAAGCGACCATTACTTGCAAAACCAGCAGTATTGCGGTAGACATCGCTTGTAATAAAGAACAAACTAAGAAAATGCTCGACGATGCTTCTATTCCCGTTGCCAGTGGTGGCATTTGTGTGGATGAAGAAGATTTAGAAGCCGTAGTTCGTAAAATTGGCTACCCCATCGTACTAAAACCCTTGGATGGCAATCACGGAAAAGGGGCTTCCATTAATGTAAAAAACTGGGAAGATGCAGTTGCTGGTTTAACCTACGCCAAAAAATACAGCCATCGAATCATCGTTGAAAAGTTTATTACTGGTTTTGATTTTAGAGTTTTAATTATCGACAATAAATTAGTAGCTGCCGCTAAACGAGTACCTGCGCACGTCATCGGAAACGGAAAAAATACACTGCAAGAATTAATCGATGAAACCAATCTAGATCCACGACGTGGTTACGGTCATGAGAATGTGCTGACCCAAATTGATGTCGATCGCGATACCACCGATTTATTAGAAAAATTAAATTACACCTTAGAAACCATTCCAAAAAGTGGGGAAACCGTTTATCTAAAATCAACCGCTAACTTAAGTACTGGCGGAACTTCGGTTGATGTCACCGACATGATGCACCCCGAGAATGTGTTCCTCTGTGAACGCATTTCCAGAGTTATCGGTTTGGATATTTGTGGTGTCGATATCATGGCAGAAAACCTCACCCAGCCTCTAAAGGAAAATGGAGGATGCATTCTAGAAGTTAACGCCGCACCTGGTTTCCGCATGCACTTAGCGCCTTCAGAAGGATTGCCAAGAAACGTCGCTTCACCAGTAATTGATATGCTGTATCCACCCGGAAAACCTAGCAGAATTCCAATTATTGCCGTAACCGGAACCAACGGAAAAACTACCACGACGCGTTTGTTAGCGCATATTGTAAAGAATAATGGATATAAGGTTGGATTCACAACCTCTGACGGAATTTACATCCAAAACCACATGCTCGAAAAAGGCGATACCACCGGACCTGTTTCTGCTGAATATATTTTGAAAGATCCCACGGTAGAATTCGCTGTTCTTGAAACGGCGCGTGGTGGAATTCTTCGTTCTGGTTTGGGCTTTAGCCGTTGTGATATTGCGGTGATTACGAACATTCAAGAAGATCATTTGGGTTTGAGCGACATTCACACCTTAGAAGATTTGGCTCGTGTAAAAAGCACAGTGGTGAAAAGTGTCAAAAAGGATGGTTGGGCTATCCTGAATGCCGAAGATGAACAATGCATCAAAATCGGACAAGAATTAAGTTGCAATGTGGCTTATTTCAGTATGGATGAAGAGAATCCATTGATCAAAAAATTGTGCAAAGAAGGCAAAATTGTCGCAGTCTATGAGAACGGATTTATTACCGTTAAAAAAGGCGAATGGAAAATCCGAATTGAACGCGCCACACACGTGCCTTTAACCATGGGCGGAAAAGCCAAATTCATGATAGCAAACGTACTAGCAGCAACTTTAGCGAGCTATTTGTGGGGATTCAAAACCGAGGATATTAGTTTGTCTTTGCAAACATTTATTCCAAGTGCCGCACAAACTCCTGGGCGTATGAATATATTTGAGTTCAAAAAATTCAAAGTATTAATCGACTTTGCTCACAATCCATCAGGCTATTTAGGCGTGGAAGATTTCTTGCAAAGTGTGGTCGCTAACAAAAAAATCGGAATTATTGCCGGCGTTGGAGATCGTCGCGACGAGGATATTAAAGAATGTGCTCGAATTGCCGGACGCATGTTTGACCATATTATTATCCGTCAAGAAAAACATTTGAGAGGAAGAACAGAAGAAGAAATCATCAATTTAATTTTAGAAGGTATTGCCGACTCCGGCAGAAACGTCACCCACGAAATTATCACTAAAGAAGTGGAAGCCATTAAACACGCCATCAATAGCGCCGAAGACGGAACATTTATTGTGGCTTTGAGCGATGTAGTCACCAATGCCATCGAAATTGTTCAAGAATATTTAGACAAAGAAAACGAACAAGGCATAGTATAAATTTCTTGTATTTGTAACAAAGGATACTGTTAATAGACCAACAAAAGTCTGTGATAGTATCCTTTTTTTATACATTTGTTTCCTATAAAAAACCAAACTTTATGAATAAAATCTCCCTTGTAGTTTTAAGTTGTTTTCTTACCATGGCTTCGTTCGGTCAAGCCAAAAAAATTACCCTTGAAGAATCCGTTTTACAACAGAACCGTCAATTTAGAGCCGACAAATTATTGGGCTTTCAATGGATTCCCAACACCAACCAATACGTTTACTTTGCTGAAGGCGGCAAGAAGGTTCTGACCGCAAACACTGCGAACGCTACGGCAACCGAATTAATTCCGCTAGCCGACTTAAACAAAGCGCTACAAACCGATTTGAAAAACTTCATTGGCCTAGAATGGAAAAACGCTACTACGTTTACCATTCCGAATGGCGGCAAGTTTTTTGAATACAATACAGCAACCAAAACCGGAAAGCAAGTAGCCGAATTTGCAGAAACTGCCGAAAATCAAACCTACGATACCAATAAGGAAAACATCGCTTACACCGAAAAAAACAACCTTTACGTGTTGACGAAAAACAAAGAAAAAATAGCCATTACCAATGAAACAAACGAAGGTATTGTGTCTGGTCAGTTCTTTGCTCGTAATGAATTCGGAATTAAAGACGGGATTTTCTGGTCGCCAAAATCCAATTTGTTAGCCTTTTACCAAAAAGACCAAAGCGAAGTCGCCGATTATCCGCTGCTTGACATCACGGAAACACCAGGCCAATTGGAAAGCATTAAATATCCCATGATTGGACAAAAAAGTGAAAAACCTCGAGTTGGCATTTATAATTTCGCCACCAAGCAAACCGTTTTCATCAAACCACGTGGTAATGCCGACGACTATTTAACCAATCTTTCTTGGACACCCGATGAAAAATTTATCTTGATTGCCGAATTGAATCGAGGCCAAAACGATATGTCGCTGAACGTTTATGATGCTCAAACGGGCGCTTACGTTCGTACGATTACTAATGAAAAAAACAGCAATTGGGTAGAACCAGAACATGCGGCTTATTTCCCAAATCCGAAATCGAACAATTTCGTTTGGTTTAGTGAAGTCAGTGGATTCCAAAATTTATACTATTACAGTATCGATGGAAAATTAATCCAGCAATTGACCAACAATAAATTCCCTGCGCGTGAAATCCTTGGTTCAAATCCTGCTGGAACGGAAATCTACTTTTCAGCAACCGGTGAAAATCCAACCAATATGTTGGCTTATAAAGTAAATTTAAAAGGGAAGCAAACCCTAATCACCAAAGATCAAGGAACTCATAGTGTCGCCATTAGTACTGATGGAAATTGGTTTTTTGATGAATATTCCAATCACAGCACACCTTCGAAATCGCTTTTGTATGATAAGAATCTGAAACCAAAAACACTCCTCGAAAGCAAAAACAAATACGACGGTTACGAAATCGGAACTTCCGAAATCAAAACCATCAAAGCAGCCGACGGCACTACTGATTTGTACACTCGCCTAATCAAACCAAGCCACTTTGATCCTACAAAAAAATACCCCGTATTGGTCTATGTTTACGGAGGACCTCATGCTCAAATGATTACCAATTCCTATTTGGATGGTGCCAATTTGTGGATGTATTGGATGGCTGAACAAGGTTATTTGGTATTCACTGTCGATAACCGAGGTTCCGACAATCGCGGTTTTGCATTTGAAAGCGTCATTCACGGTCGCTTGGGCGTAAACGAAATCGATGACCAGATGAAAGGCGTTGATTATTTGAAATCATTGCCTTACGTTGATGGCAATCGCTTGGCGTTGCACGGTTGGAGTTTTGGTGGTTTTATGACCACTTCCATCCTGTTGCGCAAACCCGATGTGTTTAAAGTGGGCGTTGCCGGCGGACCCGTTACCGATTGGAAATACTACGAAGTCATGTACGGCGAGCGTTACATGGATACGCCTGCAGAAAATCAAAAAGGATTTGACGAAGCCAGCACCTTAGGTTACGTGAAAAATTTAAAAGGAAAATTGTTGTTAATTCATGGTACGTCAGATGATGTGGTCGTGATGCAAAACAATTTAATGCTAATCAAGAAATTCGTAGAAGCAGAAAAACAAGTGGATTTCTTCGCTTATCCCATGCACAAACACAATGTCATTGGTAAAGACCGCGTGCATTTGATGCGCAAAGTTTTAGACTATGTGATGGAGAATAATAAATAGTTTTAGGAGCTATTTCCTGCTTTCCGTTGCAATTCCCGATTCATAAAAATTAGCTTTGCAAGCTATTTTTATAAAACGGGAGATTTCCACTGCAATCAGGGCTAAAAATAAAAAATGCCAATCGAAAAAGATTGGCATTTTTTATTTTAATCAACTATTGTAAACTAAGTTTTCTGTGGTTTCTTGCGTGCTGCTGGAAACAAAACATTATTCAGAATCAATCGAAAGCCTGGCGAATTCGGATGCAAATCCAAAACCGTAGGTTCGTCGCCCACATGATGCTGGTAATCTTCAGGGTCATGTCCGCCATAAAACGTAAAAAATCCTTTTCCTTTTTGACCGTGAATGTAACGCGCTTCTTCGTTCAATTCGCACTGCCCTAAAACCAACACGCTCGATTTGATTAAGCTGCGATCAAAAGCCGTGCTTTGCCCCATAAAACCTTTCACCAATTGCGTGTGATTTTGGCACAACATACTAGGAATTACGTCCCATTTTGCTGAAAAATCCATCAGTGTAAAATAGTCTTTTTCGAAAGGTATTTTGCGTTTCTCGGTCATGTCTATATCTGAGAATTCGTAGTGTTCCGGTTTGCGATCCAACACAAAATCTTTGAAAGCAAAAGTCTTGCTGTAATCAATTTTGGTTTGGTAATTCGCATCGCTGGCATCGCCGTCAAACATGGGTTCGCAAATATCAACGCCTTCCGCTGCTAAAGCAATATCGAAACTATCCGTTGCCGAGCACATCGCAAACATGAATCCGCCACCAATTACAAAATCCCGAATCTTTTTGGCTACTGCTAATTTCTCTTGCGAAACTTTCGCATAACCCAATTTCGTGGCTAACGCTTCGGCATCTTTCTTTTGTTCAATATACCAAGGAGCGTTTCGGTAGGCACCAAAAAACTTTCCGTATTGTCCGGTGAAATCTTCGTGGTGCAAATGCAACCAGTCGTAAAGGATTAGTTGATCGCTCAAGACTTCTTCATCATAAATAGGTGTGAACGGAATTTCTGCATACGTTAACACCATAGTTACCGCATCGTCCCAAGGTTGTTTTCCTTTGGGCGTATAGACCGCAATTTTGGGTGCTTTTTCCAAAACGACCGTTTCCATATTTTGCGATGGACTAGAAATATCAGCTAAAATGGCTTCCTCTTCAGAGTCGGATAAAATTTCAAAACTAACGCCTCGAATTTGGCATTCCTTGCGAATTTCGGGAGCATCGGGCAATAGAAATGAACCGCCGCGATAGTTCAGCAACCAACTGGCTTTGTATTTTTTGTCCAAACACCAATAGGTAATTCCGTAGGCTTTTAGATGATTTTTTTGTGTGGTTTCGTCCATAGGCAACAGGATAAAACTCGCTTTAGCCGTAAAGGAAAACAGTAGAAAAAAAAGGAAAATATAGTGCTTCACCGACATTTTTATTTCGTCGTCAATTGGTGCCGACTCGTGTCAAAGATAGCAGAAAAAATGTGAAGAAAAGTATAAAAAAACCCATTTCACTAGTTCGAAATGGGTAGGTATATTTTAGAACGGAACATCGCTGTCGTCATCGGGCGCGTTTAAATTACTGCCAAACGCTTCATTCGGTGACGGCAAACTTTTGGTGGAAAACGGATTGTCTTCGTGGTTCATTTTAGAGGGCAAATCGTCGTAGGCACCACCGTAATCGTCTAAGTTGTCGAACTTTCCTAAGTTTCCAATAAATTTCAAACGGATATTTTCTAGGGAACCATTTCTATGTTTGGCGATGATGAACTCGGCTTGACCTTGAGTCGGACTTTGCTCTTCATCATCCCATTCGTCAATTTTGTAATATTCTGGTCGGTAAATAAACGACACGATATCGGCATCTTGCTCGATTGCTCCCGATTCCCTCAAATCGGAAAGTAATGGCCGTTTGCTGGATCCACGGGTTTCTACAGCACGCGACAATTGTGATAAGGCAATTACGGGAACACTTAATTCTTTCGCAAGGGCTTTCAAGTTTCTAGATATGGTTGAAATTTCTTGCTCTCGGTTTCCGCCTCCTTTTCCATTGCTTCCTCCGGCGGTCATCAATTGCAAGTAATCTACGATGATGAGCTTAATCCCATGTTGGGATGCTAGTCTTCTGGATTTTGCTCGCAAATCGAAAATGGAAAGCGAAGGAGTATCGTCAATAAACAATGGCGCTTTTTCTAAGTTTTTCACTTTGATGCTCAGTTGTTCCCATTCGTGTTTTTCTAGTTTTCCGGTTCTTAATTTCTCCGAAGACAAACCAGTTTCAGAGGAAATCAAACGCGTAATTAATTGTACGGACGACATCTCTAGGGAGAATAAAGCTACTGGTTGCCCGAAGTCGATTGCTATATTTCTGGCCATCGACAATACGAAAGCGGTTTTACCCATACCAGGACGAGCGGCAATAATGATTAAATCGGAAGGTTGCCAACCCGAAGTAATTTTGTCTAGTTTTTCGAAGCCTGTTGCGATTCCGCTCAAACCCTCTTTTCCTGCAATTTCTTCGATTCGTTTTTTGGCTTGGATTACCAAACTTTGTGCTGTTTCGGAACTACGTTTGATGTTTCCTTGGGTTACTTCGTATAATTTGGATTCGGCTTTGTCTAACAAATCGAAAACGTCAGTGGTTTCGTCGTAGGATTCCTCGATGATTTCAGAAGAAATTTTAATCAAACTGCGTTGAATGTATTTCTGCAAGATGATTCTAGAATGGAATTCAATATGCGCCGAGGATGAAATTTTTTGGGTGAGTTGAATCAAGTAAAAATCACCGCCGGCTAATTCCAGTTTGGCATTCTTTTTCAATTGCGCCGACACTGTTAATAAGTCGATGGGTTGTGTATCGGTGAATAACTGTACAATCGCTTCAAAAATATGTTTGTGAGCGTCTTTGTAAAACGCGTCGGGTTGCAGAATATCGATGACCTCATCTACCCCTTTTTTATCAATCATCATGGCTCCTAAAACCGCCTCTTCTAGTTCTAAGACTTGTGGTGGTAATTTTCCTTTCTCGAGATTGATTATCGTAGTTTTATCTACGCGAACGGGGTTGATATTTCTGAAATTTTCCATGATGCGAATGTAACTAAAAAATAAAAAAAAGCGGGGTCGACTTATTAGATATAAATGTTGACAACTCTGTGTTTTTTGTTTATAACCTAAAAAAAATCCGAAACCATAGGGCTTCGGATTAACTCTTTGAATTGTAAGATTTTACTCTTTGTATTCGCCCATTTTGCTGTATTTATCCATCCTTTGCGCGACTAATTCGGCTGTTGATAAATCTTTCAATTCGTTATAGGCTTTGGTAATGTATTGCTCCACGGTTCGGAAAGTGGTTTCGCGATCGTAGTGCGCGCCTCCTAATGGTTCTGGAATAATATCATCCACTAATTTTTGTTTTTTCATGTCAGCCGACGTTAGTTTTAACGCTTCTGCAGCTTGTTCTTTGTATTCCCAGCTTTTCCACAAAATCGAAGAACAAGATTCTGGTGAAATAACCGAGTACCAAGTATTTTCCATCATTAAAACGCGATCACCTACACCAATTCCGAGCGCTCCACCAGAAGCACCTTCACCAACAATCACGGCGATAATTGGAGTTTTGAGTCGGGTCATTTCGAAAATATTTCTCGCGATGGCTTCTCCTTGTCCGCGTTCTTCAGCTTCTAAACCTGGATAGGCTCCTGGAGTATCAATTAAGGTCAAAACTGGAATGCCGAATTTCTCAGCCATTTTCATTAATCGCAACGCTTTTCGATAGCCTTCCGGATTGGCCATTCCGAAGTTCCGCATTTGACGAGTTTTGGTATTGTAGCCTTTTTGTTGGCCCACAATCATGAACGATTGTCCGTTGATTTTTCCTAGACCGCCAATCATGGCTTTATCATCTTTGAAACCTCGGTCGCCAAAAAGTTCCAAGAACGTGTCGCCACATAAAGCGCGCACATGGTCCATGGTATAAGGTCGGTTCGGGTGTCTCGACAGTTGAACGCGTTGCCAAGCAGTTAGGTTTTTGTATATTTTTCGTTTCGTTTCTTCTAATTTCTTTTCGATTTGTTTGCAAGTGGCAGTCACATCGACATTGGATTCGGCGCCTATAATTTGGCATTTATCCAACTGGTCTTCAAGTTCTTTTATGGGAAGCTCAAAATCTAAATATTCCATAGGGTTTGTGCAGTTTTTAAATTTGTTTGGAGAACAAAGATAAAATATAATCTTAGGAACGAAAGAAATATTTTGTTTTTAGTTGTCAACATCAAGTAAGCACGCAGCCCTAGCCCAGATAGCAACGAAAATCTCCCAGATTTATAAAAATAGCTTTTCAAGTCTATTTTTATAAATCTGGGAATTGCAGTGAATAGCTGGAAAAAGCTCCTGAAAAAAACTTAAAATCCAAATTACTTTTTGTAGTGTTTGACGATGCCATTGGTGATGACCGTTGCCAAAATTATGAGTGCACCTAGGTAAAACGCCGGGCTCATTTTTTCTTTGTCTTGAAAGACGATTACCGCTAAAATGATTCCGTAAAGTGGCTCGAGATTGATGGTGAGCATAACCGTGTACGGACTCAAATACCGCATCACTTTGACCGAGGCGATGAAGGCATAGGCGGTGCAAATGGAACTTAGAATTCCGAGATACATCCAATCGGTTGCTTTAAGATTAAAAAAATTTGCAGTAAAGCTTTGGGTAAATGCCAAGTAGATGCTGAGAAAAAGAATGCCTCCGAGTATTTCAAAAAAGGAAATAATGGACGGATTGTAAGTTTGCGCGAACTTGCTGTTAATGACCGAAAAAAGGGCGGAAAGAAAGGCGGAAGTGAGTGCTAGTAGAATACCTTGAGTGTACTCGCCTTCGACTTTGAAAATGATGGATAAACCGATGACGACGATGATCCCGAAAAACACTTCGTACCAGATAATTTTTCGACCACGAAGTAGTGGTTCTAGAAATGAAGTAAATAGCGCTCCGGTTGACAGGCACGCTAAAGTAACTGAAATGTTGGATACTTTTATGGCTTTGAAAAACGTGAGCCAGTGCAGGGCAATGATGAGTCCGGCAAAAAGAAATCCAATGATGGTTTTGGTTGGAATCTTTAAGGAGAACCTTTTGAAACCAATATAAATGGCTATAAAAACCAAAGCAATAGACATTCGGAACCAAACCAGCGGCAACGCGTCGAGTGATATTAACGCCCCTAAAACAGCAGTGAAGCCCCAAATGAAAACAATCAAATGGAGGCTCAAATAGCTTTTTAGATTATCGCTTCGCATTTCGGAGTAGGTAAAACGCTAAGGCTCCGAAAAGAATGTTGGGAATCCAAACCGCAATTAGTGGTGGCATGCTTGATTTCTCGGCTAGTACACCAAAGATTTTATCAAAGAACACGAACGTAAACGCTAGTAAAATCCCGACCGCGAGATTCATTCCCATACCTCCGCGTCGTTTCATAGACGAAACGGCAACGGCAATAATCGTTAGGATAAAAGCAGAAACAGGAATGCTGTATTTTTTATACAAGACAACCAAATAAGTATTAATGTTGGAGGAACCTCTTTTTCGTTCTTTGTCAATGAAAGTGGTTAGCTCACCCAACGATAAGGTTTCGGCTACGTATACCGTTGGTGTCAAATCGTCTAATTCGAATTTGAATTTTTGAATTCTTTTGTCGGCTTTTTCAATTTTATCGTTGAGCACGCCTACGGTTCGCTTGGTGTATCCGAACATCATGTAAGTGCTGTCTTTGGGATTGAACTTGATTCGGTTCGCAGTGATTTTGTATTCGAGCTGGTCGCCTTTGAATTTCTCCAATGAAAAATTAAATGCTGTTTTCGAAATAGTGTTGAAGTTGCTTACGTAGATGAATTCGTCATCGCTGATTTGTCGGAAGACATTGGAACTCTCCCGCATTTCCTCTTGTCCGTTGCCTATGAGGTACATGTAGCGGAAATTCTTAAATCCTTCGCTTGCTTTGGGAACTAAGAAAAACCCCATCAACAAGGAGAAAATAGACACTATCGTCGCGCCTAAGATGTAAGGTCTCATGAAACGAGTGAACGAAATTCCGGAGCTCAAAATGGCGATGATTTCGGTATTGTTCGCGAGTTTTGACGTGAACCAAATCACCGATAGAAACAAAAATATCGGAAACAGTAAATTGGCAAAGTAAATGACAAAGTCGAAATAATAAATCGCAATCTCTTTGAAAGGCACTTTATTCTCGAGCATTTTATTGATTTTCTCCGAAACATCGATCACGATTCCGATAGGAATGAATAAAAAAAGCATCACCACAAACGTGGATAAGTATTTTTTGAGAATGTACCGATCTATTATTGTTAGCATCTTTGGTTCTGAGTTGTCAGTTTTGAAACCTAAAATTGTATTACAAACGTTGGCTCATTTGCTTCACCATCATTTCTTTCCAAACGCGAAAATCTCCCGCTAAGATATGTTTTCTTGCTTCACGAACCAACCACATATAAAAACCAAGGTTGTGAATGGTAGCAATTTGTTTTCCTAGATATTCATTGGCCGCAAACAAGTGGCGTAAATAAGCTTTGGTGTATTCGGTATCTACGAAGGTCATTCCCATTTCATCCAAAGGCGAAAAATCGGCTTCCCATTTTTTATTTTTGATGTTGATGGTGCCGTGCGCAGTGAATAACATTCCGTTTCGGGCATTCCGAGTCGGCATCACACAATCGAACATGTCTACTCCTAACGCGATATTCTCTAAAATATTGATGGGTGTTCCTACGCCCATTAAGTAGCGTGGTTTGTCTTCGGGTAAAATATCACACACGATTTCGGTCATGGCATACATTTCTTCAGCGGGTTCTCCAACGGATAATCCACCAATGGCATTTCCTTTTTGTCCCGCATTGGCAATATATTCGGCCGACTGCATGCGCAAATCTTTGTAAGTACTCCCTTGAACAATCGGAAAAAATGTTTGTTCATACCCGTATTTAAAAGGCACTTTTTCTAAGTGGTTGATGCAGCGGTTCAACCAGCGGTGTGTCATGTGCATGGAGCGTTGCGCATAGCGGTAATCGCAAGGATACGGCGTACATTCGTCGAACGCCATGATGATATCGGCGCCGATGGTGCGTTGAATTTCCATGACATTTTCGGGTGTAAAAACGTGGTACGACCCGTCGATATGCGATTTAAATTTCACGCCTTCTTCCTTGATTTTTCTATTGGCTGAAAGCGAATACACTTGATAGCCGCCCGAATCGGTCAGAATATTGCGATCCCAATTCATGAATTTGTGCAATCCACCTGCTTTTTCTAAAATTTCGGTTTGCGGACGCAAGTACAAATGGTAGGTATTTCCGAGAATAATATCGGGATTGATTTCGTCTTTCAACTCGCGTTGGTGCACCCCTTTTACCGAGGCAACAGTTCCAACAGGCATAAAAATTGGGGTTTCAATCACGCCGTGGTCGGTAGTAATCGTTCCGGCGCGCGCTTTCGATTGGGGATCTTTTTGTAATAAATCAAACTTCATATCAGGATTTTCAGTCGGCAAAGATAACAGATTTAGAATTTTACCTTTAGCATTTAGGATTTTATTTGGATTGTTAGCGCTCACTATTGTATTTCAGGCCATGGCGTTCCCTAAAGGTCGGGCTATCCACTATATTCCCGACTAACAAAAACTACGGCTAACACCGTGTTTTTATAAATCGGGAGATGCCGTTCCTATCCCTAACGCGAATTTATCGCAGTTGTACAATTGGAATTCTAAAGCAATTCAGAAAAGGAAGGAAAAACCCTTAATAACTATTCCAAAAATCATTTGCCTCGCGCCGAAAATAGATTTACTTTTAACGCCAATTAATTTATACTACAAACAATGCCAAACACACAACACTTAAAAGACTTTACTACACAAGTTCGAAGAGACATTCTGCGCATGGTGCATGCCGTAAATTCTGGACACCCCGGAGGTTCTTTGGGTTGCGCCGAATTCATGGTGACGCTGTATCAAAGTATCATGGAACGCAAACCTGGATTTGATATGGACGGAATTGGAGAAGATTTGTTCTTCCTCTCGAACGGGCACATCTCCCCTGTTTTCTACAGCGTTTTAGCTAGAAGCGGATATTTTCCGGTAGCCGAATTGGCCACGTTTCGTTTGATCAATTCGCGTTTGCAAGGACATCCTACTACGCATGAAGGATTGCCTGGCGTTCGGATTGCCTCTGGTTCTTTGGGACAAGGAATGTCGGTAGCCATTGGTGCTGCTCAAGCAAAAAAATTGAACAAAGACCCGCATTTGGTGTACAGTTTGCATGGCGACGGCGAGTTGCAAGAAGGCCAAAATTGGGAAGCCATCATGTATGCGTCAGCCAAAAAAGTAGACAATCTTATTGCTACGATTGATTTTAACGGGAAACAAATCGACGGAACCACCGATGAAGTTTTGAACATGGGAAGCATCCGAGCTAAGTTTGAAGCGTTTGATTGGGATGTACTCGAAATCAAAGAAGGAAACAATGTAGAAGCCATTCTAAACGGCATGATCGAAGCACAATCAAGAACCCGAAAAGGAAAGCCGGTTTGTGTGTTATTGCACACGGAAATGGGCAATGGTGTCGATTTTATGATGTACAGTCACGCATGGCACGGAAAAGCGCCAAACAACGACCAATTGGCTTCCGCCTTGGCTCAAAACCCAGAAACATTGGGCGATTACTAAAAAAGTATTCCTTAAATAGTATTCGAAGGAATACTCAACAAAAGCAAACAGCATGAAAAAATATACAAATACAGGCAGTAAAGATACCCGATCGGGTTTTGGAGCTGGAATGACCGAACTGGGCAAAACAAATGAAAATGTAGTTGCCTTATGTGCCGATTTAATTGGTTCATTAAAACTAGACGATTTTATTAAAAACAATCCGGAACGTTTTTTTCAAATTGGGATTGCTGAAGCCAACATGATTGGGATTGCGGCGGGATTAACGATTGGTGGGAAAATCCCTTTTACGGGAACCTTTGCTAATTTTTCTACCGGAAGAGTTTACGATCAAATTCGGCAATCGGTAGCTTATTCGGATAAGAATGTAAAAATCTGTGCGTCACACGCTGGATTAACTTTGGGAGAAGATGGTGCCACGCATCAAATTCTAGAAGATATTGGTTTGATGAAAATGTTGCCTGGAATGACCGTAATCAATACTTGCGATTACAACCAAACTAAAGCAGCTACCTTGGCGATTGCCGATTATCACGGGCCGGTTTATTTGCGTTTTGGCCGACCTGTAGTTCCAAACTTCACTCCAGAAAACGGAAAATTTGAAATTGGAAAGGCGGTGCTTTTGAATGAAGGTTCTGATGTAACTATAGTTGCCACGGGGCATTTGGTTTGGGAAGCTTTATTAGCTGCGGAAGCACTAGAAGCCAAAGGAATTTCGGCAGAAGTCATCAACATTCATACGATAAAACCTTTAGATGAAGAAGCTATTTTAAAATCAGTGGGGAAAACGAAATGTATCGTCACGGCCGAGGAACATAATATTATTGGTGGGTTAGGTGAAAGCGTCGCTAGAGTGCTGGCATTAAACCATCCGTTGCCACAGGAATTCGTTGCAGTGCAGGATAGCTTCGGAGAATCGGGAACACCAGAACAATTGATGGAAAAATACAAATTGAATCATCAAGCTATTGAAGATGCTGTTCAAAAAGTAATGAGACGAAAATAAAACCTAATTGAATTCCATAAAAAAACCGTCTTCCAGAATTGGAGACGGTTTTTTTTTATTTGATAAGGAAATTCTTTATGGATGACAAGTACGGTCAAGGTAATTCTTTTTACCAGAAGCACAAACCGGAATTTCACTAAAAGGGAACGGCAATCCTGTTGCTGGATTTTTAATTTCCGTTTTAGTAAAGATTCCATCACCATCATCATCGATATCTAAATAGTCTTGTGTACCATCGCCATCCGTATCATCATTGGTAAACAAACCGTCGTGATTGGTATCTTCATCATCCGATAAAACACCATCACCATCCTGATCGGATTGGTACACATCATACAATTTAAAACTAAAAATTAAAGGAGAATACGAAGGGATTTCAATTCCTGCAGTTGTAGTTTGTCCTAAATTAAAATAGCCAAATCCAGACGGAATAAACATAACTCCAGCGCCAAAATCACTATAGGAAATTGGATCATTTCCAGAAGCTGGATTTACGACTCCCGATTTGAATAGTGGAAAAATTTCACTCCAGCCTTGTATTAATTTATCCAAGCCTGCAAAAGAAGTTGGGTAAGCATTATATTCAAAGTCCGTATTCACTAGGATGACCACTTTAGAATTAGTAACCGGATCAACATAGTCAACAAGCACAGGATTTCCATTACTATCAAGAATAACATTTCCATTACTATCTTTCTTAGGTGTTTGTTTGAAAACCTGCTGCAAGAAAGAGCCATTATAGGAAGCCAATACACCGTCAACACGAGATGGTGCTTTTCCTGACGCGTAATCTTCTCTTAGTTTTAGGTAATATATTTTATAAGTTTTGCTATTACGGGTAACTTCTTTAAATAGTAATTTTGGAAATACGGTTGCATTTAAAAGAGTCATGATAGCAGCGTGGCTTGTATCGCCATCTTCTATTTTGGGCATCGTCACATCTTGATTCGCATTGACCTCAAGATAATGGGTATTTAAAAAAGTTTCTATTGTTGCTAAATCTGTGGCATACTGTACATCAAAATCACGAACAGGAGTCACGGTAGGTGAATCGGCTTTGTTACATGAAAATAAAGTAACAACGGAACATAAAACAATAAAATAAAACTTAAATTTGTTCATTAGAGCTAATTTTTTGAGTGCGCAAGATACAATATTGATTTATTTTTGTAGACAATTTAACGCCGAATTTAGAAAAAACATGAGAGTCGATAAATATTTATGGTGTGTTCGTTATTATAAAACGCGAAATGTGGCTACTGAGGCTTGTAAAAAGAATCACATCACTGTAAATGGGCAAGTAGCGAAACCTTCTAAGGAAGTCTTTCCTATGGATAAGATTACTTTTCGGAAAGATCAGATTACACAAACTTTAATCGTTTTGGATGTTCCTCCCAATCGCGTTGGGGCTAAGTTGGTGGATATCTATCGAAAAGATGAAACTCCCATTGAAGTTTTTCAGCATCTAGAACTATTGAAACTCTCCAAAGAACATTATCGCAAGACTGGGGAAGGCCGACCAACAAAAAAAGACCGACGGGATCTTCTTGATTACGAAAGTGACAATGAAGATGCTTTGGAAAATGAAATAATTTAGCAATCAATCCTACAGCATGAATCCAAATATTATTCTTACTCACGAAGAGATCCAACACAAGATCAGAAGGATTGCTTATCAAATTTATGAAACGTTTGTAAATGAAAACACTATAGTAATTGCTGGCATTTCAAAAAACGGTTATGTATTAGCCGAAAAAATAAGCGCTGTACTCGAACAAATCTCCACCATAGAAGTTGTTTTGTGTGAAGTACTCATCGACAAACAAAACCCCAGAAATCCGATTTCTACCTCTATTTCGCACGAGGAGTATGAAAACAAAGGTTTGGTCTTGGTGGATGACGTATTAAATTCTGGAACTACTTTAGTATTTGGGGTTAAACATTTCTTAGAAGTGCCACTAAAAAAGTTCAAAACCGTTGTTTTAGTGGATCGAAATCATAAAAAGTATCCTGTTAAAGCAGATTTTAAAGGAATTTCGCTCAGCACTTCCTTGCAGGAACATGTTCAAGTTGTATTCGATACTGCGGGCGACTACGCCTATTTAGAATACTAATTGGGTAATCTCTTGAACAATATCCTCCTTTGATTTTCCATCACAATTTACGGTATGCTTTGCAAATCTGTAAAAGTAGTTCCGTTCCAAAAGATGCGGTCCGACGAATGCTTGAAGTTCATTGGAGTCCATTGAGGCTATTAATGGCCTTTGGTCTTTATTTTCAAGCAATCTAGCAGTCAATTCGGCCACCGAAAGGTGCAAATAAATCGACAATACGTTTGGTTCTTGAAGCAATAAGTGATTATTGGCGTAACAAGGAGTACCTCCGCCCAAACTTATAACCAATGCGTCTGGCGTTTGCAATAGTTGTTTTAAAATTTCATTTTCTTTTTTTCTAAAGTAGATTTCTCCTTTTTCTTCAAAGAGCGTTGGAATCGATTTATTCTCCACTTTTTCGATAACTTCATCCAAATCTTGGAAAGGCAAGTGAAGCTTTTTTGCTACTAATGCTCCAATTGTTGACTTTCCGGAGCCCATATAACCGAGCAAAATTATTTTATCCATGACAATAAAACCTTATATACTAAGGCATTAAAAGTAAATATTAAAAAAAGGCAAATTTAAAATAAAATTGCTTTGAAAAATAAATAATAAGGTCTTATATTTGCACCCGCATTGGAGAAAAGATATTTGACTTGATAGCTCAGTTGGTAGAGCACATCACTTTTAATGATGGGGTCCTGGGTTCGAGCCCCAGTCAGGTCACAAATTTTTACTTTTTTTCCAATTCTGACTTGATAGCTCAGTTGGTAGAGCACATCACTTTTAATGATGGGGTCCTGGGTTCGAGCCCCAGTCAGGTCACAAAAGTCGTTCGCCAAGGTGAATGACTTTTTTTATTTAAGGCTACGTGGAGAAATTGGTAGACTTGCCAGCTTGAGGGGCTGGTGTTCGTAAGGACGTGTGGGTTCGAATCCCATCGTGGTCACAACTCAGTATTCAAACAACCTCAAAACCCCGAAAAACGTATGTTTTACGGGGTTTTTATTTTCCCAACATATCAAAATCAATCATTTATTCGCAATGCTTTAGGGGTACAATTCGGGGTACCTTCATTTTGATTATTTATGTACCCCTACAAATCTGTTAACCCCAGTAAAATCAACCTGTTCAAAAAATGAACCTCTTGTTTTGCTTTGATACTTAATGTAAATTAATACTATCAAAAAGGTCACCACTTATGGATGCAAACATTACTAATCTCTTCTACATTAAAAGAGCGAAACCCAACAGTAAAGGACTTGTTCCTATTTTTCAACGTGTAACCGTCAATGGTCAACGAATAGAAAAAAGCACTGGGAAGTATATTCCTGCTGATTTATGGTCGAGTGAAGGAACGAAATTGAAAGGCAAGACAGACCAAGCCCGTTCACTAAATAACCATCTTGATAGACTTTTAAATGATGTTTCTGAAGCTGAAAAAAATTTAATCCTCCATCGCAAAGAAGTCAATTATGTTAATATGAGAAATATATTGACCGGCAAAGGCGAAAAAGAAAGAACAATCGTTCCTATATTTCAAGAACATAATGACAGAATTGAAGCGCTGGTGCCAACTGGAGCTTTTGCACAAGGAACGGTCGAACGTTATAAAACAACTTTAAATCACCTAAAAAGCTTTATAAACTGGAAATTCAATCAAGCTGATATAGCGCTTGATAAGGTTGATCATGCACTTATTACGGACTTTGATTTTTTTCTTAGAACCCAGCGAAGATGCAAAAACAACACTAGCATTAAATATGTAAAAAACTTCAAGAAAATATTTAATATCTGCCTCGATAATGAATGGGTAACAAAAGACCCCTTCAAAAAATACAAATCTAAAATTACAATTGTTGATCGTGATTACTTAACAGAACTAGAACTGCAAGAAATTCAACTCAAAAAACTCACAACACCTCGACTAATTTTAGTAAGAGATATTTTCCTTTTCAGTTGCTACACTGGTTTGGCATATATTGATGTACAAAACTTATCTCCAGCTAATATTTCCATGGGAATCGATGGTTCAAAGTGGATTTTTACGAAAAGAGAAAAAACCGATGGACCATCCAACATTCCTCTTTTACCTATCGTTGAAGAATTAGTCGAAAAATATAAAAACCACCCCAAAGCTGCCAATGAAAATAGAGTAATGCCAATACTAAGCAATCAACGAATGAATAGCTACCTAAAAGAAATTGCAGACGTATGCGGAATAAACAAAGAATTAACCTTCCACATAGCTCGTCATACTTTTGCGACCACTGTAACCCTTTCTAATGGAGTTCCGATTGAAACTGTAAGCAAAATGTTAGGGCATCGAAGCTTAAAATCTACTCAAATCTATGCAAGAGTTTTAGATGTGAAAGTTAGTCGAGACATGCAAAATCTTAAAGAAAAATTAAACTGCCAAGCATCTGAGTATTTAAATCAACCAATCGCAAACGAAACAGCGTAATGAAAAAAATCACTCCTTAACACAGAGTAAATAAATAAATCATAATGCTCTTTTTTAAAAAATCCTCCCAAAATCAAACTACCCAATTCCCGAATCCAACACCATACTGTTTGATTCGGGTTTCTTTATGCTATAGCTTTGCCGTGCAACACCTTCCTTCCCAGCTTCCTTTCATTAACTCTTTGCCTAATGCAAAACAACGAAAACCAACAACGAATCAAAACGATATACCGCATGCTACTCGAATTGGCCAGCGGCAATTTGGCTTTCAGAATACCAACCAACAGTCCAGATGTACCATTTAATGAACTAGCTAGCCAACTCAACGATATAGCAGAAAAAATGGAAAGGTTGGGCTACACCTACCCTTATGCCAACACTAAAAGTAACATAGAGCAAACCGGAGAAACGGCCGCTATCGTGGTTCAAAAAGTACAAGACTATATTTTAAACCACCTAGAAGAACCCTTACCTACTACAAAAGAAATTGCCGCCATGTTCGGAACCAATGAGTTTACTTTAAAAGAAAATTTTCGACGGTTTCTCAAAACAAGCATTTACCAATTCTACAACGAAGAACGTTTAAAAAAAGCACACCAACTTATTTTACAAACCAACCTTACGCTCAAAGAAATTGCCTTTACTAGTGGTTTCAACGACTACATCAGTTTTTACAAAGCCTTCAAAAAAAGGTTCGACTATGCCCCAAGCGCCATGCCTAGAAAGTTACCCGAAGATTCCCCAGCATCTAAAAACGGTGAGAATAGCTAATCGGCATAGTAGTATTCCCAAATAGAAATGACGTAGCATCTTCAAATACAGAATTTTACCACACCAATGGGAAATACATTTGCCATGAAACTACAACCCACTTTAAAGTCCATCCTCATCAATCTGGTTAGCTACAGCTATATCTTACTATTTACTTACGCTGGTTTTAGCAAGCTACTGGACTATCAAAATTTTACGGTACAACTAGGACAGTCTCCGCTGCTAAGCGCTTATTCCCAAACCATAGGGTATACCGTTCCGCTACTCGAGTTTCTGATTGTCCTTTTACTAGTAATCTCGAAATACCGCTACACTGGCCTGCTAGCCTCATTCAGCCTAATGGTCATGTTCACCACCTATATTTTCATCATCCTGCACTACAGTTCTTTCATACCCTGTTCCTGCGGCGGTATTCTCGAAAAACTAAATTGGCAGCAACATTTGCTGTTTAATTTGGTGTTTGTGGCGTTAGCCTTGCTAGGGATTTTTGGGTACCAAAAAGGAACACGAAAAAAAATACTCATTTGCTTTTTAATAACGTTATCCAGCATTGCCATTGTTGCTATCCTTTATGGATTATCCGAAAACAGCATGCAATACCACAACAAATTCATACGACGCCTCTCCAACGGACCAGCAATAAAATCCAAACAAACCAACCTGCAATTCAACTCCTATTATTTTGCGGGAATAAACGATGACAAAATCTACTTAGGCAACACCACAGCCCAATTACTAGTCACCACAATCGACACCGCCTTGCAAACAAAAGCAACCCACAACATCGAACTCGACAAAAAAGACTTCGCCTTCAGTTTCCTAAAAGTAAAAGTAACACCATCGTGTTTTTATGTGTTTGATGGAACAGTTCCGGGCATCTATAAAGGCAACACAAACACTTGGAAAGCAAAATTCACCATCCAACCCAAAGAGTACTTCTCTCTCGCCGAAGCCATAGACAGCTCTTCAGTAGCAATTCGCTCCCAAAAAAGAGGAACAGGAGAAAGCATTTTAGCCAAAGTCACTTGGACCCCAAAACTCACTACAATACTAAAGCCATCCCTACTTCAAAAACAACAAGACGGCGTTTTCGATACCGACGGGCATTTACTAATCAGTGCCGAATTAAACAAAATAATCTACCTCTACGCCTACCGAAACCAATACCTAGTGGCCGACAAAAACCTAAACCTACAATACAGAGGCAACACCATAGACACCATTTCCAAAGCCAATCTCGATATCGTCAACATCAAAAGCCACAACGAAAAGAAACTAGGCAAACAACCCTTAATCGTCAACAAAAATGCGTCGGTTTACAACAACCTATTGTTCGTCAACAGCGGCATACCCGGTCGTTACGAAAGCCTCCAAATGTGGAAGCAAGCCAGCATCATCGATGTCTACGACCTTCTCGACAAAAGGTACCTCACAAGCTTTTACATAGAGGATATCGAAAACGCCAAGGTGAAATCCTTTATCGTTCATAAAAACCGACTCTACGCCTTAATTGGTAACTACCTAGTGAGCTACAACCTGAGCCCCACCATCACAAAACAATACAAAAAATAAAATCTATTGGCCAAGTAGCAGGACGAAGATCGAAAACCTGTATAAAAGAGTAGATCAATAACTATAAATTTTAGTACCATGAAAACAAAAGTTTTTAATTTCATCCTGCCTATGGCAGTTGTGGCATTCGGATTGGCAGCAGCCTTTTCAACCAACGCTAATGCCAAAAGCACTGCCCGTTCCGGAGCAGTAATGGGCTACAAACACATTGCAGGAGCGCAACCCTGTCAGGCCGTGCAATTGTGTGATAACCAACCCGGTTTTGTTTGTAAATCCAATATAGATAGCTCTGTATTGTATGCCCTTACAGCTCCTAATGTTTGTCCAACGCAACTTTTCAGAAGTACTCCATAAAGTACAATCTGGAATAAAAAATGCCGTCAAGAGATTCTTGGCGGCATTTCACAAAACAAAAAAATAATAAAAACTAAAATGGTTCCTCCTGCATCCAAGACGGTGCCGGCTCCCCTTTCAAATAATACCCAAACCACTCCTCCATCTTTCTAGTACAATCAATTTGGTTTTCAGCCTCCATCAATCCATGACCTTCCCCAGGATAGATAAGCAACGTATGCTTTTTATGTTGCCTGCGCAAGGCCAAATAAAACTCTATACTTTGGTAATAATTCACATGACGATCTTCAGCTCCGGTCCATGCTAAAAGAGGTGTTTGAACGTTATTTGCAAACATTATTGGAGAATTATTTATATAATATTTTGGCTTTTCAAATAACGATTTTCCTAGACGCTGCTGGCTATGCTCAAACCGCCAAAAATCGGGCTTAGCATAATGACCACCAATATACAAATAGCTACTCACCACATCCGTAAAAGCCGAACCAGAAACCGCCGTTGCAAAACGATTCGTTTGCGTAACAATAAAATCCGTTTCATAGCCGCCAAACGAATGCCCTTCAAGGCCGATGCTCTTTTCATCTATATAGCCTTTGGCAACAACTGCATCTACCGCGGCCAAGACACAAGTAGTAGCCGATTCCCCCACTTCGCCTTCAGTGTAAACAATATCAGGCAACAAAACAAAATACCCTTTAGCGGTAAGGTTCGTGATGTTAAAACCTCCTTCATTATAAACGGTCGGAACCACATAGTCATGCAAATACCCCAACTGCCGCTCATAAATGTGCACCACCATCGGGTACTTTTTACGGGCATCATAATTCGCTGGCCAAAACAAGGACCCGGATACTTCTTTCCCTTTTATTGGATAGGTAATCCGTTCCGATTTCCCCCAGTAATACTGCTCTTGCTGCACATTAGTAGCCAGCACTTGTTTTGGTTTCGATGCATAGTCCTTCACCAGCATCAAATGTGGCGAAACATCAAAGCGCTCCGCAATATAAACAAAGGCATCGCTTTTAGCCGCCTTGGTAAAACGGGTAATACGTTCCGATTGCCATCCCAAAGAGCGAATCCCTCGCTTCCCGTCCAAAACCGAATACCCACTCAAAGCATGCACCAAATCTCTAGCAAACAACAACAAAGGCTTCTTCAAATCATAGCTTCCCACCACCATATCATTTTCGCCCGTGAAAGATTCTTGTGCTCGACTCGTCGGCTGCAATCGATAAGTAATACCCAACTCCCTTCCCTGAGTCAAGCGCTTGCTCCAAGACCCATCAGCAGCCACCTCCCAAACATCATACTGGTCATACAATAAAATCGAAGCATCACCACTACTCCAACCCGGATTCCCGTAAAGAGGCACTTCACCCGAACGATCATAGACAACATCATAAAACGGAACCCCCAGCTTTTCAGTAACGTTAGTGTGCGTGCCTTTAGCAACATCATACACCCACCAGTGCCCGCCCTTAGGATAAGAAACATAATTTCCGTTGGGCGACAGCAACAACGTTTGAACATGCCCCGTATGACCCTTCAGCACCAACTTTCTAACACCAGTCTTCAAATCAACAGCATACACGTCGCGCGGACTTTCATAATCCGACTGCGGCTCATAAGCCAAAGGATCCCAAACATAAGCGTGCCGACTATCGCCACTCAATGTAGCCACAGGATAAGTATTATCAGCGATCTGGTAAAACTTTCCGGTCTCTGGCCACCAAACCGCCAGCTTATCATAATCATACAATACTCCACTCATTTTAATATTAGGATACAACTGCTTATCCGAGGCATGCCACACTTCCACCCCTTTAGTGGGAATAGGTTCAACTAGCGTCTCTTTTAAATTAAAAAATACTCGTTCCCCATCTGCCGACAAATGCAAACTGCCTTCATCAGCAGCCATCACTTTATCAGTCGGGAAACCCACCCATTTTCGCGCATCAAATACAAGCAACTGCTTTTCCTTAGTACGGTACCGAAATACTTTCTGCACCGTACTATCCGCTTTCATAAAGGCCAAAACAGTACCCTGCCAAACCAGTTGACTAAAAGGAGCTCCCGCCTCAAAAGCCAAACGTTTTTTCTCAAAATTACCATCAAGTTCCAGTAAAGTAACAGCAGAACCACTCGTTTCTATTGCATTGTAAACCAATAAATTACCTGCTTCGTTCAACTTCCATCTAAGCACATCTTTACAATCATCAACAACTGCGCCTTGCATCGTTTTCACCACCAACCAATGGCTAGTTTCCCCTGCCTTTAAATCCAACAGCAAATACTTGCCATTCCCGGCAAAAGCAAACCCAAGCACATTCGTAGTAAGTTGCAACGCGCCAGTTTTCAAGTTTTGAACCTGCAACGTATCACCACGCATACAAGCAAACCACTCATCACCATTAAAACTGCCTTGCACTCCTCTCGGAAAGGAAAACGTTTTATCGGTAGCCGTACTTTTCACAAACAAAGTATCGGGCACCAAATCATACCGCTTCGTATAACTAAACCACTGCCCATGATCCGACAACTTTTGCAACAACAAACTGCTCCACAAAGGATAAGCATCCGCCGTCAGCTCCTTTTTAGTAGGCACCTGCCCCAATACAGGGCAGGCTACTAACAAAAAATAAAAACCGGAATTCCGGAAAAACGAGACTACTTTTTCTATAAATATTTTCATACTACTGCATTTAATACCCCGCATTTTGCGGAGCCAAATTAAGATTCAACAACAACTCGCGCTGCGGCAAAGGAAACACAGCATCCGTAGCCTCCCAGCCCGGTTTCAAAGGAGCCAAAGTAGCATCCAACAAACCACTGCGCTTCAAATCAAAAAACCGTTGTCCAAATTCCGTAAAGAATTCCACACGGCGCTCTTTCAATACAGCAGCCACGAGCTCCGAGGAACTACTGGCCTCCGTATCGCCCAAACCAGCAGCATGCCGAATCACATTCAAATCTTCTTTTCCACCAATCAAATCGCCTTGCTTAGCCCGAGCCTCGGCCCGAATCAAATACAGCTCCTGCAACCGAAACACCACCGAATACTCCTTCGAACTCCCCGTATTCCCCGCTTCTTTGTATTTAGCCACATGATACCAAGTCGTACTCCCATCACTCACCCCAGTAGTCCAATGCACTTGCCGCTGATCGCCCAGCTCAAAAGCCCCCAACAAGCTTGCAGACAATGCCGATACCGGAGGCGGACCACTCACAAAGCTAAAAGTAGCCGCTTCCCGAGTATTGTCCCCTG
>Ga0208124_100172_pt1 | contig 33078 bp, 25 predicted proteins | sample LakWasM104_HOW12_2_FD_183922 | JGI IMG/M metagenome (GOLD analysis project Ga0208124, IMG submission 183922) | Freshwater sediment methanotrophic microbial communities from Lake Washington under simulated oxygen tension - Sediment Metagenome... | ecosystem: Environmental > Aquatic > Freshwater >...
TCTTGAACAGGTCCACGCGGCCGTCGCCATCAAAGTCCACCGCGTAGCGCACCCAGCTCGATGGCATGAACTGGCCCAGGCCCATGGCGCCGGCATAGCTGCCGCGCGGCTCGAACGGGTCAGTGTTGCTGCGGTTGGTGAGGCTCAGGAACTGCTCCAGCTCGCGGCGGAAGAATTCGGTGCGCTCCTTGGCGCGCGGGTGGGCTGCAGGGAAGTCGAACGCCAGCGTGGCCAGCGCGTCCATCACACGGAAGGTGCCCATCTGCTGGCCGTAGATGGTCTCTACGCCAATGATGCCCACGATGATCTCGGCGGGCACACCAAACTCGCGCTCGGCACGCTCCAGCGTGGCCTGGTTCTCCTGCCAGAACCGCACGCCTGCACGGATGCGGATGGGGTCGATGAAGCGGCTGCGGTACACGCGCCAGTTCTTGGCCGTGCCCTTGGCGGGCGGCAGCATGAGCTTGGGCACCTGGGGCAGGAAATGCGCCTGCCCGATGGCCTGGCGCACCCACTCGCGGTCCAGATCCCGCCGTGTGGCCAAGTCGTCGGCAAAGTCCATGGCCTCAGGGCGCGATGCGTAGAGCACCGGGGCCTTGGCACTGGCCCGCCCCTGGTGGGCCTGGCCGGCTTTGGCATGTGCCTTCTGGGCCGCCGGTTTGGGTTGATTTTCGGGTTTTGCGCTAGCGGGTAATGCACAGGCAGCTATCAAAAATATAGCTGCCGTGGTCCATGGTGCTGTCTTCTTCATGTCAATGGTTGTAGCTTTGTAGGGCCCGGTGCTTTGAAACTGACGCGCCCTGTGACCAGGGATGCCGAGCAAGGGCCGCCCCGCAGCGAGGGCATCGTCCCCCTTCCCGCGCAAAGCGCGAGAGAAGGGGGAAGCGGCGCAGCCGCTCAGGGGGATGATTCACTGCTTTGGCCAGGCGATGCTCCGAAACTCCCGCCGCAAATCGCCCAGGGCGGCCTCGGGGTGGGGGGCGTAGCGCACGCGTTCCAGCCGTAGCAGCCAGTCGGCCACCGCCGCAGCGGGTGCGCCGAATTGTGCCTGCACCCGCTCGGCCATAGCCCTGGGCGGCAAGGTGTCGGGCAACACCATGCCTGCACGGGCCAGGCGCTGGCGGGCGCGGGCCAGCAGACGCAGCCAGGGGTCGTGCTGGCTGCGCTCCCACAGGCTCCAGCCCATGCCGCCGAGGGCCGCCACAACGATCAGGATGCCCAGCACCATGGTCAGGTCCTGCCAGCTGGGCGACTCAAAGCCCAGGGACTTGAGCAGGTCCAGCTGGCGGCTTTGGGTGTAGTTGAGCACCCACTGGTTCCAGCTGTTGTTGACGGCCTCCCACACGGCGCGCAGGTTCTGCGCCAGCCCCGGGCTGATGACCGTGCCCATGGCGGTGGCAAAGGCCCCCTGGGGGGCGCGCAGCCGCTGAAAGGCCCCGGTGCGGCCGGGCGACACGGCGCCGGTGGGGTCCACCCGCACCCAGCCCCGGCCGGAGAGCCAGACTTCGGCCCAGGCATGGGCGTCGCTCTGGCGCACGGTCCAGAGCTTGTCCACGGGGTTGCGGTCGCCGCCCTGGTAGCCGGTGACTATGCGGGCCGGGATGTCGAGCGCACGCATCAGCACCACAAAGGCCGAGGAAATGTGCTCGCAAAACCCTTCCTTGCGGTCAAACCAGAACTCGTCGGCCGTGTGCTGGCCGTACACGCCGGGCTCCAGCGTGTAGACATATCCGCCGGTACGCAGGCGGGTCAGGGCGGCATTGACCAGCGCCTCGGTGTTGTCCTGCGCCGGGTTGGGGTTGAGTGCGGGGTCGTTGCGCATTTGCTGGGCCAGCGCCAGCGTGCGGGGGTTGAAACCGGTGGGCAGCTCGGTGTAGATGCGCAGGGCGGCGTTGGGGGTGCTGGGGCCGTGGGCAAACTGCGTGTAGCTTTCGGCCTTGTAGCGCACCACATCCGTCACGGCGCGGGTGGTCAGCCACTGCAGGTCCTGCGTCATGAAGGTTTCCATGCCGGCCACGGCGGGCTTGTCCACCGCAGCATCCAGCAGCAGCAGCCAGGGGCGCTGGTGGGGCTCCAGCGTGACCTCGTAGCGCACGGGCTGGCCTTGCACGCGCAGATTGGCGACAGTGTTGGCGCGTGCCTGCGAATAATCGCCCGGGCGGGGCGACACCGGGTGCCATTCGACACCATCGAAGGTGCCGAACACCGGGCCGCGAAAGTACAGGTCGCTCTGCGGTGGCGCGGCGCCGTCAGGGGTGTCAAACCGCACGCGCATGGCCACCGTGTCGTCCAGCGCCAGCTCGGCAATGTTGCCCACCTTCATCACACCCGACAGGCCGCTGCGCCCACTCATGGTGTCGCTGGGCATGCCCCACAGGGGCGCCATGCGCGGGAACAGCATGAACAGCGCCGCCATGATGGGCGCGCCCAGCAGTGCCATGGTGCCTGCGGTGCGCAGTGCCTGCGACAGCGGAGGGCGCCCCACGGGCATGTGGGCGTTGACCAGGGCCGTGAGCAGCCCCAGCAGGGCCACGAGCATGGCAGCGGCCGTGAACAGCGACTGCGAGAAGAAGAAGTTGCTGAGCATCGTGAAGAAGCCCAGGAAGAACACCACCAGCGCATCGCGCCGTGCGCGCAGCTCCAGCATCTTGAGCGCCAGCAGCATCACGATCAGCGTCACCCCGGCATCGCGGCCCAGGATGGTGCGGTGGGTGTACAGCGTGCCCGCCACCGCGATCACCAGCGGAACGGCCAGCACCCAGCGCGTTGGCAGTGGGCGGCCCTTGAAGGCCAGCCAGCCGCGCCACAGCATCAATCCGGCCGCCAGCAGGCTTGCCCACACAGGTAACACGTTGACCTGCGGGGCAATGACCCACGCAATCACGACGAGCAGAAACAGCGTGTCGCGCGCATCGCGCGGCAGTGCGTGGAGCGTCTGGCGCAGGGTCATGGCTGCGCGGCGGAAAGGGGGGTAATGGATTTCATGTTGCTATGCATTTGATAGCTGTTGGGAAAATATGAACGTGCGCTTGGAGCCGATAGAGGCCAAATTCGGCAGGAATGGGCAGTGGCAGGTCAACACAGAGCCAAGGCCTCCAGGCAGCGCCTACGGTGGGCTGCCCCGGTGTCGGGCGCGATCTCGGTGCCGGGCAGGCGTAGGCCATAGTCCAGGCCCAGGCGGTCGGCCTGCAGCACCCAGGCCGTCAGGCGTGACACGCGTGCCTCGTGGTTGGGCAGCGCGGCGTGGGCCAGATCCAGCCACAGCTCATTCCGCTGCGCCTGCTGCGCATCGCGGCTCACCAGGTCGTCGGTGCCGGTGGCCAGCGACTTGGCGGCCTTCTTCCAGACCACCAGTTTGAGCGGGTCGCCCCGCCGGTAGGCCCGCACCCCGTCGAATTCGCCAATGCCCTGCGACGGCGCATGACCCGTGCCCCCGGCGCGGGGCTCGCCCGGCGGCAGGGGTTGTGGCGGCACCTCGGGCGCGGGGTACACCAGCACCTCGGCAGCGGGGCGCCAATAGGTCCATACGCGGAAGGTGCCCAGCGGAAACCGCGTCTCGGCCGTCAGGGTGGGCACGCGGTGCAGCCCCCGGCGCCCGGGCTGGAAGGCCACCTGCACGCTGGCCTGGCCTTGAGCGGGCACGTCGGTCCAGGCCCAGTGGTGCTCGGCCTTGCCGGTGCCGTGCACGGCCAGGGCAATGCCATAACGCGGCGACTTGCGATCACTGGACAACTGGATCTCAAACGCCGTGCTGGTGCCCAGAAAATGTGGCTCAGGGGCCTTCAGGTGCAGCGTCAGCCCGCGCAGGTTGGCGTGGCAAATGTGCATACCCACCACCGCGCTGCCGGCCAGCAAAAAGGTCAGCAGGTAGCCCAGGTTGAGCTGGTAGTTGATGGAGGCCACCAGCAGCACCACGAGCGTGAGCGCCAGCATCCAGCCCGAGCTGGTAGGCAGTATGTAGACATTGCGCTGGGTGAGCTGCAGCGTGTCGGACAGCGGCAGGCGTGCCTGCCACCAGCGCTGGAAGCGCCTGCGAAGGCGCGCCACGGGGCTGAGCCGCGCAGCCAAGCCGCGCCAGCCCGTGGGCGTTGCGAGGGAAGGGTGGGCAGCGGATTCCATCGATCAGGGCAGCGGCACGGCATCGACCATGGCGCGCACCTGCTCGACCGCGCCGCGCCCGGCGTCGCCCACGGGCACCAGGCGGTGGGCGATGGTTTGCGGCAGCACGGCCTGCACATCGTCCGGCGCCACGTAGTCGCGCCCGCTGATGAGGGCCTGGGCCTTGGCGGCACGCAGCAGGGCAATGCCCGCGCGGGGCGACAGGCCCTGCAAGAACCAGCGGCCCGAGCGGGTGGCGGCGATCAGGTCCTGCACATAGTTGAGCAGCGGATCGGCGGTGTGCACGGCCTGCACCTGGCGCTGCAGCTCGGTCAGCTCCTCGGCCGACAGCAGCGGCAGCAGGCTGCTCACCATGTCGCGGCGGTCGTCGCCCGACAGCAGCAGGCGCTCGGCGGCGCGGTCGGGGTAGCCGATGGAGATGCGCATCAAGAAGCGGTCAAGCTGCGACTCGGGCAGCGCAAAGGTGCCCAGCTGGTCGTGTGGGTTCTGGGTGGCGATCACGAAGAAGGGGTGGGGCAGGGCGCGGGTTTCGCCCTCGACCGACACCTGCTTTTCTTCCATGGCTTCCAGCAGGGCGCTTTGCGTCTTGGGGCTGGCGCGGTTGATTTCGTCGGCCAGCAGCACCTGAGCAAACACCGGGCCGGGGTGGAACACAAAGGCTTCCTTGCCGCGTTCGTACACCGACACGCCGGTCAGGTCGCTGGGCATGAGGTCGGCAGTGAACTGGACGCGCGAAAACTGCAGCCCAAAGGTGTGGGACAACGCGTGCGCCAGTGTGGTCTTGCCCACACCCGGCACGTCCTCAATGAGCAGATGCCCCCCCGCCAGCAGGCAGGCCACGCAGTCCTGAACCTGGGCCTTTTTGCCCACGATCACCGTGTTAAGCTGATTCAGAAGCGATTTGATCTTGTGCTGTGCATTCATGGCACGACGTTATCCGAAAAACGGCAAAAAATGCGAGACGCGGGGACAAGACTGTGAGCAAGACGGGCTATTTCACCCATCGGGATTGTTGGAAGCACGAGATGGGCCCGGGCCACCCCGAATGCCCCGAGCGGCTGGATGCGATTGAAGACCGTTTGCTGGTCACAGGCGTGGGGGATGCGCTGGAGCGCTACGAGGCGCCCGAAGCCTCACTGGCCGACATCGAACTGGCCCACGGCCGTATGCACATTGCGGCGCTGCGCGGCCTGTCCGACCGGCTGAATGAAGAGCTGATGGCCGGCGGCCCGAGCTACGCGCAGATCGACACCGACACCTCCATCAACGCCCATACCTGGAAGGCGTCCCTGCGTGCCGCAGGTGCCGCGCTGGCTGCCACCGATGCGGTCATGGCGGGCGAAGTCGAAAACGCGTTCTGTTCTGTACGCCCCCCAGGGCACCATGCCTGCCGCGACAAGGCCATGGGTTTCTGCTTTTTCAACAACGTGGCGGTGGCCGTCAAATACGCCTTGCAGCGCTACAACCTGCAGCGCGTGGCGGTGGTGGACTTTGACGTGCACCATGGCAACGGCACCGAAGACATCCTGGCCAATGACCCGCGCGCGCTGATGGTCAGCATCTTCCAGCACCCGTTCTACCCCTATAGCGGCGACCACGACCCGGCCCCCAACATGGTCAATGTGCCGGTGCCCGCGTACACACGCGGCATGGACATCCGCGAGATCATCGAGATGATGTGGATGCCCCGGCTGGAGGCCTTCAAGCCCGAGATGATTTTTGTGAGTGCTGGTTTTGACGGCCACCGCGAGGACGACATGGGCCAGCTGGGCCTGACCGAGCAGGACTACACCTGGATCACCCAGCGCGTGAAGGATGTGGCCCGGCGCTACTCCAAGGGGCGCATCGTGTCTTGCCTGGAGGGCGGTTACGTGATGGGGCCGCTGGCGCGCAGCGTAGAGGCGCATCTGCGGGTTCTAGCCGACTTGTAAGCCCTCTCAGCCTGGAGCACCTGCGCTTTGACAGGCCGTCTGCTTGGTGGTGACGGCCCGGAGACGCGCCAGTCTCGGCGGTGCCGGTCGTGCAAAAAACTGGAGAAGAATGATGACGAATTCCCATGATCTGCTGCAAATTGCCCGCGACACACGCGGCGTGGTCACCCTGACCCTGAACGACCCCACCCGCTTCAATGCGCTGGGCAGCGAGATGCTCACGGCGCTGCAGCAGGCGCTGGACGACGCGGGCCGCGACGAGTCGGTGCGTGTGGTGGTGCTGGCGGCCGCCGGCAAGGCGTTTTGCGCGGGCCACAACCTCAAGGACATGGCGGCCCACCCAGAGCTGGCGTACTACCAGAAGTTGTTTGCGCAGTGCAGCCGGATGATGCTGACGATCCACAAGCTCAGCGTGCCCGTCATTGCGCGGGTGCAGGGCATGGCGACGGCTGCGGGGTGCCAGCTGGTGGCGCAGTGTGACCTGGCTGTGGCGGCAGACACGGCCAGCTTTGCCACCAGCGGCATCCACTACGGCCTGTTCTGTGCCACGCCCAGCGTGCCGCTGGTGCGCAACGTGCCCGCCAAGCGGGCGATGGAAATGCTGCTCACCGGTGATTTCATCGATGCGCCCACCGCGCTGGCGCAAGGGCTGGTGAACCGCGTGGTGCCTGCCGATGCGCTGGATGCCGAGGTCGAGCAACTGGTGCAATCCATCCTTCAAAAGCCGCGCGTGGCCGTGGCCATGGGCAAGGCGCTGGTGTACCAGCAGCGCGAGCTGGGCATCGATGCCGCCTACCAGCTGGCCGGCCAGACCATGGCCACCAACATGATGGACGAGGCCGCCCAGGAGGGCGCCCGTGCGTTTGCCGAGAAGCGCCAGCCCGCCTGGAAGCGTTGAGGCACGGCACGATGGACAAGCCGATGCTCGACGACGTGGGCCTGTGGGTGCAGGCCTTTCTCAGCCCCACGGTGCTGGTGGAGCTGGCCGTCCTGGCCGTCTGCGTAGGCCTGGCCTGGGGGCTGGTGGCGCTGCTGCAGCGCGGCCTGCGCCGGGGCGACCCGCGCTCCATCCTGTTTGGTGTGCGCATCGTGGATGGCGCGCTGTTTCCGCTGGTGCTGCTGAGTCTGGCCTACATCGCGCGCACCCTGCTGCACCACTGGGTGGCGCTGGCGGCTTTCAAGATTGCGATCCCGGTGCTGGTGGCGCTGGTGGTCATTCGCATTGGCGTGAAGGTGCTGCAGGTGGCCTACCCGGACGCTGCCTGGGTGCGGCCCATCGAGCGCTCCATCTCCTGGATGGCGTGGCTGGGCATGGTGCTGTGGGTCACCGGGCTGCTGCCGCTGGTGCTGGACGAGCTGGACCAGATCCACTGGAAAGTGGGCGGGGCGACGCTGTCGGTGCGCACCATCATCGAAGGGGCGGTCACCGCAGCGGCAGTGCTGCTGATTGCCCTGTGGATCTCGGCGGCCATCGAGTCGCGCCTGCTGCGCTCGGCCACGGGCGCCGAGCTGTCGCTGCGCAAGGCCGTGAGCAATGCGGTGCGGGCGCTGCTGGTGTTTGTGGGCTTGCTGGTGGCCTTGTCGTCGGTTGGCATCGACCTGACTGCGTTGTCGGTGCTGGGTGGTGCGGTCGGCGTGGGCATTGGCTTTGGCCTGCAGAAGCTGGCGGCCAACTATGTCAGCGGTTTTGTGATCCTGGCTGAGCGCAGCATGCGCATTGGTGACAACGTCAAGCTCGACAACTTCGAGGGGCGCATCACGCAGATCAACGCCCGCTACACGGTCATCCGCTCATCGTCCGGCCGCGAGTCCATCGTGCCCAACGAAATGCTCATTACCCAGCGGGTAGAGAACCTGTCGCTCAGTGACCCCCGGGTGTGGATGTCCACGGTGGTCAGCGTGGCCTACGAGAGCGATGTGGACCAGGTGGCCCAGTTGCTCACCAATGCCGCCCTGGTCAGCCCGCGCGTGCTGCGCGACCCGGCCCCCAGCGCCGCGCTGTCGGCCTTCGGGGCCGATGGGCTGGAGTTCACCGTGGGCTTCTGGATTGCAGACCCTGAAAACGGATCCCTGGGACTGCGCTCGGACATCAACCGGGCCATCCTGAGTGCGCTGCGGGCCCACCAGATCGAAATCCCTTACCCCCAGCGGGTCATGCATGTGCAGGTCGATGGCGCAGTCCCTGCAGCGATGTCGCCGGGCGGGGCTCCCGCGCCAGCACCGGCTTCGGCGAGTTGATCCGGTGCAGGGTGATACCCCGGCGGGTGCCCGGTAGCGCAGGCGACAGCAAACTCTAGACACTGTCCGGGTTCACTCGCCTATAATTCACAAAAAGCACGATCGTTCTTTTTTGTGATTGTGCAGTCTGTGTGGTGGCTCCGTAGCGCTTTCGCTGCAGTGCGACATAGAATGTTCTAGTTTACGTAAACGTCAATTCAACCAACTCTCTAGGAGCCGCAGCAATGAAGGTCTTGGTCCCTGTCAAGCGCGTGGTGGACTACAACGTGAAGGTCCGCGTGAAGTCGGACAACACGGGTGTGGACATCGCCAACGTGAAGATGAGCATGAACCCCTTTGACGAAATCGCCGTTGAAGAGGCCGTGCGCCTGAAAGAAAAAGGCCTGGTGACCGAAGTCATCGCAGTCTCCTGCGGCGTGGCCCAGTGCCAGGAAACCCTGCGCACAGCCATGGCGATTGGCGCCGACCGCGCCATCCTGGTCGAGACCGACGTGGAACTGCAGCCCCTGGCCGTGGCCAAGCTCCTGAAGGCCCTGGTGGACAAAGAGCAACCCTCGCTCATCATCCTGGGCAAACAAGCCATCGACGACGACGCCAACCAGACCGGCCAGATGCTGGCTGCTTTGGCAGACCTGCCCCAGGCCACGTTCGCCAGCAAGGTCGAACTGGCTGCAGACAAGGTCAGCGTGACCCGCGAAGTGGACGGCGGCCTGGAAACCCTGGCCCTGACCCTCCCAGCCGTCATCACCACCGACCTGCGCCTGAACGAACCCCGCTACGTCACCTTGCCCAACATCATGAAGGCCAAGAAAAAGCAGCTGGACACCGTCAAGCCCGAAGACCTCGGTGTGGACGTGGCTCCGCGCCTGAAGACCCTGAAGGTGACCGAACCTGCCAAGCGCGGCGCAGGCATCAAGGTGGCCGACGTGGCCGCCCTGGTCGAAAAACTCAAGAACGAAGCGAAGGTGATCTAAATGTCGGTACTCGTTATTGCTGAACACGACAACGCGTCCATCAAGGGCGCAACGCTGAACACCGTCACGGCCGCAGTGGCCTGCGGCGGCGACGTGCACGTGCTGGTGGCCGGCCACAACGCCGGCGCTGCCGCACAAGCCGCCTCCAAAATAGCCGGTGTTGCCAAGGTCATCCACGCCGACGCCCCTGGCCTGGAACACGGCCTGGCAGAAAACGTCGCCGCCCAAGTCCTGGCACTTCAGGGAAATGCGGCCAGCAACTACAGCCACATCCTGTTCCCCGCGACTGCCAGCGGCAAGAACGTGGCCCCCCGCGTGGCGGCCAAGCTCGATGTGGCCCAGATCAGCGACATCACCAAGGTGGTTGCCGCCGACACCTTCGAGCGACCCATCTACGCCGGCAACGCCATTGCCACCGTGCAAAGCCAAGATTCCGTCAAGATCATCACCGTGCGCACCACCGGCTTTGACGCCGCGGCCGCCACCGGTGGCAGCGCACAAGTTGAAACCGCCGCCGCCACGGCCGACGCAGGCAAGAGCAGCTTCGTGGGCAGCGAAATCGCCAAGAGCGACCGCCCCGAGCTGACCGCTGCCAAGATCATCGTCTCCGGTGGTCGTGCGCTGGGCAGCAAGGAAAAGTTCGACGAAGTCATGACGCCCCTGGCCGACAAGCTGGGCGCGGCGCTCGGTGCCAGCCGCGCGGCGGTGGACGCAGGCTACGCGCCCAACGACTGGCAAGTGGGCCAGACGGGCAAGATCGTGGCACCGCAGCTGTATGTGGCCGCCGGTATCTCGGGCGCCATCCAGCACTTGGCGGGCATGAAGGACTCCAAGGTGATCGTGGCGATCAACAAGGACCCTGAGGCCCCGATCTTCAGCGTGGCCGACTATGGGCTGGAAGCGGATCTGTTCACGGCTGTGCCTGAACTGGTCAAGGCCCTGTAAGAACGCCCCTGTGCACACAAAGGCATCGCTCGCGATGCCTTTTTTTTGACGAAATTTCGCTTTCCCGGAGACACCCATGAGCTACACCGCCCCCGTCAAGGACATGCTGTTCGCCATCGAGCACCTGGCCAACATTGAACAGATCGCGCAAATCCCTGGTTTTGAAGATGCCGGGCTGGACACGGCCGCCGCCGTGTTGGAAGAGTGCGCCAAGTTCAATGAAGGGGTGCTGTCGCCGCTCAACTGGGAAGGCGACAAGAACCCGTCGAGCTGGAAAGACGGCGTGGTCACCACCACCCCCGGCTTCAAGGAAGCCTTCCGCCAATATGGCGAAGGCGGCTGGCAAGGCCTGCAGCACCCCGCCGACTTTGGCGGCCAGGGCCTGCCCAAGACCATCGGCGCGGCCTGCATCGAGATGACCAACAGCGCCAACATGAGCTTTGCGCTGTGCCCGCTGCTGACCGACGGCGCCATCGAGGCGCTGCTGACAGCAGGCAGCGATGAACTCAAGGCCACCTACCTCGAAAAGCTGGTGACCGGCGAGTGGACTGGCACCATGAACCTGACCGAACCCCAGGCGGGCTCGGACCTGGCCCTGGTGCGCACGCGTGCAGAACCCCAGCCCGACGGCACCTACAAGATTTTCGGCACCAAGATCTTCATCACCTACGGTGAGCACGACATGGCCGAGAACATCATCCACCTGGTGCTGGCCCGCGTGCAGGGCGCGCCGGAGGGCGTCAAGGGCATCAGCCTGTTCGTGGTGCCCAAGTTCATGGTCAACAAGGACGGAAGCCTGGGCGCGCGGAATGACGCGCATTGCGTGAGCATCGAGCACAAGCTGGGCATCAAGGCATCGCCTACGGCCGTGCTGCAGTTTGGCGACCACGGCGGCGCGGTGGGCTACCTGGTGGGCCAGGAGAACAGGGGCCTGGAGTACATGTTCATCATGATGAATGCGGCCCGCTACGCCGTGGGCATGCAGGGCATCGCGATCTCCGAGCGCGCCTACCAAAAGGCTGTGCAGTACGCGAAAGACCGCGTGCAGAGCCGCCCCGTGGACGGCAGCATCAACGCCAGCGCCGCCATCATTCACCACCCTGACGTCAAGCGCATGCTCATGACCATGCGCGCCACCGTCGAGGGTTGCCGCGCCATGGCCACGGTGGCGGCTGCGGCGTTTGATGCCGCACACCACCACCCCGATGCCGACGCGCGCAAGCAGAACCAGGCGTTCTATGAATTCATGGTGCCGCTGGTCAAGGGCTACAGCACCGAGACCAGCCTGGAAGTGACCAGCCTGGGTGTGCAGGTGCATGGTGGCATGGGCTTCATCGAAGAAACTGGCGCGGCCCAGTACTACCGCGACGCCAAGATCCTGACCATCTACGAAGGCACCACCGCCATCCAGGCCAACGACCTGGTGGGCCGCAAGACGGCGCGCGACGGCGGCCAGGTGGCCAAGGGCATCGCCGCGCAGATCGAGAAGACCGAGGCCGACCTGCTGGCCAGCGGCACGCCCGCTGCACTGGCTGTGGCCAAACGCCTGACGGCGGCGCGCAAGGCGCTGCTCGACGTGATCGACTTCGTGGCCGGTGGCACCAAGGCCCAGCCCAACGCCGTGTTTGCGGGCAGCGTGCCCTACCTGATGCTCGCGGGCAATGTGGTGGCGGGCTGGCAACTGGCGCGCAGCCTGCTGGTGGCGCAGGACCTGTTGCAAAAGGGACAGGACGAAGCCTTCATGCGCGCAAAAATAACCACAGCCCAGTTCTACGCCGACCACATTCTGGTGAAGGCCCCCGGCCTGCGCGACAGCATTGTGGAAGGCGCGGCCAGCGTGACCGAGCTGGCGCTGGAAGCCTTCTGAAGGACTGGCGTGCTGTGAGGAGACAGGCCACCTGCGGGGCAGGGGCCTTGATATAAAAATGATAGCTACGGACGCATGATTCACTAGCGCATCCGGCCTATTCCATCCCTATTCTTGTTCTGGAAGTTGTTGCCATGTCCAAACTGCCTCCCGTGTTGCAAAACCTGTCGCTGCCCGTCATCGGTTCGCCGCTGTTCATCATCAGCAACCCCAAGCTCGTGATCGAGCAGTGCAAGGCCGGTGTGGTGGGCTCCATGCCCGCGCTCAATGCCCGCCCTGCCGAACTGCTGGACGAGTGGCTGGCCGAGATCACCGAGACCTTGGCGGCCTACAACAAGGCGAACCCCGACAAGCCTGCTGCGCCGTTTGCCATCAACCAGATCGTGCACAAGAGCAACGACCGGCTGGACCACGACATGCACGTGTGCGCCAAGTACAAGGTGCCGATCATCATCACCAGCCTGGGTGCGCGCGAGGACGTGAACCAGGCCGTGCATGCCTGGGGCGGCGTGGTGCTGCACGACATCATCAACAACAAGTTCGCGCACAAGGCGATTGAGAAGGGCGCTGACGGCCTGATCGCCGTGGCGGCCGGTGCCGGTGGCCACGCTGGCACCAAGAGCCCGTTTGCGCTGATCCAGGAAATCCGCCAGTGGTTCGACGGCCCGCTGGCGCTCAGCGGCTCTATCGCCAGTGGCGGCGCGGTGCTGGCTGCACAGGCCATGGGGGCAGACTTTGGCTACATCGGTTCGGCCTTCATCGCCACCCATGAGGCCCGCGCCAGCGAGGCCTACAAACAAGCCATCGTGGACGGCAACTCGGACGACATCGTCTACAGCAACCTGTTCACGGGCGTGCATGGCAACTACCTGGCGCCCTCGATCCGCGCGGCAGGCATGGACCCGGACAACCTGCCAGAGTCCGACCCCAGCAAGATGAACTTTGGCGGCGACGCCAAGAAGGCCTGGAAAGATATCTGGGGCTGCGGCCAGGGCATTGGCTCCATCAGCGCCGTGACCAGCACCGCCGAACTGGTCGCCAAGCTGCGCGGTGAATACGAGGCGGCCCGCGCCCGTCTCAAGCTCTGAATCTGCGCTCTGTAAGGGGCGGTGGCTTTGTGCCTCTGGGGGGCATTCGGCCATCTTTCTTCCCTCACACCGCCGTTTTGTTTCGCCCGCCATGTGTATCCACACATGGTGGGCGAATGTCTTTGTGGGAGGTGTTCGAGCGGTGTCTTTGCGATGACGCACCCGAGGGGAAACCCGCGTGAGGAGGAGAAGTCCCCTACAGATAATGGTGATGAAAAATAATCAATGAATGCCAGTGCCAAGTTCGCCGGCCTTGTCACCATGTTGCGAGGGAGATGCCTGATGTTCCGTGCTTTTGTGTGCCTGCTGGCCGTGTGCGCCACCACCCTGGTTCATGCCCGCAATGAAGGCGTGACCGCTGATGAAATCCGGCTGGGTGCCTCGGTCGTGCTGTCGGGGCCGCTCGGGCCGCAGACGGCGCAGTATGGCGAGGGCTCGCGACTGCTGTTCGACGCGGTGAACGCGCAGGGCGGGGTACATGGCCGGATGATCCGGTACACCACGCTCGATGATGCTTTCGACCCGCAAAAGGCCGTGGAAAACACGCGCCAGCTGCTGGAGAACGACAAGGTGTTCATGATTTTCCATAGCACCGGTACGGCGCAGACGGCGGCCATCCTGCCGCTGATCAAGGAGCAGCGCACTGTGCTGTTTGGCCCCGTCACGGGTGCCTCGGTGTTCCGGGAGGCGTTCAATCCGTATGTGTTCCATGTGCGTGCGGGTTATGCCAACGAGGCCAGCAAGATCGTGTCGCAGCTGCGCCAGCAAGGCATCACCCGTGTGGCGGTGTTCTTTCAGGACGACGGCCTGGGCAAGACACTGGCAGGTGAGCTCAAGAAGGCGTCGGACGAGGAGAAGCTGCCCTTTGTGGCCGAGATCAAGGTGGACCCCAAGCAGCCCGACTTTGCTGCCGCCGCACAGGCGACCGAAAAAGCCCAACCCCAGGCTGTGATCGTGGCGACCGGCGGCACCACTTTCACGAGCTACATCAAGGCGGTGCAGGCCACGGCAGCGCGGCCTGCCTACTACGGGTTCTCGGTGGCCAGCATGGACGTGATCCAGCGCGAACTCAGGGACAAGGCGCGGGGCATCATCCTGGCGCAGATCATGCCTTCGCTGCGCAACACCACTATCCCGGTGGTGGCCGAATATCTGAGCCTGCTGCGTGCCAAGTCGCCCGGCGCTCAACCCTCGGCTTCGCAGTTCGAAGGTTTTGTCCACGCGCGCTTGCTGGTGGAAGGGCTACGCCGCACGGGGCGCAACCTGACTACCGAGTCGTTCTCCAAAACGATGGAGGACGCGGGTGAAATTGCTTTTGGTCGTTTCAGCGTGAAGTATTCGCCGCGCAACCACAATGGGTCGACCTATGTGGAGCTGGCTATCGTGGACGCGGAAGGCAGTCTGCGTTACTGAGGGTATCCACGCTTCGCGCGGTGCGCGGACTCTTGTTCATCGAGCCCGCTGCAGGTGATGGCAGACCAGCGGGAGACAGTGCAGCTGTGCAAAAAATCCTCTAACGGAGGACAATAGCGGGTTTTGTTGTTCCATCCTCGGTCCAGTTCGCCTTGCTGCTTTGCGCAGCAGGCGAATCAGCGCGGAGGGAATCCGGATATCCAGCGGCGCACTGTCCGCAGGGATTCAACACCTCACCCTATGTCTTCGTCCACATCCCGCACACCCTTGATCGACATGATCAAGGGCATGGCTTGCGCCACCATCGTGTGGCACCACTTGGCCTTCTATGGCCCGATGTCCGACATCGCCCATCCCTTGGCTCCAGTACTCATAGCGTGGCTATATGACTATGGGCGCATGGCGGTGCAGGTGTTTCTGGTGTTGGGTGGGTACCTGGCTGCTGCGAGCCTTGCGCCCCAGGGCATTGCGCGTTTCGACCATGCGGGCACCGCCATTGCCAAACGCTTCGTGCGGCTGGTGGTGCCTTATGCCGTGGCGTTGATGCTGGCGGTGGTGGTCGCCGCCCTCGTGCGGCCTTGGATGGAGCACCACTCTGTGCCCGACCAACCCACCTTGTCACAACTGTTGGCGAACGCTTTGCTGCTGCAGGACATCGTGGGTGAAGGTGCTTTGTCGGCTGGCGTGTGGTACGTGGCCATCGACTTTCAACTCTTTGCGCTGACTGTGCTGATGCTGGCCGGTGTACGTGCGCTGCCTGCGCGCTGGGTACAGCACCATGCAGCGGCCTTGTCGCAGGGGCTGGTGCTGTTGGTGGCTGCTGCCTCGCTATGGGTTTTCAACCGCATCGCGGGGTTGGACATGTGGGCGCTGTACTTTTTTGGTGCCTACGGCCTGGGCATGCTGGCTTACTGGGCGGTACGGGCGCCGAAGGCGCAGGCATGGGTCTGCCTCATGGCGCTGCTGGTGGGGGCAGCGCTGGCGGTGGATTTCCGGGCACGCATTGCCGTGGCTGCGGTCACGGCCTTGTGCCTGGTGGTGGCCATGCGCTCTGCGCGCATGCGCAGCTTTTCCGGTGTGTCGCCGCTCGTAAAGCTCGGCCAGATGTCGTACTCGGTGTTTCTGGTGCACTTTGCCGTGTGCTTGCTCGTGAACGCGGTGGTCAGCCACCTCTGGCCTACATCACCAGCGCTGAATGCCGTGGGCATGCTCCTGGCGTTTGGGCTATCGCTGGCAGCTGGGCGTCTGTTGTATCTGCGAGTGGAGCGTCATGTGCCATCGTGGTCCACGGCCCTGCGCTGGCAACTGGGGCTGGTGGGGGCTGGCATGCTGGTGGTCATTACCAGCAACTGGGCATAGCCCCTAGGCTGGGACCGCAGGGGCAGGCCGACTGGGCTGTTTTTTTGAGCGCGCTATGTCCTTCAGCCCAGTGCAGTGCTATCGCAAAAGCTTGCGTTCCCGCCGTTTGCGTTGCTTGTCCAGAAACCACGCCATGAAGGGCAGCAGCAGCATCGAGCCGGGGATCACCCAGATAAAAAGATAAGGGCTGACCGAAGACGCGGACCGCATCACATCCCGCAGGTGGGCTCGTTCCTCGGCACTCCAATTGCCCTGGCGGCGCTGCTGCACCAGCCAGACCACCGAGCCCTTCATGGTGGCCATCTCGCGGCGCAAGCGGCTCTTTTCCCGACTGTTGCCCGCGAGAAAAGAACAAAACCACTCCGGCGCGCGCTCCATGCGGCGCTGGAATGCCAGGGTGGAATCCGGGTCAAATGTGTCGGTCGGGGGCGGCTCGGAGGGCAGATGAAAGTTCACGACCAGCGCCATTATCTCTACGATTGTGCTGACTATTTATTCGTCAAGGGTATCGAGCTCTGACCCAGATAAATCGTGGCGGCCTTATTTACCCCAACAGTCGACATTGTATCCCGCTTGATCCGATGTTTTGCCTGCTGCGCCACGGAGCCCACTATTGCTAAGCGAGTAGGTGCCACATTTGTCACTTGCCTGGGGACTGGTGGCCTTCGGCGTTGCAGTTAATGTGTAGCTGGTGGTTGTGTTGCTAGCAGCTAGCGCAATCGTATATCGTTTGCTGTTGTCAGAAGACCACGTGAGTGTCGTTGGCAGTGAGGCTGTAGGATATGTTCCCGTCGCTGTAGCAGCTCTTTCAAGCCATTGCTGCGCTTGCAACAAACCAGCACGAGCTTCCGCTCGATGCCCCCGTCGCACATATTCTTGATAGCTAGGGTAAGCAACGGCGGAGAGAATAGCCACTATCGCTACCACAATCATCAACTCAATCAGCGTGAAGCCTTGAGCATATTTCGGCGGTATTTTTATATTCATAAAATCTCTCATAAATCAAGCAACGACTATTTCAATTGCCGCCAGCTAGGTCGTACCAGCAAAGATGGATAAATTTTGAGCGCATCGCTCTTACCGTCATTACCTTTACGGATCTGTTTTGTACCTGTAGCGAAGCGCAATTCCTTGCCGGAGGCCGACATCCTCGCGTAGTTTTTGCCACTGCTCATGTCTGACGCGTTATAGAGACCATCACCATTTACATCCATGATTGTGAGTGGCGCAGGAGTCCCTGATGCAATATTTACCAGTGTACGATATGTCTTGGCTGCACTTGGTTGAGGTGCGCACACCTCAGTGCCGCTGGCGGTAGCGCTGCCGGTGGCTGGTTTTTCGCTGATTATTTCCAGGGTGTTGCCTCCATTGTAGAACGTAGGGCTTGTTGTGACGCGTTCGCCTGATACTGGCAGATCCATATACCAACCTTGCTTTACAGTGCATGATGTATCGGTTGGTTTACAGGAGTAAGTGACCTCCTGCGTTGTAAGGGTCCAGAAGGAGCGTCCTGTACTTACTCCACTTCCTGCTGTACCCAAGCCTGTACCAGCTGTTGTGTTATCCGAGCCGTTGTCTACCGATTCGGACTGCAATGCGCTGCGACCACTAACGGTTGCTGGCGTTGGATTAGATGTCTTTACAGTTACCTTGCCAGCATTGGCACCCGAGCTCTCGATTTGATATCGAGTATTGTCTAGTATGGAGTAGACCGATTGCACAGATGTGTCCGTCCGATCTCCCTCGGTCAGATTCTGCCCAGTTCCAAACGCCACCATCAAGCCACCAACCGCTCTATTTGCACGAAGGACAGGTGGAGTGGTTATCGGCTGTCGATTGGTGGAGCCTCCACTGGTGTACGTTGCCGTAAATAATGGATTGCCACTGAAAGCGACGCCCCATTGGGTCGCATCAGCATTGGAAATGTCAAATTTCCACATGTTTCCGCGTAAATCTCCTGCGTAAACAAAATCGGGTGTGCCATCGCCATTTACATCTAGCAGCTGAGGTGTAGATAGACCATTGCCTGATGCTTCTGCTCCGGTCGTGGCCGCAGGAATTACCTTAAGAGATTTGTCTCCGTCCAAATACTGGATGAGCAGTACAGGTCGTTCATTCGCGCTGTTATATCCATTGCCTACAATGTAAGCCCAACGACCATTGTTTGTACGCGCAATTTGCAAAGATAGCTGTTGGTTGCTTTCAGAGACGACTGGAGTGCCAAAGATATGCCCAATATCTGGGTGGGCATTATTATCTGTTGGTTTCGAGGGGGGCACGGCATCACTGATAGGTGCAGCTGTTTTGTCCATCACGACCAAAGACGCCGCATTGGCTTCTGCAAAGTTGGTGGCTGGTGCAGGTACTGGAGAGGAAGCATCAAGAGGACCGGGCTTGGTCACATCAAGGACAAAGAAGCCCCGGCCTCCTGCACCCAAAGTACCCACAAGATATGTACGCCAATCGGCTGTTCCCCCTGTTCCAATATCAATATCACCAGATTGTGGCGACCCATCGACGTAATATCGATGATCATAATTGGTATTCGTTAATGCTGAGAGATTCTGCACTACACCATGGGGCACATATGCAATCTTCTCTGTCCCGTCCTTGGCGGAGAAACCATGCAGCATGCCGTCGTTCCCTCCAACGTATAGCATCGGTAGACGCCCGCGATTGTTCGCAGCAAAGGTGTTATATGAACCTGTAGAGTATCCGCTGGCTGGTGGACCAACATACCAAATTCCAGAATTAACAATATCGCCCTGGCGATTTTTTCGATTTCTGAATGTTGCGGTTGGATTTGCTAAGGAGTAATTGGTCGCTTCCTTGGTTCGGTCTCCTCGGATGAAATTGACGCGATCCTGCCCCCTGCCGTCTCCTGTCAACGTGCTGGCGGTTCCTACCGTACCATTATTAAGCCACATCTGCTGAGACGCATTGCTGGTCGAGCTACTTAAATTAGCCCATTTGAAGGAAATTCCGGTGGCTGCTGGATCTGATGCCGCGATAGGGATTTTGTATGACAACACAAGCCGAGTACTAACGTTCGCACTGTCTAACTTGTCTGCCGTCGAAAGTCCCTTGGTTGTGCTGCCGCTCACTAAACCCCAATCGGGGTTGGGGGTAAAGTTACCCGAGGTGTCAATTGAATTGGATGTAACGGAGCCATACCAACGATTGTCATTGGAGTTGCCGTCGTCTGCCGCGACATAACTAGTTTGGAAAGATTGAGTTCCCACTCGGCTCACGGATCCGGAAGCCGAGGTAAATCCAGAAACGGGGGCGGTTGTATCTACTACAATATCATCGAAAATATCTGCGAAAACTGCAGTTAAATCACCGGTAACGGGGTAGTATTTGCCGCGACTATTTATGGCCATGTGCCACATTTCTTGTGGCCGATAAGCGTCGTAACTCCCATCTGCTATGCCGAATGTTACATTATCCCATTTTGTATTTCCAACGGCAAGGCTGGCGAAACCAGTATCATACATTCCAAATATACCGCCGCTCCATTGTGGAGAGGTTGCAGTATTTTTGGTTAGCGTACTGGCTGTAGGTCCATATCCTATGGTGTATTGCACCAAATGTTGCCATTCGGCTGGATCATTTTTTGGATTCCAATACTCGCTAAATGTTACAGACTTGGCGCTGGCTCCGGTTCCATTGTTGAAGGTTTCAGTGCCCGTTTTTCTTATTTTTGGGATAACTGCATTGTCAATTCCTGGCTGCAGATCGGTTGCCCAATAGTAAAATGCAATATCAGCCAGCGTTGGATATGCGTAATATGTGTTGGTGCTTCCGGATGTAACTTTTTTCGGTGCCTCATCACCATAATCATCTCTGAATATTTGAGTTTCGGCAGAGGTTATGGAGTATGCTTGCACGCCATAAGGGGATGCAGGGTGGGAGGTAGAAGCCGGCGCAGGCGTCGGAAGTGCAGCAATGGCTTTGCCATCAAAATTTTGAATGGTGGTATTTGTGGTTGTACTCGTGGGCACAACCATATCACTCTTAAAAGAAGTACTATTTAGGCCCGAATCGGTATAGGTGAAGTTCCAGCCGCCATCCGTTAAGAAAATGTGATAGGCACGGCGACACGCTAAGGGGGCTGAGTCCGTTGTGCCTGGAGTAGCATTCCATGGGCTATTCGCTCCTGTGGTTTGCATGTATTTGCCTGCATTCCAGGCTAAGACATGGGACGGTGTCGTGCCTGTTGCTGAGAGCTGATTGATCCAAGTGGCAAAACTAGTCTTTTTCGCCCCTGAGAATTTTCCCATGGCGTTATTATTTCCACATCCTCCAGAATTGGAGGGAATACCGTTGCATGCAAACGATTGCCATGCGAGCCTAAATTGATCATCGTACTTGGTACTGTTAACAAGAACTGCCTGCAATCCTTCTTGCACGCGTTGTATGCGTGTTTTCACACCGTCGTCTTTAGTGCCCATACTGCCAGACGTGTCGATTGACATGACCACATTGGGGATAGGCGTTTTATAAGCGGTTCCTGCAGGGTACTGAACTAAAGGGATTTGCGCGGACCACGCATTCAATGGTCCCCAAATTGCTGCAATCAGAATGGCGAGAGTTTTTGGTTTTGGATAATATGTCTTACGCATGGCGGAGCTCCAATAATTGTGGAAAGCGTGCGGATTGTGATTTATTTGGAGTTGTTCGGGTCCTGCAGTGACAGTGTTGACTGCAGAACAACTTCACTGCCAGGTTTATTTCCACGTGCTATGGCCGTGATTCGATAAACGAATAACTTCGTGCGCATTGGGGCAAATCTCTCTACATTGGAGCCTGGTGGCATTCCCGAAAGCAGCGATAAACCATCTGGGTCTATATAGGGCATGATTTCCACCCAGTACCAAGCCCCTTTTCCTGTAGATGTTTCTGCCAATATAGTATTAGCGGTTGCCGCAGCACTAGCCCCCGTAAACTGACCATACCGCGCACCAACATTTGTGGCAGTCATTGCAGCCATTGCGGTACTGTCGTTCCAGAAGTCTTGCGGGTCGTTACGCTTTTGGCAAATACCTTTGTAGCAGTAAGTGCTATTTGGACTCAGGCTTTGTACCGTCGATAACATGTTTCCGAGATCTTTGGTTTCAAAGTCGAAATACACGTCGGCGCCAATCGTGGCGGGAACTGCAGGTGTTGCTCCGCTAGCTGGAATCGCTGGGGCTGGAGGGGGGCGGCAAAGATCGCTGTTCCCGGCAGTACGTGCACACGTGCTCCCATTAGGTTGAAGGCCTCTTATGTCGAATTCCGCATCCTGCAACATTGCTTGCGCCGCTTCGAATGTACGGCGATAGTCTGCGTCGTTGCCCACCAGAATTTCATTGAAGAGTGCACTGCGTGCAGCCCACAAAGCAAGAAGCATCGACAAAAGTACAAAAACAATTACTACATAAAGCGCCATACCACGCTGGCTACTACGCCGACGAGGCTGGAGATGTGTGAAAGTGACTTGCATAATGTGATGAGTTTGTAGCCTGACGAGCCTCGTCAAACCTGCCCTTGACTACGGATTTGGTATATGTTGCGAAAGACCATTTTGAGACGGTCTCCGTAGGAGGTGGCAGTGCCGCTGCAATTTGTATAGGTTGCACCGGCTGTGGGGGCGGGCTCTGTACCTGTAAGTTCAAGGCACACTTCTACTGCATAGACATTCGACCATGTTGCAGTAGCACTGGCTGCATTAGCAATCACGCTGGAAGCTGCCAAATACTGCAAGTTCGTCGTATTCGGTGCTTGCTGGATATACCGCAACTGCATATCTGTCAGATTGCCGATAATAGGCTGACTGGTTCCTCCTGTGCCAACACACACCAGCTCGTTTGTGGTTGTGTTCCGCTGAAATTTACTGCTGAGAACAGGTGTGGCGCCTAGGCTTCCACTGGCAGCAAGCGCCGGATTTTGTCCCAAGCAGTCTCGCAATAGGGAAGAAGAGACTGGCGTTGATGCAGGTGCTGGGGGCGTAACAGTTTCTATGTAGTTCTGATAACCGACAGTAAAACTGGGCGTAGTGTCCGCAACCAAGGTACTTGATGCGCGGCTGAAGGGGGGGCGAACACCTGTAGGGTCTGGTGGATCAAACGCAACAGCCGTCATGGCAGCAACAGCGTCTGAGGCCACGGGTGCGATACTGGGTTTAAGGTTTAGTTCGAGACTGCCGGCCTGGCGAATTTGTTGGCCGATCACGCGAAACGCGTAAGAGGCTTGTTGCTGCAAGGACGTGGCCTCGGACACCGTTCCCGAAATTCCACGAGAGGCCATGAGCGCGCCCAAAGCAACAGCAACGACCATGAGGCCGACGGCAATACCAACCATGAGCTCAATGAGCGTCACGCCACGCTGCCGGCGTGTTGAGTCGGGAGTTATTACAAACACTTTGAAGCGATATTTCATGGAGGGCTCGTCAATTCGGGCAGTACAAAGTGCCACCTTCGGGTGTGCATCGCTGTGTTGGTTGTAAATACTGTATGTGGCATATTAGTCCGCTGGGGCAACTGATAGCTGTGCCAGCGGAATCAATTCCAGATACTGCAAGCGGTGCGGTAAGTGCTGTCAGGTCAGAAGAACTGAAACTCTGTCCATTTTGGTTATATCGGTTCTCATTCCAGCCGATCATTACCCCAAGTTGGCGGGGGGCACCTTGGGGAATGAAGATGGCTGTCTTAGCACCTGGCAACGTGCGGTCGACCCTCAGGCGCCACTGCCGGAGGTCGCATGCTGCCAAGTCGGTCGGATTGCATGCTGCGCTGGTGCAGCATTCGCTGGTGTCTGTGGGAAGAGCGTCGGCCAACGCTACCTTGTAATTTACCAAGTTGTTCAATGCATCGGGGCTACTTTCTAGCCGTTCGCCAAGGTCCTCAATAAACCGAATGGCTTGACCACGCCGAACACCCGCTTGGGTGTCTGTCAGGGTCCGCATTTGCACACCCAGTATTCCCAAAATGCCGAGTGTCATCACAACGATCGCGACCAAAACCTCTAACAGGCTGAAACCGCGCTGAGTTTTTAAGAATTGGGCGGCTTTCAGTTGGAGCATGGGACGTCCTCTATGATTTTAATTCGACCGCCCGCCGCCATGCATATGCCTCGGGTGGCAGGTGAAGAGATGCCTATAGTTGCAGGGGAGATAATAAATCCTTTAGCATTTAACCCACTCATCTTTCCATTGCGATCCACGCTGATGGAGGAGCTGCCGGATTTGTGGATTACATCTGTATTGGCGGAGGTAACGACGGTCTGGAGAATCTCCTCGCCAACTTTGTACTTGCCATTGCTGTCGCTGTCCACGAAAATGATCCAACCGCAACCCCACTCTTCATTCGTACTCGCAAGTTGGCAGCCTTTGGTTGTATTGGGTAATTTTTGAATGCCAATGTGTCCCCCGCGCTTTATCGCTTCAGACCGTGCAACTTGAAGGCTGTTTACCATTGATTCGGTTACGCTGCGAACTCGCCAGCGATCAATGAGTGTCGTAAATTGTGGTCCAGCGAGTACTGTAAGTAAACCAATAATGGCTATTACCACCATCAACTCAATGGATGTGAAGCCTCTGGATATTGGAAATAGTTGAAAAATCAGCATGCATCACTACCTTTTTTTTGTGTGATGCGCCCCCCCGTGCCTGCGCACAGTCGTATTGCGCTGACTGCGGCGGAGCTCTGACCTTGTGGTGTCAGTAAAAAATCCATTGAGGAGGGATTCGTCGCGCTGACGGCATTTGCCAACATGCCCCAGCGATTGATGGCGATAATTCCAGTGCTACCAGTCAATGTGATATTTACTTTTGGTGAAGGAGAGCTAATTTTCAAATCGCACTCATTGGGAGTGTTGGCTGTATTGCAGGTATCTTGGCTACCGTTATTATTGGAATCATAAAAAACCCGCCAGCCACAACTCCAATCAGTGTTTCCCGATGATGTGCAGCCACTATCGCTTAGATTTCGAGCGACAATAATATTTCCACCGAGCTTTATCGCCTCTGATCGAGCGAAGTACAACGTAGTCGCAAGATTTTCCGCGGCATCACGCACTCTCCATTTTTCGATAATAGGTGTAAAACTAGGAGCTGCTAGAGCAGCTAGTACAGCCAAAATGGCTAGCGTAACCATCAGCTCTATCGCGGTGAATCCTTGGTCGCGGTCAGATGGCGGGGGGAGAAGGAGCGTATGCATCTTTCTATGTTACGAGGCCATGGCTCTGATGATCGATCCGCTGGGATGAGTGGCAGGCGAGACACGACGACCGGCGTGCATGGCCGTCATCCTGTGGCAGGTGTGCTCCAGTATTTAGAGTTGCCCTCTGCCCTTCTTGTCTCGCTCAGCCGCAAAGGTATCTCACTTCACAGCCGGGACAACAGCAGAGGCCGTACCGCAGCCGGTTTCAAAGCCACCTTGTTAAACCCGGAGGCGGTCCGTCGAGAGAAGACGCACATTCAGCCGCGAGTTCTATTCGAGGCGGTCACGCTGGTTGTTAGTGTGCGGTGACCGTGGCCCTGGCAAGATAGAGCGCAACGTCTTGAAGTAGCCCCAGCCAACTTTGCGAAGGAGTCGGTGTGAAGTTCGGTTTAGTAGCGAAGCGCCCAAAGGCCTCGTTGGTTAATCTGGCGTGCGAGGCGGCTTCTATGCCTAGCTGATGCGCTTCAGCAGCCTGCGCAGCGTTGAAGATGAGACGCCGGGCGCGCATGTACAACAGAGCTCCATGCGCAGCGATCGCACCTAAGGCACCTGGCGCATGCGGCACGATGTACTTTAGCCGGGTGAATGGCGCCGCGTCGATAGGTGCATTCGCTAGCGAGCGCTTCGTGCTCGCCCCACGCCAAGGCTCGTCCAAGGATCGAAGCGAGTGCTGCGTGGTGGCCGACAATGTGCTGGACCGCCCGTTCCAGGCGAATGCATCGACTCAGAAGCGGGTGGCCGAATTCACCTACATCTGAACGTCAGAGAGCCGGCTGTTTGTAGAAGCGGTGCTGGACCTGCACTTAGAGCATATCGATCGGAATCAACAGGTGTAATCCGCGTTGGCAGGTTTGGATGTAAGTCATGTCGGTGGCCCAGGACAGATCGGGATCGGCCACCTTGAACAGTCACAGCGGTAGGCCGGGCTTGCCACTTCTACTCCCAGGTCTGCGGTCATAAGCCGCGTGCGAGCGTAGATCTTCGAGCTCGAATGGAAGCGCCATGCGCTGCTTGCCTCGGCGCTCACCCAAATCGCTATATCTTTTAGCGCGAGTTTGCAGTAACTACAGACACTACTGCTTATCAGCCTTGTCTTCTTGAGTTAGCCCAGAAATTTTTTATCGTTCTCGGTCCGGAGGCTCGGCGGCGCTTTCTTTTATGCGTGGTAACAGCCCCGGCGCAGCGCCATCGCCTTTTACATATGCCGCACGCTCTGTTTTTGCTCGTGATGCCGGGTGGATGCGTACCTTGCCCGTTCAGGTTTGAGCCGCGAAGGTGTCTAGTGGGGCCGGAATGAATCAAGCTATGAATTTGATAGCGGTAGTGTGTCTACGATCGTCCCGCCTCGTTGATCTTGGTCAAGCCCTTCCTTTGCCTGCTGCCTTGAAATGAGGTAGTCCCTACCTCAACTGGAGACTAACTCGGAGGACATAGACCATGCGTCTCGACAAATTCACCACCAAATTCCAGGAAGCCCTGAGCGATGCACAGAGCATTGCACTAGGCAATGACCACGCCTACATCGAGCCGGTACATGTGCTGCAGGCCATGCTGCAACAGGACGATGGCCCGAAGGCGCTGCTGCAGCGTGCGGGCGCCAACGTACCCGGCCTGTTGGCGGGGGCCGAGGCGGCGGTTAAGCGCCTGCCTCAGGTGCAGGGCAACGACCAGGTACAAGGCGGCCCTGAGCTGGGGCGTGTGCTCCAGGCCACCGAGAAAGAGGCCATCAAGCGCGGCGACCAGTTCATCGCCAGCGAGCTGTTTTTGCTCGCCGTGATCGACAGCAAGGGAGAGGCCGCAAAAATCGCCAAGGACAACGGCCTCACGCGCAAGAGCCTGGAGGCCGCCATCGACGCCGTGCGCGGCGGTCAGAAGATGGACAGCGCAGAGGCCGAAGGCCAGCGTGGTGCGCTGGCCAAGTACTGCCTGGATCTCACCGAGCGCGCTCGTCTTGGCAAGCTGGACCCCGTGATTGGCCGCGACGACGAAATCCGCCGTGCCATCCAGGTGCTGCAGCGCCGCACCAAGAACAACCCCGTGCTGATCGGCGAACCCGGCGTGGGCAAGACCGCCATCGTAGAAGGCCTGGCCCAGCGCATTGTGGCGGGCGAAGTACCCGAGAGCCTCAAGGGCAAGCGCGTGCTCAGCCTCGACATGGCTGCGCTGCTTGCGGGTGCCAAGTTCCGGGGCGAGTTTGAAGAGCGCCTGAAAAGCGTGCTCAACGAACTGGCCAAGGACGAAGGTCAGACCATCGTCTTTATCGACGAGCTGCACACCATGGTGGGCGCGGGCAAGGGCGAGGGCGCGATGGACGCGGGCAACATGCTCAAGCCCGCGCTGGCGCGTGGCGAGCTGCACTGCGTGGGGGCCACCACACTCGACGAATACCGCAAGTACATCGAAAAGGATGCGGCACTGGAGCGGCGCTTCCAGAAGATCCTGGTCGGCGAGCCCACCGTGGAGGCGACCATTGCCATCCTCCGCGGCTTGCAGGAGAAATATGAGGTCCACCACGGCGTGGACATTACCGACCCGGCGATCGTCGCTGCGGCCGAGCTGAGCAATCGCTACATCACGGACCGCTTCCTGCCTGACAAGGCGATCGACTTGATCGATGAGGCCGCGTCCAAGATCAAGATCGAGATGGACTCCAAGCCTGAGGTGATGGATAAGCTCGACCGCCGCCTGATTCAGCTGCAGATCGAGCGCGAAGCGGTGCGCCGCGAGAAGGACGAGTCCTCACAAAAGCGCTTTGCGCTCATCGAGGAAGAGATCACCAAGCTGCAAAAGGAAATCGCCGACTACGACGAGATCTGGCAGTCTGAAAAGGCCCAGGCGCAAGGCAGCGCTCATGTGCGCGAGGCCATCGACAAGCTCAAGTTTCAGATCGAGGAGTTCACTCGCAAAGGCGACTTCAACAAGGTGGCCGAGCTGCAATACGGCAAGCTGCCTGAGCTGGAAAAGCAGTTGAAGGAAGCCCAAGCGCAAGAGGCTGGCAAGGACGGCGCGCCCGCCACGCGCCGCCTGCTGCGCACGCAGGTGGGCGCCGAGGAAATCGCTGAAGTGGTGAGCCGCGCCACGGGCATTCCCGTGGCCAAGATGATGCAGGGCGAAAAAGACAAGCTCCTGCAGATGGAGTCCAAGCTGCACGAGCGTGTGGTGGGCCAGCAAGAGGCGATTGCCGCAGTGGCCAATGCGATTCGCCGTTCGCGCTCAGGGCTGAGTGACCCCAATCGGCCCACTGGATCGTTCCTGTTCCTCGGCCCCACGGGCGTGGGCAAGACCGAGCTGTGCAAGGCGCTCGCGGGCTTCCTGTTTGACAGCGAAGACCACCTGATCCGCGTCGACATGAGCGAGTTCATGGAGAAACACTCGGTGGCCCGTCTGATCGGTGCGCCGCCCGGCTACGTGGGCTACGAGGAGGGCGGCTACCTGACCGAGGCCGTGCGCCGCAAGCCCTACAGCGTGCTGCTGCTCGACGAGGTGGAGAAGGCCCACCCGGACGTCTTCAACGTGTTGCTGCAGGTGCTGGACGACGGCCGCCTGACCGACGGCCAGGGCCGCACCGTGGACTTCAAGAACACGGTGATCGTGATGACGAGCAACATCGGCTCGCACCTGATCCAGGCCATGGTGGGACAGGACTCGGACGACATCAAGGAAGCGGTGTGGGGCGAGCTCAAGAACCACTTTCGGCCCGAGTTTTTGAACCGCATCGACGAGACCGTGGTGTTCCATGCGCTGGATGCCCAGCACATTGCCTCGATCGCCAAGATCCAGCTGCAGCTGTTGCAATCCCGGTTGGCGAAGATGGATTTGGAGTTGCAGGTGTCCGACGCTGCCTTGGCAGAATTGGCCAAGGTGGGGTTCGACCCCGTGTTTGGCGCACGGCCGCTCAAGCGGGCGATTCAGCAGCGCATAGAGAATCCGCTGTCCAAGCTGTTGCTGGAAGGGCGATTCCCACCCAAGAGTGTGATTCCGGTCACCGTCAACCCTGTTCTGGAGCCTGGCGTGTTCCAGTTCGGAGTCGCCCCGCAAGAGTGATGTGGGCTCGGGAGGCGGTTGCGGTGTGATTCAGCACCGCAATCTGCATCCCAAGTTGTGAAGGAGAGGTGTCGTTTGAATGATTTTGTTGCGGGTGTCGTGAGCCTTCTGTTGCGTCTGGTCGTCATGGCCATGGGGTTGGTCCTGTTTGCCAGCCTTTTGGTCGCGGCCATGTTGCTTGCGCTGGTGTGGGTGCTGCGGGCAGGCTGGGCGCGCCTGACGGGGCGACCGGTGACGCCGTGGGCGATGGGTGTGGACCCACGCACAGGCTTCAGCACGGTCTTTCGGTCTACGCAACGCTGGTCTGCTGGCCGCCGCGGCAATAGTGCGCCTGAAGGCGCCAGTGAAGACGCCGCATCGCGCCGTGGCGGCATCCTGCCGGGGGCGGCACAGGTCACTGACGTAGAAGCACGCGAACTGCGTTGATGTGGCAGTGGCGGCCGCTGCACTTTGGCTGCAACCAACCCCATCTCATGAGAGTCCCGTGGTACGAGCGTGAGCCAACGGGCATCAACCCTAGGGCGTCTGCCTTTTTGTGACGCGCCCATCGGGGTGTCTCCTATCATCCGTCCATGACACCAGCCGATATCCGCGCACATTTCGATCTTCAGTTCCAGGCCAGCCGTGCGCACGTGGACGTGCCGCTGCTCGTGCGGCGAGAGCGCTTGCTGCGCTTGCGCAAGTTGCTCGATGAGAATGGGCCTGTGCTCGCGGCGGCCGTGCAGGCCGACTTTGGCATGCGGTCACCCCGCCTCACGGAGGTGGCAGACTTCTTGGTGCTGCGCACCTTGCTGTCGCACACGCTGCGTCACTTGGCAAAGTGGGTCAAGCCCCGAAAGGTGCATACGCCGATTTACCTTCAGCCGGCCCACGCCTTCATCCAGCGCCAGCCCATGGGGGTAGTGGGGGTGATTGCACCGTGGAATTACCCGGTGCAACTGGCCCTGGCACCCGCCATCACCGCGCTGGCTGCGGGCAACCGCGTGATGCTCAAGCCCAGCGAGTTGACGCCCCATACCTCGGCCCAATTGGCGCTACTGGTGGCGCAGTTCTTTGCCCCCGACGAATTCTGTGTGGTGCAGGGAGACGCCAACCTGTCCGCATTGTTTGCCTCGTTGCCTTTCGATCATCTGGTGTTCACCGGCTCCACGGCGGTGGGCCGCAAGGTGGCGCAGGCGGCAGCGCAGAACCTGACACCGACCACGCTGGAGCTGGGCGGCAAGTCGCCCTGCATCATCGACGGCCATTGCGACATGGCGGACGCGGCCGTCAAGATTGCGCACGGCAAACTGCTCAATGCGGGGCAAACCTGTATTGCCCCCGACTACGTGCTGCTGCCGCGCGGCCGTGAGGGCGAATTTGCGCAGGCTTACCGGGCAGCAGTGGCGCGCCTGTTCCCCACCATCGAGGGCAACGCCGACTACGCTTCCATCATCACGCCCCGCCACCATGCCCGCCTGCGCACGATGCTGCAGCAGGCGCAAACACAAGGGGCAGAGGTGCACACGATCGACCCTACCGACGGCAAACCTATGGTGCCCACCGTGGGGACGCTGGGCGACGGTGCAAGCCGCCAGATGCTGCCCACGCTGGTGTTTGGTGCCACGTCGCAAATGCAGCTCATGCAGGAGGAAATTTTTGGCCCCATCCTGCCCGTGATCTCGTATGAGCGCCTGGACGATGCCATTGCCCACATCAACAGCGGGCCCCGCCCGCTGGCGCTTTATTGGTTTGGCCAGAGCGAGGCCGTGCGCGACGACGTGTTGCGCCGCACCGTGAGCGGCGGGGTGACGGTGAACGACACGCTGATGCACATTGCGCACGACAACCTGCCGTTTGGCGGCGTGGGCGACAGTGGCTGGGGCGCTTACCACGGCGAGCAGGGGTTCCTGCGCTTCTGTCACCAGAAGTCGGTGCTGGTGCAGTCGCGCTGGGCCATGGGCTCGCTGTTCTATCCGCCCTATGGGGCCAAGTTCGACCAGGTCATGGGGCTGCTGCGCCGCTGGTTGTAGTGCTTTGTGTGAGTTGCCCGGGTGCTGTCTGACCGTCTTCCGGTTCGTCGTCCACCCTGGCAGCAGGCAGCGGCGGCTGGGTGATGAGCTGCACCATCGCATCGCGCAGTTGGCCTGTGGACACCGGCTTGTGCAGCAGCAACGCGGAGGTGGACTGCGCGTCGCGCAGGCGCTGGGGCGAGGTGTCTCCCGTCATGATGATCGCGGGCACGTTGGTTCCCAGATAGGCTCGCAGCGCCTGCAGTACCTGTTTGCCGGTTTCTTCATGGCGCAGACGGAAGTCGGTGATGATGATGTCGGGCGTCACGTCCTCCAGGACTTCCAGGGCGTCTGCACTGGATTCTGCCGTCATGCACTGGCAGCCCCAGCTTTGCAGCAATGACTGCATGCCCAGGCGCACGGCCTCGTCATCGTCGATGGCCAGCACCTTCAGGCCTACCAGACTGCGGCCGTCCTGGGGTGTGGTGGCATCGTCCTCCAGCGCTCCCTGCCAGCGGTCAAGCCACAGCCTGAAGACAGACCCCTTGCCAGGCTGCGAGCGCAACTCCACGGAGGTCCGCATTTCACGCGCCAGGCGCTGCACGATGGCCAGTCCCAGGCCCAGGCCCTTGCGGCGGTCGCGCTCCGGGTTACCGAGCTGGTGGAACTCCTTGAAGATGTGTTCCCACTGGTGCTCGGGGATACCCGCCCCGGTGTCCCACACCTCCAGCGCCAGCCGTTTTCCACGCGTGCGGCAGGCAATCAGTACACCGCCCTGGGCGGTGTAGCGCAGGGCGTTGGAGATGAAGTTGTGCATCACCAGGCCGACCAGGGAGCGGTCAGCAAACGCGGCGGCAGAGGTCTCGCGGGTGCGGTACACCAGGCCGGCCGTATCGGCCTGCACGCCAAACTCCTGCTCCAGCGAGGTGAGCAGGGGCTGCACCGCAAACGCGGCTGGCCGCACCTTGACCACGCCAGCCTCCAGCCGGGAGTAGTCGAGCAGGGTGGTGAGCATCTCGGCCGCAGCGCCTGATGCGGCATGTGCATGTTTCAGCACGGTGCGCTGGTGGTCATTGAGCGGGCTGCGGTGCAGCGATTCCAGAAACAGACCCATGGCATGCAAGGGCTGGCGCAGGTCATGGCTGGCAGCTGCGAGAAAGCGGGATTTGTCGCGGTCCGCCTGCTCGGCGGCTTCTTGCGCTGCCAGGGCCCGCTGCGACTCGGCCCGCAGCTGGCTGACCAAGCGTTCGTTTTCCAGCTTGAGCGCAATGCTGCGCCTTGTGGCACGGTCGGCCGTGCGTGCCTGCAGGCAGGTCAGCGCGTAATACACCCCGGTCAGGAACAGCGCAGGCCACATCACGGGCCCACCCGCCAACGCCACTGACAGCATCACGCCGCCGATGGCGCTAGTGAGGTAGGTGACGTACGCCCGGTACAGCGGCGCGCCGAGCCCGAGCGCCCCCGACGAGACGGTGCTGATGATGCCGATGGCGTAGATGACGCTGTCGGAGTTGCCCCAGTACAGCACCACATAGCCCAGGCTGCCCCAGCTCAGGCCCATGGCCGCCATGCAGGCGATGAGCTTGCGCGCGGCCTGCGGCGCCGGGTCCACAAACGGTGCAATGCTGCGCAGCGCGAGGTACACCCCGGCCACCACCAGCGTGTGCGAGACCAGCCATACGGTGATGGCCTGCGTGTCTGCCACGCGGGCCATGACCCAGAGCGTGCCCAGGGCCGTGGCCAGCGATGCCAGCAGCGTCATCGGAAAGTTCTGTCGCAGCAGGGCCACCTGTTCGCGCAGGACCTCGTCGCGCTCCCACACCGGCCAGCCCCAGCGCGTGGGTGGAATCACCGGTTCGAGGGGCAGCGGACTGGTTTCAGAGGGGGTCATGGAGCTGCGGGGTGGACAGGCCCAAGCGCTGGGCCGCCAGCAGCGCAGCGCTGCGGCTGTTGACGCCCAGCTGCGCAAAGATGGCCGCCACATGCACACGCACCGTGTTCTCGCTCAGCCCCAGGTCGCGGGCGATCACCTTGTTGGGCCTGCCCGTGCACAGCAGCGACAGCACATCCAGCTGCCGTGCCGTGAGGGATGGCGTGTCGGGCCCCCGCACCGTGGCGCTGTTGCCGCTGTTGATCGGAAAACACGGCTGGCCAGACAGCGCGCAGCTGATGGCCTCCAGGATGTCCTCGGCGCTGGCGGACTTGGGCAAAAAGCCATCGGCCCCGCGCGCGCGCGCTTCGTGGATGGCATCGGGTGCCACGCTGGCCGACACCAGAACGATGCGCGCCCGGGGGCACGCCTGTCGCAGCAGTCGCAGGCCGTCCAGCCCGCTCATGCCGGGCAACTGGATGTCCAGCAGGACCAGATCGATCTCCGCCTGCTGCAGTGCGCAGGCATCGGCGATCGATCCGGCCTCGGCAATGCTGCCCACGCTGGGGTGGTCCTGCACGATCAGGCGTAGCCCCGTGCGGAACAGGGTGTGGTCATCCACAAGCAAAAGACGGGCAGTCATACAGGCAAGTATTGCGCACAACCGGGTGTTGCAGGCTAGTCCATTTGTGCGATGGACGCACGGATGTGCACTTTCTAGACTTTCCGTCAAGCATTGAAAAGCACTTTGGGTGCGCACCAATGCGCAAACCTTCGTAACCACACTCCGTTTTCAAAGGGTTCCCATGACGATCAATGCACACACCCATGGCGCCAGCACCTCCGAAGCAGGCCTGCACCACAGCGAACGACGACCCGCGGCCAACCCTGGCGCAGCCCATTCGGGCACGGGCCTGGGGGGCAACAGCGTGGCGCTCATCGTGCAGGAGCACTGCCCCGACATGCTGGCGGCAGCCGGCGTGGTGATCGAGCACCTGGACGCCCAGGCTGGCACCTGGCAGTTCTCGGCCGACGCTG
>Ga0208124_100174_pt1 | contig 33040 bp, 34 predicted proteins | sample LakWasM104_HOW12_2_FD_183922 | JGI IMG/M metagenome (GOLD analysis project Ga0208124, IMG submission 183922) | Freshwater sediment methanotrophic microbial communities from Lake Washington under simulated oxygen tension - Sediment Metagenome... | ecosystem: Environmental > Aquatic > Freshwater >...
TATTTTAAGTCCGCTAGCCAATGCAGCAGCATTCAAATTTTTCAAATCATCTACATTGACATTGTAATCTCTAGAGATGCTGTACAATGTTTCTTTGGGTTTGGCAACATGTGTGCGGTTAGAAGCGCTCTTTGCGACTACAGCCGCTGGGACTGATGCTGGTGCCGTTTTTGTGGTGGCTATGGGAATTAAAATTACATCGTTCTCTTTGATGCCGCTTTGCGAATCTGGATTTAGTTTATAGATGTCGTAAGGGGTAACTTTATATTTTGTAGCAATTTGGGTAATGCTTTCTCCTTTTAAAACGGTGTGTTTGGTGTAATTTTTATCTTGAGCCATCAGTGCGTTGGAATAAATCAAAACAACGGTAAGGAAAAGGAAAAATCGATTCATAAAAATACTTTTAAAGATTTTGGGATTTTGTATTATCAAGGGGAAATGTATTAAAAATTATTTAGTGGTGATGATTAATGTTTGGCCAATTTGCAACCCATTTTTGAGAAGCCCTTCATTCTGCTGTTTGATGTCATCCACAGTAACATTATATTTTTTAGACAAGCTAAATAAGGTTTCTTTAGGTTCTACCTTGTGTTTGATCGTTTTAGTAGCAGTCGATTCCAAAGGTGCATCTTGCGATGCCGCTTCTTTTGATGGTGCCTCTATCGTTTGTGGTGCCTCGTCGGTTAGTGTGGTGGATTGTTTAATGTCAATAGTTCTTTCCGTCGGAATTACTATAATTTGCCCCACCTGCAAACCATTTTTCAAGATTTCTTTATTGTTAGCCTTGATATCTTCTACGCTGACATTGAATTGCTTGGCTAAACTGAACAAAGTTTCTTTGGGTTCGACTTTGTGATTCACTTCTGTTTTGCGTTCCGTAATCACAATTTTCTTAATGTCTTTGTTGGGTTCAGCTACAGGTGGACTTTCAACCACTTTAGTATCAGAAACGGTTGTTTCACTTGGAGTTGTTATGGGATCTGTCACTACAGCCCCTGCTTTTTTAGGAACCGGAACTTTCAAAATCATGCCTTGGCTGATCCCATCCACCGCAAATTTGTTTAATTTGTATATTTCGGAAGGATCCACTAAGTACTTCTTCGAGATCATTCGAACCGATTCTCCCAATTGTACTTCATGATTAATAATGTCAACGTCTTGGTCTTTCTTTTTGTTTTGACCAAAACCTTTCCCTACTACAAAAAATACGAAAAAAAGTAGCAAGATTTTTTTCATAATTGTTTTAATAAATTTATTCCCACTCAATCGTTGCGGGAGGTTTCGAGCTAATATCATACACCACTCGATTCACCCCCTTGACTTTATTGATGATATCATTGGAGACTTTCATCAAAAAGTCATACGGCAAATGCACCCAATCGGCGGTCATCCCATCGGTAGATTCTACAGCTCTAAGCGCCACTACTTTTTCATACGTACGCTCATCGCCCATAACACCTACACTATTGACCGGTAGTAAAATAGCTCCAGCTTGCCAAACTTTGTCGTACAAGCCCCACGATTTTAATCCGTCGATGAATATCGCATCAACCTCTTGCAATATACGAACTTTTTCTGAAGTTAGTGCACCTAAAATTCGAATGGATAATCCGGGCCCTGGAAACGGGTGCCTTCCTAATAACGCGGCGTCAATGCCTAATGTTGCTCCCACGCGTCGCACTTCGTCTTTAAACAACATGCGCAACGGTTCTACAATTTTCAACTTCATGTAGTCGGGCAACCCACCCACATTGTGATGCGATTTGATTGTAGCGGAAGGTCCTTTGACTGAAACGGATTCAATGACGTCGGGATAAATCGTTCCTTGTGCCAACCATTTCACATCCTCAATTCGGTGCGATTCGTCGTCAAAAACTTCTATAAAAACACGCCCAATAATCTTGCGCTTGGTTTCGGGATCGCTCACACCTTCCAATTCGTCTAGAAACCGTTTCGATGCGTCGACACCTTTCACATTCAAGCCCATGCCATGGTATTGTTCGAGTACATTTTCATATTCATTCTTTCGCAATAAGCCATTGTTGACAAAAATGCAATAGAGGTTCTTTCCAATGGCTTGGTGCAATAACACGGCCGCCACGGTCGAATCGACGCCTCCCGATAATCCTAAAACTACTTTATCTCCTTGGATTTTCTCTTTTAATTCGCCTACCATCTCTTCAACAAAAGCATTGGGCGTAAAATTCTGCGGTACGTGGGCAATTTTCACCAAAAAGTTTTCCAACATCTGCTTGCCATCGGTAGAATGATAAACTTCAGGATGAAATTGTATGGCATAGGTGGTTTCCCCTTCAATTTTATAAGCGGCATTTTCAACATCGTGGGTGCTGGCCAACTTCACTCCATGGGAAGGAAGCGTTTTAATGGTATCGCTATGCGACATCCAAACTTGCGAATGCGAATCGACACTCTCAAAGAATAGCTCGTCTGGCTTGATGTAAGAAAGATGGGCACGCCCGTACTCTCGGGTATTGGAAGGAGCCACTTCACCTCCACTAAAATGCGCTAAATATTGGGCTCCGTAACAAACGGCCAATAAGGGTAATTTCCCTCGAATTTGCGACAAATCAGGATGAGGGGCATCGTCACCTCTTACCGAATAAGGGCTGCCGGAAAGAATGACCGCTTTGTATGACGATAAATCTTCAGGAAAATGGTTGTAAGGAAAAATTTCGCAAAAGATATTTAATTCGCGAACTCTTCGGGCAATAAGTTGTGTGTATTGCGATCCGAAATCTAAAATTAGTACGTTGTGTTGCATGGACAAAAATACTTTTAAAATTTTACACTTGAAAATAGAAATTAAAAAATCTAATTTTGTTCGGATAGAAACATTGACAATCAAAAAAATGACTAATAGTTATCTTAAACAATTCGAATTCGAAAACTGGAGCAACACATTGATTTTAAAAACTTTAGAATCCATACCAAAAAAAGAGGAACGAGCGCAATTGTTGTTCTCCCACTTACTTTCTTCGCATGCCATGTGGTTGTGCCGAGTGACTAAAACCGAAATTAAAGACACCCTTTTTCAAGAAAGAACGCTAGCGGAATGCGAACAATTGATGGGGGAAAATCGAAGAGGCTGGAGCAATTTCTTGGAAAATAAATCTCAAGCCGACTTACAAGAAAAAATAGAATTCCTAAGTGCTTGGGAAAGCAATCCGAGTAAACGAAGCATCACTTTGGAAGACGCCCTAATCCACTTGATCAACCACTCGAGTTACCACCGAGGTCAAATTGTAGCTAGTTTGAAAGGTATAATTCCCGAATTGCCCTTAACTACTTATATTATGTATGCGAGTGAAATCCTGTAAGATACGATAGCGAACACGACGGCACGCGCAAAAATATCGCAACACCAGATACTTATTTCAAAAATGTTTCGTTATCCACATTATAGCAAAAACACTGTTCATAAAAAAAAATCATTTCAGAAAAGCTTTTTAAAAATTTACGCACTTTTGTAAACATACTAAACAACGAAACCTTCTATGGCTCTTTTAAATTTTCTTTTACAAGCAAATCCCGCAACCGATTCTATTGCAAATGCAGCGACTGCTGCTGCAACCACCGATGTAAGTGTAACCGAAAACATCTCGTATTTAGACTTTATCCTCAAAGGCGGTATCATGATCTATCCGCTGATTGTGTTGCTTTTCTTTTGTATTTACGTGATTATCGAACGTTATTTATCGATTCATAAAGCAGCCAAACAAGACGCGAATTTGGTGAATGACATCAAGATGCAATTGAAAACTGGGAAATTAGAAAATGCCGTAATGCTTTGCAGTCGCGAAAATACGGCCTCTGGAAACATTCTACGAAGCGGTATCGCCATTATTGGCAGACCTATTGGTGAAATTGAATCGATGATGGAAAAAACAGCGAATATCGAAATTGCACAAATGGAAAAAGGGCTGAACTATCTCGGATTAATATCGGGTATTGCTCCAATTCTTGGTTTTATCGGAACGATTTCTGGGGTAATTAAAATTTTCCACACCATTTCCAATACCGGAAATTTGAACATTCAAACAATTTCTGGCGGATTGTATGAAAAAATGATCAGTAGTGGTGCTGGTTTGGTAGTAGGTGTTGTAGCTTACTCCGCCTACCATTTGTTTAATATGATGATCGATGGCTTTACTTTGAAAGTTCAAAAACAAACCTTAGAGATTATCCATGTAATTCAAGAACCACAAAATGGCAATTAAAAGAAACAAGCGTTTTCACGCAGAAATTCCGACGTCGTCTTTGAGCGATATCATGTTCTTTTTGTTTTTGTTTTTCTTGATTATCTCCACGTTAGCGAATCCCAATGTGATTAAGTTGACCTTACCGAAAGCCAAATCCAACGAAACCACGAACAAAGACCATGTGACTTTATCGGTTACGGAAGACAAACTGTATTACATCGACAAGGAATTGGTTCCGTTTGACCAATTGGAACAAGCGCTCTTCAACAAGACGACCATGAAAGACGACAAAATCGTTGTGGTTCGAGTTCCAGCAGATAACAAAGTACAAGACTTAGTCGATTTGATGCAAATGGGGGTCAAATTGAAACTGAATTTTGTCATCGCAACTACAAAATAACATGCTTAAAAACGTATTTTTAATTGCTATTGGAGGCGCACTGGGAAGCGTATTACGCTACTTAACTTCCATCCTAGTTCAGAAATACTATGCTGCTGTTTTTCCTTTAGCGACATTGCTTACTAACGTAGTAGGTTGTTTGCTAATTGGACTTCTAATCGGTTGGCTGGAGAAAAATCAACTGGCCAATTCCGGATTAAAATGGTTTTTAATCACTGGCTTTTGTGGTGGCTATACCACTTTTTCTACTTTTGGGTATGAAAATATTTCCTTACTCCAAAGCCAACAAAATGGCCTGGCATTTCTGTACATCGGTGCCAGTATTTTCCTTGGCTTAGTTGCCGTTTGGCTTGGATTAACGCTGGTCAAATAAAATGGTAACAAGTTGTTAAATTGTTTCATTTTTGCGAAAAAAATGTAACTTCGCACTCTATGAAAAAAGAAGATAGTCAAGCGCTCGAAAAGTTACTTTCCTCCCCCAAGAAAATAGCGATTATTCCACACCGAAGTCCCGATGGAGATGCCATGGGTTCGACGTTGGCGCTCTATCATTTTCTAACGCTTTTAAATCACGAAGCGGTGGTCATTGCTCCTAATGAATTTCCAGAATTCCTAGCTTGGATGCCAGGTTCTGAAAAAGTTCTGATTTATGAAAATGACCGAGCCCGAACCACAAAAATACTTCAAGAAGCTGAACTTCTTTTTGCCCTGGATTTTAATGCGCTGCACCGAACCGGTGAAATGGAAAATGTATTAAAGCTTTTGAAAGCTCCTTTCGTCATGATAGACCACCACCAAAGTCCTGGCGATTTTGCTGTAGTCACTTATTCGGATACGGCTTTTGGTTCTACTTGTGAAATGATTTACAATTTTATTGTGGCGTTAGGAAAAAAGAACCTAATCAACAAAACGATAGCAACCTGCATCTACACCGGCATACTAACCGATTCTGGTTCGTTTCGCTTTCCTAAAACAACAGGAACCACTCATCGAATCATTGCAGAATTAATTGACTTGGGCGTTGAAAATACCCTAATTCCGACGCTACTATTTGATAACAATTCTTATCATAGCTTGCAATTGTTAGGCAGAGCCCTTCAAAACATGAAAGTTTTTCCAGAGTTCAAAACGGCCTATATTGCACTTTCTCAAAAAGAACTCGACGAGTTTCATTATGTGAAAGGCGATACCGAAGGCATTGTAAATTATGGTTTAACGATTAAAGGCATTCACCTAGCCGCTATTTTTATCGAACATAAAGACGAAAACATTATCAAAATATCCTTACGATCTCAAGGCGCCTTTGATGTAAATCAATTTGCAAGAGATCATTTCAATGGCGGCGGTCACATCAATGCTGCCGGCGGAAAATCTAACTTGTCTTTAAAAGAAACTGTTCTTAAATTTGAACGTTTAATTACCGAAATTAAAATCTAGTCCCATGCCCTATTTCCAAAAACAATTGATCGTAGTACTGTTTGGAGGTTTGTTGCTCTCTTGTTGCTCCAAACAACCTGCCAGACGACCCATCTCTCAATCTTCCGGAACGTTCTTGAAAGAATCCGTGGAGCGGAACAAAAAACTTATTTCTGGAGAGGAATCCAAAATAGATTCCTTAATTAAAAGTGATCCTGCCAACAAATACTTAGCCTCCACTAAAGGCTATTGGTACCGCTACGATAAGCGAAATACAATGGATACACTTCGCCCCAAGAAAGGCGATGTAGCGCATTTCAACTACGAAATCAAAGATTTGGATGGCAATGTGATTTACTCCGAATTAGAACTCCGACCACAAGAATACCACGTGGATAAAGAGCAAAAAATCATGATGGGCTTGCGACACGGCATCAAACTGATGCGCAAAAACGAAATTGTAACCTTTCTCTTTCCGTCCCACATGGGCTATGGCTATCACGGCGATAACCGACGCATTGGCCACAACCAGCCTTTAATTTGCACCGTAACGCTAAACGATTTTAGTCCCGAAAACAAAACTATAACTGAATAATTCCATTGTATACCATGAAACAAACGTTTTTTTTACTAGTGCTTGCTGCCTTATCTTTAACAGCTTGTAAAGAAGAACACAGTTCCCTACCCGACGGCTTGTATGCCGATATAGAAACCAGCAAAGGGAATATTATTGTTGCCTTAGATTATGAAAAAGCCCCCATTACGGTTGCGAATTTTATTAGCCTAGCTGAAGGAAAAAATACTTTCGTAAGCGAACAATACAAAGGCAAACCTTTTTACGACGGTTTAAAATTTCACCGCGTGATTCCGCAATTCATGATTCAAGGTGGCGATCCACTTGGAGACGGTTCTGGCGATACAGGTTATAAATTCAAAGACGAGATTACCGACATGCGTTTTGATGCTGGAGGTGTTTTAGCGATGGCGAATTCAGGTCCGGGAACCAACAGCAGTCAGTTTTTCATCACGCATGTGGCCACACCTTGGTTGGATGGAAAACATACCATTTTCGGACATGTAGTCGAAAAAGGAATGGATGTCGTGAACGCAATTGAGCAAAACGATGGCATCTTAAAGATTACCATCATCCAAAAAGGAGCTGCTGCTAAGAAATTCGACGCCATCAAAGTGTTTACCGATTTCTTTAGTCACGAAGCCGAAAACCAAAAGAAACAAGCCCTTATTGATGCTGAAAACAAAAAAATCTACGACGCCAAATACAAAGTCGTAAAAGATCAAAAAGTAGCCTATTTTGAAGGTATTAAGAAAACAGCTACTAAGTCTGGTTCTGGTTTGTTATACAAAATCATCAGCAAAGGAAAAGGGAAAAAACCCGCAAGTGGCTCCACCATGTACATTCACTATTCTGGATTCTTAGAAAACGGAGAATTGTTTGACAGCAGCGTCGAATCGGTTGCTAAAGCCTTTGGTAAATTTGACCAACGTCGGGCCGATGCGCACCAATACCTGCCGATTCCTTTTGAAGCCGGTCGTCAAGACGGCATGATACCCGGATTCATAGAAGGTTTATCGCAACTCTCTTTTGGAGACAAAGCTGTACTGTTCATTCCGTCGCAATTGGGCTACGGAGCACAGGGCGCTGGTGGTGTGATTCCACCTAACGCCAATATTATTTTCGAAGTAGAACTTTTAGAATCACCAACCAATAACTAAGATTACCTAAGGGAATAAACCTGAAAATCCCTGCATAAGCGAAATAAGTAAGGAATTTTTTAATCTAACAAAAATGAAAATTAAAGTTATCGTTTTATTGTTTTTAGGAATGATGAGTAGCTATGCTCAAAAAGCCAAAAAACCGGTAGGGAACAAAAAACCTACCGCTGCTACTGCATCAAAAGCCGCTTCTCAAACACAGGGCGACGGAATTTATGCCGAATTTGAAACGGCCAAAGGTAAAATTGTAGTGCGTTTAGAATATCAAAAAACGCCCATCACGGTGGCAAATTTTGTATCGTTAGCCGAAGGTAAAAATACGTTCATTAATGACGAAAAATTAAAAGGAAAACCATTTTACGATGGACTAAAATTCCACCGTGTGATCAAAGACTTCATGATTCAAGGGGGTGACCCTGCTGGGAATGGTTCCGGCGGTTGTGGGTATAGTTTCAAAGATGAAATCGTTCCTGAATTCAAATTCGACAAAGCGGGTATCTTGGCTATGGCCAATTCGGGTCCAGCGACCAACAGCAGCCAGTTTTTCATCACGCACAAAGACACACCTTGGTTGACGGGGAAACACACGATTTTTGGGTATGTAGTATCCGGACAAGATGTGGTCAATGCGATCGCTCAAGACGATGTCATGAACAAAGTAACAATTGTTAGAAAAGGCGCTGAGGCTAAGAAATTTGATGCTGTAAAAGTATTCACCTATTACTACGGTAACAAAGCCGAAGACGACAAAAAACAAGCAGCGATTCAAGCAGAAGCCAGAGCGAAACAAGCAGCAGAAGCAGCCGAAGCTAAAAGAATCTACGATGAAAAATACGCTCCTGTAAAAGCGGATAAAGTAAAATACTTAGAGGGTATCAAAGCTACGGCTACAAAATCGGATACTGGATTGGCTTACAAAATCATCAAACAAGGTACGGGTAAAAAACCAGCCGATGGTTCTACGTTCTATATTCACTATGCAGGATACCTAGAAGATGGTAGTTTGTTTGACAGCAGTGTGGAAGAAGTAGCCAAAGCGTATGGTAAATACGACGCTGGTAGAGCTTCTCAAAATGGTTACAATCCTTTTCCTTTTCAAGCAGGTAAGAAAGACGGTTTGATTCCTGGTTTCTTAGAAGGAATTGGCAATCTTTCTTTCGGAGACAAAGCAGTAATTTTTATCCCATCGAAATTAGGATATGGCGAACGTGGTGCTGGCGGAGTAATTCCACCCAATGCTAACATTATTTTTGAAGTAGAAATATTCGAAGCATTGCCAAATGCTCCTGTGACCGCTACTCCTGCAGAAACACCAAAGAAATAATTACACTAGCGCATAAAAAAAAGGGATTTACAGTAGTGTAAGTCCCTTTTTTTATGAGTTATTTTTTACCAAACTTCCAATCGAAGTCGTCGTTATTGTTGATAATAGCGCCAATTTCAACCTTCGTAATCTTATTAAATTCCGATTGCAAAATCAACCAATGATCTTCGTTGAAGTGGTTTTCTGCTAAATCAAAATCTTCCATTTCCCAAGATGTGATTTTTTGAGCGATCAATTCGTTCTTCACTTCCTCTGGTGTTCTACCAATTATTTTTTGGTCAAATAAAGTAAGGGTTGGATTCGACGTAATGATATACCCCAAACGGAAATCTTCATCTTGATAGAAGGTTAAGCGCCATTGTTGGGCATTATACAATTGAATACTATTTTGATCTTCGTCTTCAAACTCTTTGTCGGGTTGACCGTAAAGAGCACTCACATCGCTGGCTTTCATTCCGAAAAGCAATTGATCGATGCCGAATTTTGGGTTTAGTTTCATAGCTCAGGCATTACTGTTATTAGTTTTCTATTTTTGATTTCAGTTTATTTTTTACAGAGGCAAACCATTCCTTCTTAAGAATGCTCAATACCACACTATCGCGTCGCACATCACTTCCAAAAGTGGGCATATTACTGCGCAACACGCCATCAATAGTGCAACCAATACTAAGCATTGCTGCTTTGCTTCGTTCGTTACTGTTGTCGGCCCGAAATTCTACCCGTTCCATTTGAAGTACCTCAAAAGCATAACACAACAAAAGGTACTTGCAGTGTTTGTTGAGTCCGCTGCCTTGAAAATGCTTTCCGTACCAAGTATACCCAATTTGAAGTGTTTTAAATTCCATATTGATATCGTAATATCTTGTACTTCCTGCGTATTTTTTAGTTCTCTTGTCAAATACTATAAAAGGAAACTCCGTTTGGTTCAACTTTCCTTTCATGGCAATTTGAAGGTAATTCGCTAAATTCTCCGAGCTATCGGCTCGCACCAATGAATACTTCCAAATCTCAGGTTCGTTGATCGAAAAATCGAGTAAATACTCATAGTCGGATAGCTGTAAAGGTCGAAGCAAAGCCGTATCGTCTTCTAGGATTAAGTCTTGTTGGAAAAGCAAGTTGGATGTCATAATCAATGTGGTTTGGAACTTGGGGTTCACCCCATGGTGAGGGGCTCGAACTATTATGAGCTAATATCCTTTTTAGCAAATAGCTTCTAATAAATTCATAAATCAATACTCAAAAGTTCCGTATTCGCTGCTTATGGTTAGTTTCTTACTGGCACTCGCTTCCACTCTACCTACAATTTGTGCTGCTACACCAAACGATTCGGAAATGGCAATCAAGTCGGCGGCAATCGCTTCTGGGACGTACAATTCTAAACGATGACCACAATTGAAGACTTGATACATTTCCTTCCAATCGGTTTTGGATTGTTCCTGAATCAACTGAAACAAGGGCGGAACAGGAAATAAATTATCCTTAATAATGTGCAAATGGTCAACAAAGTGCAGGATCTTGGTTTGCGCCCCGCCGCTGCAATGCACCATTCCGTGGATGCTTTCTGGAGTATATTGCTCTAGTATTTTTTTAACAATTGGCGCATATGTCCGCGTTGGAGAAAGCACCAATTTACCGGCATCGAGCGTCACATTGGCAACCGCATCCGTTAGTTTCGTTTGCCCCGAATAAACCAGCTCGTTAGGCACCTCTGCATCAAAACTTTCTGGGTATTGATTGGCCAAATACTTACTGAAGACATCATGGCGTGCCGAAGTCAAACCGTTGCTCCCCATACCACCGTTGTATTCAGTTTCGTAATGCGCTTGACCAAAAGAAGCCAATCCAACGATGACATCTCCTGCCACGATATTCGCATTGTCAATCACATCGGAGCGTTTCATGCGGGCAGTCACGGTCGAATCGACAATGATGGTGCGCACTAAATCGCCAACGTCAGCCGTTTCTCCACCGGTAGAATGAATCGTAACGCCATGCTTTTTCAACTCGGCAATTAGAAATTCGGTTCCTTCGATAATGGCGGCTATTACTTCTCCTGGGATTTTATTTTTGTTTCTTCCGATGGTCGAAGAAAGCAGAATATTATCGGTGGCACCCACACACAAAAGGTCATCGATGTTCATGATTAATGCGTCTTGTGCGATGCCTTTCCAAACCGAAAGGTCGCCAGTTTCCTTCCAATACAAGTAGGCTAAAGACGATTTGGTTCCGGCCCCATCCGCATGCATAATCAAACAATAGTTGGGATCTTGGGTTAAATAATCAGGAACAATTTTGCAAAAGGCTTTGGGAAACAACCCTTTGTCAATGTTTTTAATGGCGTTGTGGACGTCTTCTTTGGAAGCCGAAACGCCGCGTTGGGCGTAGCGTTTGGAAGTCTCTGAACTCATGCTGTTGTTATTAGTTGTAGTTGCCAGCAAAGATACTTAGATTTTTACAAAATCAGCTTACACCAAGGTTACGAATACCATGGAAAACCGAGTTAATTTTCAGTAATCATAATTTCCACACGACGGTTTTCTTCTTCCTCATCTTTGTTTTTTTCTGGAATGGGATGAATGGGATTGCTGGTTCCGAAGCCTTTGTAAGAAAGGCGTTTTCGGTTGATTCGTTGCGACACTAGAAAGTTGTAAATGGCTCGAGCTCGCATCACCGATAACTCATTAATATCATACACTTTTTGACAACAAATGTGTCCTTGAATTTCAATTTTAAGTTTGGGATTGTCTTGCAACACACACAATAATTCAATTAATGCTGGCTTAGAAGTAGGCAAAATGCGGGGTGTCATGTTGTAGAAATACAAGTTTTTGAGTTTGATCTTATCTCCGACTTTAGCGACCTTGAACTTTTCGGCGATTGGAATTTTATCGTCTTCTAAAGAAACGACAACAGCCGGCTCTTCTTTCTTAGGCTCAAAAACGATGAGTACTTTTCGGTTTTCAGATTGAATTTTGGATTGCTCAAAATCTTCTCCGAAGCCTTTAATTTCATAGCCTTCTTTGACTTTAATATTGTTCTTCTTTAGAAAATCAAAAACAGTAGTGACGCGCTTGATCGAAAGTGAATCGTTGTAGGTATTGGTTCCTTTCCAATCGCAGAAGCCGTATATTTTAGTCACTTCAATCGATGGGTTTGCGGTCATCCACGCGGTTAGTTTCTCGTTGGCTATGGCATTGAGATCATGCTTATTGAAATCGAAAAATACCGTAAACTTGTCTTGTGCACTACCACTTATCGTAGTGAAAATAAGGATCCAAAATACAAATATTCGTTTCATAGGCAGCGTATTAATTGGCAACTATCATGATTTCTACCCGTCGGTTGGCGGCGCGTTGTGCTTCGTCTTTTTCCGGCAAGGCGTAGATGGGCTGGGTGCTTCCAAAACCTTTAAAGGTCAATCGGCCTTCTTCAATACCGTTGGCTACCAAGAAATTATTGATGGCTTTGGCACGTTGGGTGGACAAATCCAAACGGTCGTTCGGCATGCAGCAGAGATGCCCTTGAATTTCCACTTTCAATTGGGGGTTCTTTTGAAGAACCAAGAGCAATTCGTACATCTTGCCTTTCGACTCCGGATTGACAATAAACGTATTAATTTTAAAATTCAGGTTCTCTATTTTTAGTTTCTCACCTACGGAAGCGGCAGTGACTTTCTTCATAAAATTGCGGTCCAGCTGGTATTCCGTTTTAGTACCATCCGGATTTTGGAATGCGAGTTTTTCAGGATATACGATTTCTAATTTCGAAACGACTGGCGCAATTTCGGGAATTCCTAGAATTTTATTTTCCAGAGCCAAGTCTTTGGCTTGCAGGTAAAATAAGGTTACTTTTCGGTTCTCTGCTTTAATTTTAGAGAGTTGGTGCAGTTCCCCAAAACTTCTTGTCTTGAAATCTTCTCGTATTTTTAACTGGTCTTTGATTTGATTGTAAACGAATCCAATGCGCTTTTTAGCTAACGTATCGTTGAAACCGCTACTGCCATCTTCATCACAAAAACCGTGAATTCCGACCACCTTTATAGCCGCGTTGTTGGCAATCCATTGGTTGAGATTCTGCAATTCTTTGGGCGTCAACTCAAATTGATTGCTGTCAAAATATACAGAAAATTGTTCTTGAGCCACTACTATTGAAGGGAAAACAACTACAAAAAGCAGTGCTGTGAAAAATTTCATTGTGTTGTTTGTTTAGGTATCGAAAGTTACGGATTTTTTTTAATAAAAAACACCTGACTAGAATCGGAATCTTGTCAGGTGTTTGTGTTATGTTCTAGAAAATCTTATTTCGTAAACAACAATTCTCTGTATTTGGTTAAGGTCCAAATTTCATCGTCTACCAATAATTCTAATTTATCACAATGATCGCGAATCACTTCGAAGTAAGGTTTTACTTTTTCGCAATACGCATCGGCCATTTTGTGGGCGTCTGTTAGGGCATTCGCTTTCTTTCTGGCTTCGGTCATTTCATCGACTTTCGAGTTAATTCCTTCGATATGACCCGAAATCGCTTTAATGATGTTAATTTGTTCTTTGGCAATCTTCTCAAAATCGGAACCGAAAATTTCTTTCAATCCTTTTACGTTTTCAATTAACGTATTTTGGTAGCGAATAGCCGTTGGAATGACATGGTTTTTAGAAATATCACCCAAAACTCTTCCTTCGATTTGAATCTTCTTAGTGTACTCTTCCAACTCAATTTCGTAACGAGCTTCCACTTCCACATGGTTCATGATGCCCATTTCCGAAAACAAATCCAAGGCTTGTTTGGAAGCTCTAGCTTTTAACGCTTGTGGCGTAGTTTTGAAATTACTCAAACCACGTTTGGCCGCTTCTTTTTCCCAAGCATCGCTGTACCCGTCTCCTTCAAACAAGATGTTTTTAGATACTTTAATATATTCGCGCAACACATTAAAAATGGCTTCGTCTTTCTTCAAGTCTTTTTTAGCAATTAAAGCATCCACTTCAATCTTGAAATCTTTCAACTGTTTGGCTACGATGGTGTTCAAAGTAGTCATTGCATTCGAACAGTTGGCCGATGACCCTACGGCTCGGAATTCGAATTTATTTCCGGTAAACGCAAAAGGCGACGTTCTGTTTCTATCGGTATTGTCTAACAATACGTCTGGAATCTTCCCTACTACGTTCAACTTCAAATCGGTTTTCTCTTCTGGAGATAATTTACCAGTGGTTACTCCTTCCAATTCTGCTAGTACTTTGGTTAATTGCTCCCCAATAAATACCGAGATGATGGCTGGCGGTGCTTCGTTGGCTCCTAGTCGGTGGTCGTTACTCGCCGTTGCAATCGAACCTCTCAACAAAGCTTCATAATCGTTCACTGCTTTGATGGTATTGATGAAGAAGGTTAAGAATTGCAAATTGCTCATCGGCGTTTTGCTCGGACTCAACAAATTCACTCCAGTATCGGTCGCTAATGACCAGTTGTTGTGTTTCCCAGAACCGTTTACTCCTTTAAAAGGTTTCTCGTGCAGCAACACTTTTAAATCATGACGTTCTGCTACTTTTTGCATCACATCCATCAACAAACAGTTGTGATCTACCGCCAAATTGGTTTCTTCGAATATCGGCGCCAATTCAAATTGATTCGGTGCTACTTCATTGTGTCTGGTTTTTACAGGAATTCCAAGCAACATACATTCTTGCTCTAAATCTCTCATATACGTTAAGGCTCTGGTTGGAATGGAACCAAAGTAGTGATCGTCTAATTGTTGTCCTTTAGCCGATGTGTGTCCTAGTAAGGTTCTTCCCGTCATCATTAAATCGGGACGTGAACTCGCTAACGATTTGTCTATCAAGAAGTATTCTTGTTCCCAGCCCAATGTAGCGGTTACTTTTTTTACATTCTTATCAAAATATTTACAAACTTCTGTAGCCGCTTCGTCCATAGCCGATAAAGCTCGCAACAATGGAATTTTGTTATCCAACGCTTCTCCAGTGTAGGAAATGAATACTGTAGGAATACACAAGGTAGTTCCAAAAATAAACGCTGGCGAGGTAGGATCCCAAGCGGTATAACCTCTAGCTTCAAACGTATTTCGAATACCACCGTTAGGAAAACTGGAAGCATCGGGCTCTTGTTGTACTAATTGACCACCACCAAATTTCTCAACTGGATCGCTACCATCATACGACGTTTCAAAAAAGGCATCGTGCTTTTCTGCAGTAGCACCTGTTAAAGGTTGGAACCAATGGGTGTAATGAGTCACGCCTTTAGACAAGGCCCATTCTTTCATCCCCATGGCAATATAATCGGCTAGTTTTCTATCAATTTTAGTTCCATGAAGCACCGCATCGCGAACCCCTTTAAAAGCGTCCTGAGTAAGGTACTGTTTCATGGCTTTGTCGTTAAAAACGTTGGCGCCAAAAATCACTGACTTTTTATCGGTTTCTTCAAATTTTACTGGAATTCTGTTCGATGCTTCTTTTAAAGCTTGAAAACGTAATGTTGCCATAAATTTTAATTGTAAAGTTATACCCTATTAATTTAAGGCAAATATATAAAAATATTATATTTAAAATATTTTGACCCCTTTTTTTTGAGGGCAATATCAAAATAATTTGATAAATTAGATAAAATGTTCAAAAACTCAGCCCATTGACATCTCCAAAAAATTCTATTGTACATCCCCTACTAAAATTTATCTTTGTACTTCACTACAAATTTTCTCATTATGATGGTTTGGATCCTTTTTATCGCGGCCGTACTTTTATTTCTTGCCTTAGACTTAGGTGTTTTTAATAAAACGCCCCATATCATCAGCTCTAAAGAAGCTGGAAAATGGACTGCAATCTGGGTATCACTATCCTTTGCATTTTCTACCGTAATTTATTGGTTGTACGCTAAGTCGTATATCGCCAATCCTGACCAATTGAAACCCACCACGGCCATGATCAAGTACATTACTGGGTATTTGATTGAGTTGTCGCTCAGCATCGACAATATCTTCATCATAGCAGTAATTTTTAGCGCTTTCAAAATCGCACAAAAATACCAGCACCGAATTCTGTTTTGGGGCATCATGGGAGCTATCGTCTTTAGAGGATTGATGATTTTCTTTGGTGTCATCCTAATTAACAAATTCAGCTGGACCGCCTATGTATTCGGATTTTTCTTAATCTTTACAGCCTTGAAAATGGCCTTTACTAAAGAGGAAGAAGATTTCGATCCCAAACATTCGTGGGTGTACAAACTGTTAGGTAAGATCATTCCGATTGCGCATCACACCGAAAAAGCACATTTCTTTATTCGAAAAGAAACGAAACTTTATGCTACGCCTCTTTTTGTAGCTTTGGTCGTTATAGAAGTGATGGATGTGTTGTTTGCAGTAGATAGTGTTCCGGCGATTTTGGCCATTACCGCCGACCCGTTTCTAGTATTCAGCTCCAACATCTTTGCAATATTAGGGCTGCGTTCCATGTATTTCTTCTTAGCCAACATGCTCGAAAAATTCAGCTATTTAGAATACAGCTTGATTGCCATTTTGCTATTCGTTGGATTAAAAATGGTAGGGCACGATTATATTGAACTACCAGAATGGGTTTCCTTGGCATTTATCGCCGTGGCGTTGTTAGTCGGTATTCTGGTATCCATTTCTAGAACGGAACCTTCCGCTAAGGACTAATTTCAAATCATAAAAAAACCGGCCTCTAGGAGACCGGCTTTACCCATAACGTTTCGCCGCGAACTTTCGTGGCGGCTTCTGGAAATAGTTTTTTCCTTTAGTAGAAGCGAAGTCGAGAAAAAAAATGTACCACTTAGACACTCGCAGCCATCAAAAATACGTGCAGTTAACAGGAGTTATTCTCTCTTTCTGGTCAGAGATTTCGTTTACAATATTCAATTATTTTATTGTCAAGGTCTGAAATTAAACTTACATTTTCCACCAAACTGTAGCTGTCTAAACACATTTTGAGTTCTTTAACTCTAAATTGTTGCCTTGCTTTTTCGATGATCACCTTGTCAATACGGATCGTCCTTTCAATAAGAATGTTGCGATCAAGTTCTAAAGTGATACTCTTTTCGAGTTCTGCAAATTCTTTTAATTTATTGCAATCCCCTTTAAAAAAATCGTCAACTACAAATTCAAAGTCGCGAAGAATTTGCTTAAAACCATCTAGTCTTTGGTCTGATAGAAAGTCAGTATGCCATACTTTATTTTCAAAACCAAGCTGGTTAAGGTAAAAAGGGTGGCTTATTATGGAGTTGTCAAATTTATAAAGCGCCTGTCCGATAGAATAACGGTAGTCAATGATGAATTTTTTGCGATCTTTTTTAAATGAAACTATTACAAAGTCATCGTTCAAATCCTTTCCACTTAAAAAATTGTCAAGCTCAAAGTCGTGTGTAGATAAAAATGGAGTTAAAATGTCAAGCCCTTTTTTTATGTCGTCCTGTAGTGGCATACTATTTAAAATTAATTATTGAATTCTTTTTGAAGTTACGTGCGTGATACAATTATTGTTAACTTTATTATTTAAGGGATTTTACATGACGATCATCAATATGATAGGCAGCCATCACGGCATTGTAATCTTCGGTATTCACACTAGCCTTTTTATTCGACAAGTATCCCGGTATAATGACAATACGAAACGTTTGGTTGTTCAAGTACGAAGGCGTCGTAGCTAAATTATAGGTTCCTCCAGCGTAAATCGTAAAGTCTTCCAAACTAAAATCAAAATCATAATCCAATTCCCCTTGTTGCAAGTACAAAGTTCTTGGAATCAATTGCCAAATGGGCGTTTGAGGATCGATAGTTCCCGACAAACGATAAATCAAAATATTATCCGACAGCAAAATCACCGGATTCAATTGACGGTAAATGGTGTATTCGTTGTTGGCATTCAAAGTGAAATTTACATTTCTAAGTTCAAAAACTTCACTTTCAGAACCACTTGGTCCTTGTGGCCCTTGAAGGCCATCATACCCCGGAGGCCCTTGAGGCCCTTCACAACTGGAAGCTAATACAGCTCCAAAAACGGTTAAAAGTAGCATTATTCTTTTCATGATATCTGGTTTTTAATTGATTTGATTTTGACGTTTCAAAAACCAAACCAAAATACGATATCTTGTGAATTTTATTAGAAAATAATTCCGTTCTTTACTTCCTAAATCAGCAAACCCGCCAACTAGCATGGGAAGAAACAACGAAAGAAATATAAAAAAACACAACGACAAATTGCACAAAGAGCAAGACAAAGCCAAAAAGGCGGAACGTTTGCGTCAGGAAAAACTCAAAGCCATTGTCAAAAAGTTTCACGAGAACAACACTACAACACCCGAATAAAAAACTATGGAAGATCTAAAATTTAGTTCCCTCAAAAAAGACGTCCAAGAAATTATTGATTTGATTGGAAACAAGGAATACCCGGAAGCGACTTTAAAATTGCACGAAGCCAGCGAGTTTCTGGACGAATTAATCGATTTTTCGGAGGCCGATGAAGACCTCATCGAAATCAGCAAATACCAAGTGCTTTTGAATCAGTTGCATCAAAAAATTAACGAAGCAACGTCACTGTGAGTGGAGCTTTAAATTCCCATCCCAATTCCCAAAACTATTTCCTGTAAACATCACTTTGAGAGTTGTTTTCTTCGAGTGTTCTTCGAGTGTTCTTCGAGTGTTGTTCGAATCAAAGGGTGTTTTTCCGAACAACAGTGTAACAACAGTGTAACAAAGGTGCAATAAAAGTACTTTTATCAGGTTCTCACTTCTACTACTACCCACACTTTTTTTCAAATTTAAATTTAAAAACAGCATATCCCTTTTTATGGCGACCGATACCCACCAAAAACTAAACGGACTCGATCATTTAAGAGCTTTGGCCATCACCTTCGTTTTCTTTTTTCATTACTTTATTTTGAGTGGCGGTCAACCCGCATGGTTACCAGATGTAGCGAGTTTTGGATGGACGGGAGTTGATTTGTTCTTTGTCCTCAGCGGATTTTTAATTGCTTCCCCGCTATTGACACAACTAAAACAGCAACAGCCCATTGCTTTCCGGGCGTTTTTTCTAAAGCGTTTTTTCAGAATTATTCCAGCCTATTGGGTAACGGTAGCGCTTTATTTTTGCCTCCCTTTTTTCAGAGAGAAAGAAGCCTTACCTCCGTTATGGAAATTTATAACTTTTACTCAAAATTTGAATTTAAACTTGCAGCATTTCGGGACCTTTTCGCACGCTTGGTCCTTGTGCGTTGAAGAGCATTTCTATTTATTTTTTCCCTGTATTTTATTCACACTCCAGTATTTTAATGCCTTCAAAAAAGCCTATTGGTTGTTGCTTGTCTTTTTCCTTTTTGGGTTCGCCATTAGACTCTACAGTTACCAAGTAATGTATGGACCGAAAGCTACAGCCGAAAACAATTGGATGTATTGGTACCAGTATTTGTACTATCCCACGTACAATCGTTTGGATGGCCTTTTGGTGGGTGTCGCTATAGCCGCATTGCCCCCTTTTTTACCCAAAGCATGGGCTAGAATTTCACAGTTTGGCAACGTCAGTATTGGTTTGGGAGGCATCGCTATCGTGGGAGCTTATTTCCTATGTGAAGATCAACAAACCTTTGCGGCTTCTATTTTTGGATTCCCTTTGGTGGCTTTAGGGTACGGCTTTGTGGTTGTAGGTGCGATCAGTTCCAACAGTTTCTTATACCGCTACCCATCCAAAATTACCTCCTCTCTGGCTACGTTGTCGTATGCGCTCTATTTAACGCACAAAGGAATTATTCATATAACGCAGCAGCTGCTGGTCGACTTTCACTTGGATCCCCATCTGATGTTGCTCCTCTGCATGGGTACTTGTCTGCTAGGCGCTTATTCGCTGCACCTAGTAATTGAAAAACCTTTTATGAAGTTGCGGAATCGGCTTTTGGCCTCCCAATAGGCCTTAGTACTTAAAGGGTCGCTGAATGGTAAAACAACGGACAACTAACTACCATCCCATAAATACCATGCCCGCGCCACAACCTACTAAAGTAACGCCTCCTAAGGTGTGTAAGTGTTTTTCTAAGAATTCGGTTTTGAAAAAAGAAATGCTATAGAATCCTAGCGCTACCATGCCTACCATAGTGAGCAGGGTAAAAAACGTGTAAATCAAAATCAACCACAAAAGGCTGCTCCAAGAGTGTTGGGCGGCGGGGAAAAACAACAAGGGTATCATGGGTTCGCAAGGGCCAAGTAAGAAGATTAAAAACAAAACCCAAGGGGTTACTTGATGCCGTTCGGTGGGCGCCACCGCCTGTCCTTGCTGGTGCTCGTACACGTACATGCTGCCATCTTCATAGGTATCAAAATGCTTGTGGTTCTTGTTTTGATAGGCACGAAACAGTCCCCAAAGCGCATAGACTAATCCGAAGCACAACAGCAACCAACCCGCTATACCACCTCGAATGTGCTCCAATCCAGATATTTTGGAAAGGTTCCAACCCAAAGCCGCTCCGCCCAATCCTAACAATACTGAACTCCACACGTGACCACACCCACAACCTATCGTCCAAAGTAAAGTCTTTACAAAACTCCAGCCTCGTGCTTTAGACAAAGCAATAAAAGGCAGGTAATGATCGGGACCCGTTAGCGTATGCAAACAAGCTACGACCAGCGCTGCGGTGCTTAAAAGCTGCAACTCAGGCAACATATACTGATGTTTTTACTTCCACTTTTAATTCGGCAAGATCCTTTAAACAATCGTGCAATTGCTCCCCTTTAAATCCCAAAATCCGAATGACCAGACCGTTGTTTTGTAGGGTAGAGAGTCCGTAATCTATTCCATTTTGCTCTTGAAGGTACTCAACGGCCTTATCGATAAAGGCATTGCAGTCTATACTTCCCTTAAAAATAAGCAAGCTTGCTTGGTGGGTATACCCTTCTAATTGTCCGATGGTTGTAGGGACTACTTCCAAAGGCGCCATGATGATATTTTCTTGGAGTATCAGTTGGTGGTCTAAATAGATTTTCGTCAGACTTTGGAATTTAGAAAACGTAAACACCTCGCCTTTCAAACTGCGGCCACAGGTAATGATTTCGCCCCAGACTAAAGAACATTTTTTAGTAAGATAAATACTGTTCTTGCTTGTGAAGATCGAATTTTCATGAGGCACACAAGGATGTGGCAAATAAGTAAACGAGGAACCTTCTTGCAAGTGCACTTCGAGAGTTTGCGTTGCCCCCAACTGCATGTCGAATAAGCGCTGGTAGGATTGCGTGTGCCAATGCAATGCTCCATGGGCGACGACATCGATTCGCATCTGATATTCGTCACCATCTAATACTCCTGGAGACGAACTCATAAGCATCAAATGCAACGGGTTCTCAGTCTTGTTTTCGGTGGTATTCATCACTTTAAAAGGAGGCGAAAAATAGCAATCGCCCCATTGGGTAATCCCATGGCGCAAGGCTGTTTTGATATGAAGTTTCGCTTTTATCGCCATAACTGGGGTTCTGTTGCATCTTCCAAGAGCGCATATTTTTTAATCCAGCCAATCACATGAGGCAGCCCTTCCAAACTCATCAGATTGGTAAAAACAAACGGGGTACCTTGACGCATTTTGGAAGCATCGCGTTCCATGACCCCAAGATCGGCATGCACATAAGGCGCTAAGTCGATTTTGTTGATCACTAATAAGTCGCTTCTCGTAATACCCGGGCCGCCTTTGCGCGGAATTTTATCCCCTTCGGCCACGTCGATGACAAAAATGGTCACATCGGCCAAATCCGGACTGAAAGTGGCTGATAAATTATCGCCCCCACTTTCAATGAAAAGCAGTTGCAAATCGGGAAAGCGCTCCGCCATTTCTTCTACGGCTTCTAGGTTCATGCTGGCGTCTTCGCGAATGGCGGTGTGCGGGCAACCACCCGTTTCCACCCCAATGATACGCTCTTTGGGAAGCAAGCTGTTTTGCGTTAAAAACTCAGCGTCTTCTTTGGTATAAATATCATTGGTAATGACACCAATACTGTATTCCCCAGCCAATTGCCGACTCAAGCGCTCGATTAAAGCGGTTTTCCCCGATCCAACAGGACCGGCTACTCCTATTTTGATATAGTTTCTTTCGTTCATTTTGATTTAAAAATAGATGTTCAAAAAAATTATGACATGTACAGGCGCGAATACAAGCGCTCGTGTTGCATGCTTTTCAAGTCTAATCCCGAGCAGCACCAACCCAAATAGTCTTCATCAGGCACTAGCGTTTGCGCTACCCAATCCGGAATCAACTCCTGAACGGCAAATAAAATTTCTTGGCCACTTTGCTGACTAAGCGGCACCAACTTCACGGCATTGGTCACAAAACCTACGGCGGCATTGTAATAAAACCCGGTTAAAGCATCGGCTTTCGAGATGTTTAGAGCCTGAGCATACAAGCCAAAGGCAATGCAATAATGTCCCAAGGCCGCTTTCGTTTTTATGGCGGCGGCATATTCGGCTAGCACGGTTTGAGTGTGGAAAGGCTGGAATATTTTCATCAGTCGGATGCCCAACTTGTGACTGGCCTCGCGCATTTCTTTAGGAAGTTTGACGGCAGTACATTCGATATCCCAAGCTATTGCTTTTGCGCTATCGTTGTTTTCAGCCGCTTCGTAGGCCAACGCTACAAACGCGGCATCGGTATAGCGAAGATTCTGTGCTAGCATTTGTATTACAAACGCCTTCGCCGTGGCGGTGTCTTTTACGATGCCTTGTTGCACATAGGTCTCCAATCCCGCCGAATGGGAAAACCCTCCAATAGGCAAGTTAGGATCGGTCAAATGCAATAGTGATAGTAAGGAACTAGTCATCAGCAGTAGTGCGTTTTAAAATTTTAGAAAATAGTGATTCCGAAGACTTTCCATGAGCGGCTACAGTCGTTTTTAAAGGGTTTAGCAATTGACGCTGTTCCTTTTTGACCGAATAACCTTGCGCGAGAAACAAATCAAATAAAGGTTTTTCGAAAGGCACCAGCAACGCATCGTCTTCAAAAAACAAAGGCAAGTGTTTGTTGCCAATTTCATAACTAATGCTGGCCATTTCAAACAGACTGTTGGCAACAATGACCAAACACTCACAAGGCAATATCGAGACTACAATTAGGGTTTCGTCATCTTCATACAGAAGATCTCCTTGGGTTAATGTGGGGTTTTCTTGTAAAAATTTTAAGGCTACTTCCCTACCAGACTGTGTTTGCTTTCGTTGAATGCGTTTGTTGGTTTCATACCAATGCAAGGCAAGCCAATCAATTGTTTGGGTAGGGTTCAAACGTTCTTGAAGTGATCCTATTTTCTTTTGAATGAGCATGGCAGGTGATGCATTTTGAAACAAGTCCTAAGCAAGAGCTATTTCGTTTTAAATACGTTAAAATAAAAAATACCGTTGCGTTAAAGGCAACTCTTTCAGGGGTTCACAACTAATTACAACGCCCTCTACTTTAACTTGATAATTTTCCGGATTCACATCAATTTGAGGCGTGGCATCGTTGTGAATTAAATCTTTTTTGGAGATCGTTCTGCAATTCTTAACAGGCAAAATCATCTTCTGTAAGCCGTAGCCTTGCACAATGTTTTTCTCTAGTGATAGCTTAGAAACGAAGGTTGCGCAAGTCGCATACAAGGCTTTTCCACTAGCACCAAACATGGGACGGTATACGACAGGTTGTGGCGTGGGAATGGACGCATTGGGATCTCCCATTTTGGCAGCGATAATCATTCCGCCCTTAACTATCATTTCGGGTTTTACTCCAAACAGAGCGGGTTTCCAGAGCACCAAATCGGCTAATTTACCAGCTTCTATCGATCCGACGTATTCACTAATTCCGTGTGTAATGGCAGGGTTGATGGTATATTTTGCTATATACCGTTTGATTCTAAAATTATCATTTTGAGTTCCTTCGTCTTCTGGCAAAGCCCCTCGTTGTAGTTTCATTTTATGAGCCGTTTGCCAAGTTCTGGTAATCACTTCGGCCACGCGCCCCATGGCTTGCGAATCGGAGCTCATCATGCTGAAGACGCCCATATCGTGCAGTATGTCTTCGGCAGCAATGGTTTCGGGGCGAATGCGACTGTCGGCAAACGCTACATCCTCGGGCACATTTTTATCGAGGTGGTGGCATACCATCAGCATGTCTAAATGTTCGTCAATGGTATTCACCGTAAAAGGCCGTGTTGGATTGGTGGAGGAAGGCAAAATGTTCGGATACATAGCCGCTTTGATGATATCGGGTGCGTGTCCACCTCCAGCACCTTCCGTATGAAAGGTATGGATTACGCGGCCGTTAATCGCTTTCATGGTGTCTTCTAAGAACCCACCTTCGTTCAACGTATCGGTATGAATTGCGATTTGGATATCGTGTTGGTCGGCGATTTGCAGCGAGGCATCAATCACGGCGGCGGTACTTCCCCAGTCTTCGTGAATTTTCAATCCCAACGCTCCCGCTTCAATTTGCTCTTCTAACGGTGCTAAACTGGCGCAATTTCCTTTTCCGAAGAAACCAAGATTCATCGGATACCCTTCGGCGGCTTCCAACATTTTTTGGATGTTCCAAGCGCCCGGCGTAACCGTAGTAGCATGGGTGCCATCTGCGGGTCCCGTACCACCGCCAATCATGGTCGTAATGCCGCTGTAGAGTGCGTGATCTATTTGTTGTGGGCAGATAAAATGAATGTGCGTGTCGATGCCGCCTGCTGTAGCGATCAATCCAGCACCACCATGCACTTCGGTACTCGCACCAATGACCATATTGGGGGTGATGCCGTCCATGGTATCGGGATTGCCTGCTTTTCCGATCCCTACAATCTTTCCGTCTTTAATGCCGATGTCTGCTTTCACAATGCCCCAATAATCGATTATCATCACGCTCGTAATTACAAAATCCAAGACCCCTTCGGCTCTGGTGGCGCGAGCACTTTGTGCCATGCCATCTCGAATGGTTTTTCCTCCACCAAATTTCGCTTCGTCTCCATAAACAGTATGGTCTTTTTCAATTTCCAGAAACAACTCGGTATCGCCTAAGCGGACCTTATCGCCGGTGGTGGGACCATACATATTGGCATATTTGATTCGATTAATGCTTAAACTCATACACTATTGTTTTGCAGTCAGTTATTTTGTTTATTGGAAAGCAGCAGCGTAGAAATTCTTATTTTGCGGTACTTCCGTTAACTAAATTATTAAATCCGAAGAGCAATTGGTCGCCACCAAACGCTACTAATTCTACTACTTTTTCTTCACCGGGTTCAAACCGAACGGCGGTAGCTGCGGCGATATTCAGTCGCATTCCTAGTGCTAACTGGCGGTCGAATTCCAACTGGCGGTTGACTTCAAAAAAGTGAAAATGCGAGCCAATTTGCACGGGACGATCGCCAGTATTGGTAACGGCAACGGTAGCGGTCTTTCTTCCGACATTGCACGCGATGTTGTCTTCTTTTAGAATATATTCTCCTGGTATCATGTTAGTATCGTGTTTTGCAGGTGTTATTTGTGGTTGTCGTTTGCGGATTTATTCTTTAGACGTTATTGAACTATCGAATCGGGTCATGTACAGTAACTAGCTTAGTACCATCGGGAAAAGTGCCTTCTACTTGAATATCGTGTATCATCTCCGGAATGCCTTCCATGACGTCTTCTCGGGTTAGGATTGTGGCGCCGTATTGCATTAATTCGGCCACCGATTTTCCATCGCGAATCGCTTCTTGAAGTCGGGAACTGATTAAGGCAATAGCTTCGGGATAGTTTAATTTTAATCCTCTTGCTTTTCGCTTCTCGGCGAGCTCACCGGCGACATGCAGTAATAATTTCTCGGTTTCTCTTGGGGAAAGGTGCATAACAATAGTATGGTTTTATTTTATAAATGTACTAGAAATACAAAAAGACAGTTTATATGCATTATCGCTTAATGGTTATTTTTATAGGGGGTATGTTGTTATTATTTTAAAATATTATACATCATACCCCTATAAAAATAGTACTAAATGGCATTAAATTACAATTATTTGTTTTTGTAAATATATAAACATTCCGATAACGAAAGTATACTGCTAGCAAAAAAATCGTGTTTTTGATAGGTATGATCTGAAAACAAGTCTGTTTAAATACAAAAAGGAGAGCCACTAACGCACTACTTTTTTTACACCCGGAGGCGAAAAGTAATGCGTTAGTGGCTCACTTAATGGCAGAACTATCCTATCGTAAACGATAGCCCTCTTGTTTCTTTCTTCTTGATTCTGATTTCTTATTTCATCAGAAAGCACATGCTCTTACATATTGCGTCGGTATTGTCCTCCTACTTCAAACAAAGCACTGGTGATTTGTCCTAAGGAACAGACTTTAGTGGCTTCCATCAATTGCTCAAAAATATTTTGATTGTTGATGGCTGTTTCTTGGATGATGTTCAGTTGTTCGTTCACTTTATCTTGATTGGATTGGTGCAAATTGGCAAGCATTTCAATTTGGTATTGTTTTTCTTCTTCCGTAGCCCGAATCACTTCGGCTGGAATTACCGTTGGCGAACCTTTGGAACTTAAAAACGTATTCACTCCGATAATTGGGAATTCTCCTGTATGTTTCAACGTTTCGTAGTACAAGCTTTCTTCTTGGATTTTCGACCGTTGGTACATGGTTTCCATAGCTCCTAAAACACCGCCTCGTTCTGTAATTCTGTCGAATTCGAGCAACACCGCTTCTTCTACCAAATCGGTTAGTTCTTCGATGATGAACGACCCTTGAATCGGGTTCTCATTTTTGGCCAATCCCAATTCTTTGTTGATAATCAGCTGAATGGCCATGGCGCGACGAACACTTTCTTCGGTTGGCGTGGTAATGGCTTCATCGTAGGCATTGGTGTGTAAGGAATTGCAATTGTCATAAATCGCATACAAGGCTTGCAAAGTCGTACGGATATCATTGAAATCAATTTCTTGAGCGTGCAATGACCGTCCCGACGTTTGAATATGGTATTTCAACATTTGGGCTCTTTCGTTGGCTCCGTATTTGTTTTTCATCGCTTTCGCCCATATTTTACGCGCTACACGACCAATTACAGCATATTCAGGATCGATGCCGTTAGAGAAGAAGAACGATAAGTTGGGGCCAAAATCGTTGATGTTCATGCCCCGACTCAAATAGTATTCTACATAGGTAAATCCGTTCGACAAGGTAAAGGCCAATTGGGTAATGGGGTTGGCTCCCGCTTCCGCAATGTGATAGCCTGAGATGGAAACGGAATAAAAGTTTCTCACATTGTTGGTGATGAAATATTCTTGCACGTCGCCCATCAATCGCAATGCAAATTCGGTAGAGAAAATGCAGGTATTTTGCGCTTGATCTTCTTTTAAAATATCGGCTTGAACGGTTCCTCTAACTTGCGCTAAGGTTCTCGTTTTGATTTCTTGATAGACCGCAGCAGGCAATACTTGATCACCTGTTGTTCCTAAAAGCATCAAACCCAGACCATTATTTCCCTCGGGCAAATCGCCTTGGTATCTGGGTCGATCCGTGCCTTTCTTTTTATAGATTTCGTTGATTTTTTCAGCTACTTCTACTTGCAAGTTATTCGCTTTGATGTACAATTCACATTGCTGATCAATCGCGGCATTCATAAAAAAGGCTAGCAACATTGGCGCTGGTCCGTTAATCGTCATGCTGACGGATGTTAAGGCGTGCACTAAATCGAAACCGGAATACAGTTTTTTAGCATCATCCAAGCAACAAATAGAAACTCCAGCATTTCCAATTTTCCCATAAATATCAGGGCGAAGGTGTGGATCGTTTCCGTAAAGGGTCACACTATCAAAAGCCGTCGATAGGCGTTTGGCAGGCAATCCGGCACTAACGTAATGAAAACGTTTGTTGGTCCGTTCTGGTCCGCCTTCTCCCGCAAACATTCTAGACGGATCTTCCCCTTCGCGTTTGAACGGGTACAATCCTGAAGTAAATGGAAATTCTCCCGGTACGTTTTCTTGCAGGCACCATCTTAGGATATCGCCCCAAGCTTGGTATTTTGGTAAGGCAACTTTTGGAATTTGCGAATGCGATAAGCTTTCCGTGTGCGTCGCGATTTTGATTTCTTTGTCACGCACTTTAAACGAATACACTGGGTTTTTATAGCGGTCGACTTTGTTGTTCCAAGTTAGGATGATTTCCCAGTTGTACGGATCAAGATCCATTTTGACACGGTCGAATTCTTTGTATAAAAGTGATATGAATTGGGTATCCACAGAAGTTGGCAAACCAGTGGCTTCGGCCAAACCTGCTTTAATTAATTGCGGTACTTTGCCAGAAACAGATTCTATAGTTTTGTAAATGCCGTATAATTTTTGGGCAACTTGCTCCTGACTTAAAGCGGTGGCGTCGTACTTTCGGTTGTTTTCGGCAATCTCCGACAAGTAGCGGGTTCTGTGCGGTGGAATCACGAAGATTTTCTCGCTCATTTCTCGGGTTATCTGGAAGGTCGACTGTAAGTCGGAGTTTGTTTTTTCCACAATCTTATCCATGATCGCTTTGTAAAGCGTATTCATTCCAGGATCGTTAAACTGAGACGCGATGGTTCCGAAAACGGGCATGCTGTCTGGATTTTCGTCCCACAGATTGTGATTGCGCTGGTATTGTTTTTTAACATCGCGGATGGCATCTAGGGCACCGCGTTTGTCGAATTTGTTTAAAGCTACTAAATCGGCAAAGTCTAGCATGTCGATTTTTTCTAGTTGGGTCGCGGCTCCGAATTCGGGTGTCATCACGTATAAGGAAACATCCGAATGGTCCATGATTTCGGTATCCGATTGTCCAATTCCAGACGTTTCTAGGATAATAATGTCGTATTTCGCTGCCTTAAGCACTTGAATGGCTTCGGCAACGTATTTGGACAATGCCAAGTTGGATTGTCTGGTTGCTAGCGAACGCATGTACACTCTTGGGTTGTTGATCGCGTTCATTCGGATTCTATCGCCCAATAAGGCACCTCCTGTTTTTCTTTTCGAAGGATCGACGGATATTAATCCGATAGTTTTTTCTGGGAAATCGATTAAGAAACGACGTACCAATTCGTCAACTAAAGACGATTTTCCGGCACCACCCGTTCCGGTGATTCCTAACACTGGAATTTTAGACGTTTCGTTAAGTTGGTGAATTTGTTCAAAAACGGGTTTGGCAATTTCAGGGAAATTTTCAGCGGCTGAAATTAGTCGGGCAATAGCCGTTGGATTCTTGTCTTCGATGTGTTGGAGTTCGCCGTTAAGCTGGTTTCCGATCGGATAATCCGATTGCTGTACCAAGTCATTGATCATGCCTTGTAGACCCATGGCGCGTCCGTCGTCTGGCGAATAGATGCGGGTAATTCCGTATTCGTGGAGTTCGGCAATTTCGCTGGGTAGGATTACTCCTCCGCCACCTCCGAATATTTTGATGTGTCCGGCTCCTTTTTCTTTGAGCAAGTCGTGCATGTATTTGAAGTACTCGTTATGTCCGCCTTGATACGAGGTCATGGCGATAGCATTCGCGTCTTCTTGAATGGCGGTATTGACTACTTCCTCTACGCTTCTATCGTGTCCGAGGTGAATCACTTCAACGCCAGTACTTTGGATAATGCGACGCATAATGTTGATGGCGGCATCGTGTCCATCGAAAAGAGAGGCAGCGGTTACAATTCTTACTTTATTTTTAGGGAGATACGGATTTACTTGTTCCATTTTTAAAATACTATCATTTAAGAGTGCGCAATTTACAGATTTTTCAAAAAAATGCCTATTAATTGTGATAAAACATAAAAATTAGCGTGTATTATTTTTGCGCGGAAAATAAGTTTAGTTTTGAAGCAGTACGGTGTTGCGAAACTACAGCCCTAGCCCCGACAGTAGCGGCATCTCCCGGTTTCTAGAAAACAAGGCTACCAGCCGTAGCTTTTCTTGAGGCGGGAATACAGCGGATGGCGGGAACAGCTCCTAAAGAAAGAACTCATGAAAAAAATTACGATTCTGATACATTGTGAAGATCAGCCGGGAATTATTGCGGCGGTGACGAATTATATTGCGGGCATTGGTGGAAATATTGTGTATTTGGACCAGCACGTCGACTCGGATCAGAATGTTTTTTTTATGCGTTTGGAGTGTGAATTTAAGCTTACCGACTGGTCGTTGGACGCGGTTCGAAGTGATTTTGATTTGAAGTTGGCGCATCCTTTTGCCATGTCGTGGGAGTTGTATATGAAGGAGCAAAAACCTCGAATGGCCATTTTTGTTTCGAAGTATGATCATTGTTTGTACGATCTTTTGGGGCGGTATAGCACGGGTGAATTGCCTTTGGAGATTCCCTTAATTGTGAGCAATCACGACGATTTGAAACCCGTTGCCGAGCGTTTTGGGATTGCTTTTCGACACGTTCCTTTTTCTAAAGAAATTCGAGAAGCAGGAGAAGAAGCACAATTGGCTTTGTTGGCCGAGTTTCAGATTGATTTTATTGTCTTGGCGCGGTACATGCAAATTGTGACGCCTCGGATTATTTCGTTGTATCAAAACAAAATCATTAACATTCACCATTCCTTTTTACCAGCTTTTCCGGGTGCGAAGCCCTACCATTCTGCTTTTAAGCGGGGCGTAAAAATTATTGGAGCAACTAGCCATTATGTGACGGAGGAATTGGATGAAGGTCCGATTATCGAGCAAGACATTACCCGTGTGTTGCACAGCCATTCTATAGAAGATTTCATAATGAAAGGCCGTGATTTGGAGCGGATTGTATTGGCCCGAGCGGTTAAATTGCATGCAGAGCGCAAGACTATGGTGTACAACAATAGAACAGTTATTTTTTCATAAAAAAGGTGGCTCGTTGCGGAACCACCTATAGATTAGTTTACAAATTTTGTTTTAGACTAAGTCGAAACGATCTAAGTGCATCACTTTACTCCACACGGCTACGAAGTCATTTACAAACTTTTCTTGACCATCGGAACAAGCATAGACTTCTGCTAACGCCCGAAGCTCGGAATTGGAGCCAAAGATCAGATCTACTCGAGTTGCAGTCCATTTTACTGCTCCTGATTTTCTATCACGTCCTTCAAAAACTCCTTGCTCTGTGACACTTGGTTTCCATGTTGTTCCTAAATCCAATAAGTTTACAAAAAAGTCATTGGTTAATACTTCCGGTTGTTTGGTGAAAACACCGTGTTTCGAGTCATTGAAGTTGGTGTTTAAAACCCGCAGGCCTCCCAGTAAAACGGTCAATTCTGGCGCCGTTAAAGTCAATAGTTGGGCTTTGTCTATCAGCATTTCTTCAGGCGAGACAATGTATTGGGTTTTGCTGTAATTACGGAATCCGTCAGCTTCAGGTTCTAATACCGCAAAAGACTCAACATCGGTTTGTTCTTGTGATGCATCGCCTCTTCCAGGTTTAAATAGTACCACAACAGTATGCCCTCCATTTTTCGCTGCTTTCTCAATTCCGGCATTTCCGGCTAGCACTATTAAGTCGGCTAGGGAAACTTGTTTTCCATTGGATTGTGCCTTATTAAAACTTTCTTGAATCGTTTCCAGTTTACTCAGAACGCTAGCTAGTTGTTGAGGTTGGTTGACTTCCCAGTTTTTTTGAGGTTCTAAGCGAATGCGAGCTCCATTGGCACCACCACGTTTATCGGAACCACGGAACGTAGCAGCGGATGCCCAAGCAGTGGCTACTAGTTGCGAAACCGGTATTCCAGATTCAAGTATTTTTGCTTTTAATGTTGCGGTATCTTGCGCGTCGATTAGTGGGTGGGTTACTGTTGGAATCGGGTCTTGCCAAATTAATTCTTCTTTAGGAACTTCGGAACCGAGGTAGCGTGCGATGGGCCCCATATCGCGGTGGGTTAATTTGAACCAAGCTCTGGCGAAGGCATCGGCAAACGCTTGAGGATTTTCGAGGTATCGTCTTGAAATTTTCTCATAGATAGGATCCGCTCTCAGGGCAAGGTCAGCGGTTAACATGGTTGGCGCATGGCTTTTGGACGGATTGTGAGCGTCGGGTACGGTTCCACTTCCAGCTCCGCCTTTTGGTTTCCATTGGTGGGCACCGGCGGGACTTTTGGATAATTCCCATTCGAAGCCGAAGAGGTTTTCAAAATAATTATTGCTCCATTTTGTTGGGGTTGTGGTCCAGGCGCCTTCTAGTCCGCTAGTGATGGTATCTTCTCCATTTCCTGTGCCAAAGGTGTTTTTCCAACCTAGGCCTTGTTCTTCAATGGCGGCTGCGGCTGGCTCAGGACCAACATACTGACTTGGATCAGCGGCACCGTGGGTTTTTCCGAAGGTATGTCCGCCCGCAATCAGCGCAACTGTTTCTTCGTCATCCATGGCCATTCGGGCAAATGTTTCTCTAATGTCTTTCGCGGAAGCTACAGGATCAGGATTTCCGTTTGGTCCTTCGGGATTGACATAGATAAGTCCCATTTGCACTGCGGCTAGTGGATTTTCCAGTTCTCGATTTTCAGAATAGCGCTTGTCGTCTAACCATTTCCCTTCCGATCCCCAATAGATGTCTTCTTCTGGTTCCCAAACATCTTCTCTACCGCCACCGAATCCAAAAGTTTTGAAACCCATAGACTCCAGTGCGCAGTTACCCGCAAGAATCATCAAGTCGGCCCAAGAGAGTTGCTTTCCGTATTTTTGTTTGATGGGCCAAAGCAACAACCGCGCTTTGTCTAAATTGGCATTATCGGGCCAGCTATTGAGTGGTGCAAAACGTTGGGTTCCGGATCCCGCTCCACCACGGCCGTCGGCAATTCGATAGGTACCAGCACTGTGCCATGCCATCCGAATAAAAAACGGACCGTAATGCCCGTAGTCGGCTGGCCACCAATCTTGTGATGTGGTCATCAATTCGATGATGTCTTTTTTTACAGCCTCTAGATTTAGTGTTTTAAAAGCTGCTGCGTAATCAAACGTTTCCCCCATCGGATTGGATTGTGGCGCATGTTGTCGGAGAA
>Ga0208124_100176_pt1 | contig 32377 bp, 29 predicted proteins | sample LakWasM104_HOW12_2_FD_183922 | JGI IMG/M metagenome (GOLD analysis project Ga0208124, IMG submission 183922) | Freshwater sediment methanotrophic microbial communities from Lake Washington under simulated oxygen tension - Sediment Metagenome... | ecosystem: Environmental > Aquatic > Freshwater >...
ATTAAAAAATGCAACCAATAAAACCATTATCGATGGAGCCAAACTTTCTGATGAGGCGAAAGGCTTTCTGAACAAATCCTTAACCAGTTATAGCATCACTGCGTTGGTTGGTGATGTTCTTAAAAGCAAGTTATCGGTTGCAGAGCAAGAAGTGGTTTTAACTGTTTTAGCAATCAATTACAATCTTGTTAAATCCAGTACTGCTTTTAAAACAACAACTCCCACAACTACTAAAGGGCCTAATGTTAACTATGACGTAACAATTTATCCTGAACCATTTTTGTTTTCTGAATCCGGAGGCAGTAATGCTGCTGTTTGGGGCGGGTTAGGGTATATCGTTGGAGCCGCAATTTGCGGACCTGTATGTGGATATGTTGGGGCTTCGCTTGGTTTGGTTATGGGTGGTTACTTAGACAGCAACCCAAGATCAGGAGGAGGAGGAGGTTGGAACCCTCAACCCTAAAAAATATACTGCAGCATAATGGTTGTCATTGTGCTGCAGTTTAAAAATAATCGAATCAAAATAGTGTAGTGTATGAAGAAAATTCTCCTTTCTTTTATTTCATTCTTGGTCATAGTAACCGCTTATGGGCAGCAAGCTGTTCGCGGAAAAGTAATTGATTTCACCACTAAAGAACCATTGGCTTTTGCAAACATTATCTTTAACAATGATGCTTCCATGCGAATCATTAGTGACATTGACGGTTATTTCTTCTACCGCACTGAACGAGAAGTGCAGGTTTTGAATTGCAGTTATGTGGGCTATCATACCACATCGGTTCCTATTTCTAGTTTGACTTTAAAAAAAGAAATTCTAATTGCGCTAACTCCGAGTGAAAGTATATTAAAAGAAGTTCTGGTTGTACCTGGAGAAAACCCTGCCAATAGGATTATCATCAAAGCCATTTCCAATAAAAAGAGAAATAATCCCGAGAATATTAGTTCCTTTACCTACGAATGCTACAATAAAACAGTCGCCGATTTTAAAGTAAAACCATCAAATACAAAAGACAGTATTTACAATCAAAAACTTCTAAAAGGCGGGCACCTGATGTTGATGGAAAGTGTAACAAAACGAAAGTTCATAGCACCAAACACGAGTGAAGAAGAAGTTGTCGCTACCCGAGTTTCGGGGTTTAACAAAGCGGCTTTTGCTTCTTTAGCGACCGACATTCAACCATTTTCGTTTTATCAAGACCATATCAAATTGATGAACTTGTATTACTTAAATCCGATTAGCAATGGTAGTTTAAAGAAATACAAATTTCACTTGGAAGAAACCATCGCTCAAGGAAAAGACACTGTTTTTGTGATTTCATTTCAACCGCAGCGCAACAAGAACTTTGACGGTTTAAAAGGAGTTCTATATATTAATTCGAATCACTACGCCATTCAAAATGTTATTGCCTCTCCCTTTGAAAAAAGCAAGGTAAGTTTAAGAATTCAGCAGCAATACCAATTTATTGAGGAGCATTGGTTTCCAGAACAATTGAACTATGTACTGCAATTCGAACAATATCCTACAAAGGCTACCCATTTGGTCTTTGATGGAAAAAGTTACCTCAGTAAAGTTACGTTCGGAACGCCGTTTAAGAAAAAGGACTTTGCGCTGGAAAGTGTTTTAGTAGCTGAGGATGCATCACAAAAAGACAGTCTCTTTTGGAAGCCCTTTCGAAAGGAACCTTTGAACGGTAAAGACCTCAAAACCTATACCTTCTTAGATAGTTTAGGCGCTAAGAAACACTTCGATTATTACGTGTCAGTTTTAGAAAAATTGGCCAAGAAAAAGTTTCCCATTTCTTTTGTTGATTTGGATTTATCAAAAACCTTCCAATACAATGAGTTCGAAGGAACGCGCATCGGCACGGGAGTTTACACCAACGAACTTCTCTTTAAATCGCTTTCATTGGGTGGCTTTTTGGGATACGGAACCAAAGATCATCTTTGGAAATATGGTTATGAAATGGACTACGATCTCGACAAGCGAAACGAAATCTCCATAGCCCTCCAACATCAAAACAACCTCCATGAAATAGGCAATTCTGGATTGCGAGAATACAACCATGGTCTCTTTAACTTTCGAAATTATTTGGCTTCACAATTTGATCAAATCCATCAAAATTCGCTTGTTTTTTACTTTAGAGCTTTACGAGATTTTAAAGGCAAAATCAATCTGAGCCGAACCGATGTTAAAGCACTATATCCTGCGGCTTTTGAGTTCAATCCGACGCTCTATGACCGCTACAAAAATAGCGCTGTTGACTTCTTTTTGCGTTTTGCTTTTAAAGAAAAAATAGTACAGTCTTTTCATACCAACTACAGTATGGGAACCAAATATCCTATTGTTTATTTCCAGTTTTCGAAAGGGTTTAAAAACCTGTTTCAAGGAGATTTTGACTATACAAAAATTGAATTAGCTGTGGAGCAAACCTTCTACACTAGAAATTTGGGGCAAACTCATTTCCGATTGGAAACGGGTTATCTTGACAGTGCTTTGCCGATCGGATTACTCTATACTAGTGAAGGTAGTTACCAATCGCAGCAACCTTTTTTTACTGAAAATACGTTTCAAACGATGAAGCCTTATGAGTTTGTATCCGATCAATATGCGAATCTCTTCCTTTCCCATAATTTTGGTACACTTCTTTTTAAAACCTCCTTTTTTCAACCCAGTCTAAGTTGGCATCAGAATTTGAGTTGGGGACGACTCGTTCACAATCACTTTAGTTTGAAATCGTCCTATAAAACTAAAGAAAAGGTTTTTTTAGAAAGCGGTTTGCAGTTGGATAACATCTTCAAATGGAACGCAATGAATATCGGCTATTTTGGCATTGGCAGCGGAGTTTTCTATCGGTACGGCTCCTATGCGAACCCGGATACTAACGATAATCTAGTCTATAAAGTTACACTACATTTCACTGTTAACTAAAAGCAAGATGCGCCTTTTGATTCTATTTTGTCTTTTGTTTTCAACCGCAATGCCTGCGCAAGAAGAAATTGGCAGTACACTGATTCCGTTAAATCAGAACTCCTTTTATTTGGTTTGCAGAGGAACACAACAGAAAATAGGATTCATTGCCGAAGAGTTTAATACAAGCGATAAGTTCAGTACCCATGTTGGTATAGGGATTTATGAAAACGGTCGCTTTCTAATTTTTAATGTGACCAATGCCTCTCTAGAAGAATCCGATTTGGTTCAAGAGGCTTTAAGTGCCTTCACTAACCTTCCTGACATTCGCTATTTGAGTTTATGGGAGTGCCGATCCTCTAAAAAAGAGCTCTTCAAACTGAAGAAAATATTGCACAGCTATACTTCAAGAAAAATAACTTTTGACACCGATTTTTCTGAAAACAATAACAAATACTATTGTTCCGAGTTTTGTGCTACTGTGCTAAAGACGTTGAACGCAACTTCGTTTTCTTTTTCGTTGCTTGAAAAACCATTGCTCCCATTTTACGGCAACGTGCTGCATCGAAATGTCTTGAAATACTATCCAGTGGATTTTTTTCAAAAGAATCCAAAATTCCATAAAGTTTTTGAGCAATTTTACTAGTGAACTACCCTAATATTTGTTCCTAAACCACACTTTTTGCCATTCTCTTTTCAAAATTAAGAAGGCCACTTGTTTGGAAAGTTCTACTAAATCGGAACCATCTAACTGTTTTACTTGTGCTTCTGAAACATCAATGATGTACAGCAAATTCAAATATTCTGCAAATTTGTATTGAATCAAACGGTAGATCTTTTCATGCAATTGCACCAATAATTCCTCTGGTTTGGTACTCATCGGGAAGTCAATTCCTTCGTTGGCTAGGTTAAAATCTTTGTTGATTTGTTCAATCAATTTTAGGTATAAATTTTCGCTTTCCGCTTCGGAAAGTAAACTGTTAGGAGTTGTCGGAGCAATGAAATTCATTGAATTATGTTGTTTTTACTTTTTTGGCATCCCAAAGTGTAATGATTTTAGCCAGCAGCACATCGCCTCCACCGTAGAAAAAAACTGCTCCCATTGGTGGGTTGGCAGCTGGTATGATTCCGAAGGTTTTTGGTGCCCACGCCCAACAACCAAAATAGGTTCCTACCAATTCTATAAAGATAACACAAAGTGCAATAAAGTAGTAAAGGTTTTGCCAACGTTTTCTTTTTAGGAGCACAAAAAATAAAATTCCGAAAAGTAATGAAAACCAATCGTTGCAAAAAATTCCAACCGACATCAATAGCACTACAAAGAAAACGGCAAAAAAACGGCGCAATTGTTTTTCCTTCGCTATTGCCCATTGGGTTTGAGAAAAAATATAACCAGAAGCATAAACAATCGCATGTCCGAAAGGAACATAAAGAGGAATGGCACTAGTGCGATATGCATACATCCCTAATACTTTACAGAATAATAATTCTCCAATATAAGAGAGAAAAACCATCACAAACATCAGCTTGCGCAAGCTTGCATCCGATGCAAAAAAGAGCAATGAAAAATAAATTACCGCTAACACGTTGGTAATCTGTCTCGCGTCAAAATACGTTTGAGTAAAAAAAATAGAATCGATTCCTAAAGCAACAATGGTGAAAATTGTAAAAAAAACAGCTAAGGTAAGTTGCTTTTTAGGTTGGTAATTGGCATCGTTGAAGAGCAGGTTTTTTTTCATGCAAAATAAAAATTCACTACCGGTCGGGCTACACGTTTCTTCCCATTAGATTCTCACCAAAAGCCCGTAGGACCATTTTGTTTTCTAGAGCAATGTCGATCTTATCCAAGGTGTCAAAGGCTTTCATAGTGAAATCTTTTATTGCTTTTTGCGTAGCATCGGCAGCTCCCGTTGCCAAGAATATTGACTTCACAGAATTGATTTTATCGAAATTGTCTTGCGGTTGAATGGAATACAAATGCATCAATTGTTCTTTTTCAGCTGCAGAAGCGTTGGCAGTGGCCATCAAATATAGGTAAGTCTTTTTGTTCTCAATAATATCGCCACCGACTTGTTTTCCGAACGTCTCCGGATCACCAAAAGCATCCAAGTAATCGTCTTGCAATTGAAATGCAAGGCCTAAGTCACGTCCGAAAGCATAAATTAACTCGGCATTTTCCTCCGACGTTTCGGCAATAATTGCTCCCATTTTCATAGAAGCCGCCACTAAAACTGCGGTTTTATATTCAATCATTTTCAAATACTGAGGAATCGTGACATCATCCCGATGTTCAAAATCAACGTCCCATTGCTGCCCTTCGCAAACTTCTAGAGCGGTCTTGCTAAATAACTTTGCTAGTTCTTTAAATATGGCAGGCTCGTATCGTTCGAAATATTGATAGGCTAAAATTAACATGGCGTCACCCGAAAGAATTCCGGTATTCACGTCCCATTTTTCATGAACGGTTTCATGGCCTCTTCGCAAAGGAGCTTCGTCCATAATGTCGTCGTGAATCAATGAGAAGTTATGAAAAACTTCCACAGCCATAGCGGCCGGAAGCGCTTTTGTATAAGTAGTACCAAACACTTCTGCGGTCATCAAAGTCAGTACCGGACGGATTCTTTTTCCGCCTAGACCCAAGATGTAGTGAATCGGTTCGTATAAATTTTTGGGCTCTTTGAGGTGCTGTTCTGCTTTCAAATAAGCCAAAATAAATTCTTGATACTGTTGAATGGAATGCATAAACCTAATTTTCGGCTAATTTACAGTATTCGTTTTGCAATGCCAATAGCACTTCGCTACCAAATGTTAAATAATTGTAAAAACTTTGGAAACTATTTTAGTATTAAAAGTTTCCGTTTTACATTTGCCCCAGAAAATTTCAGCGGTCACGGATATGTAATCTGAAATAAAGTACAATTACAATGAAAGATAAAATCATCAAAAAAGCAACAGATATGTTTTTGAAACTTGGTTTCAAGAGTGTTACTATGGATGATATCGCTTGTGAAATGTGTATTTCTAAAAAAACGATTTACAAATATTTCAGCAACAAAGAAATGTTAATTGAAGAGGGAACGGAAGCCGTGCATCAAAAAATCCATTCGTTAATGGATGAGGTGATTGCACAAAATCACAATGCCATTGCCGAAAATTTCCAAATGCGAGAGATGTTTAAGGAAATGTTTCAATCTTTTGACCATTCTCCAGCTTACCAACTCAAAAAGCACTACCCCGAAATTTACCAAAAAATGATGGCGAATGAAATTGAAGCGTGCACCTATGTTTTTCGTCAAAATGTTGAGAAAGGAATTGCTCAGGGATTGTATCGCCCCGAGACCGATATTGAATCCGCAGTTAAATTCTATTACACCTTAATTTTTTCCATCAATGAAAACACCCTTTTAGAAAAAGAGGCTTATGAGCTCGAAGGCAAAGCTTTAGAGTATCACTCCAGAGCCATTGCCACACCGAAAGGAATTATCGAACTCGAAAAACACTTATCCAATACAACTTTATAATCATCATCATTTTATGAAAAAAATCATGCTCTTCGTTTTGCTTACTTTTGCTATCGTTGCAAAGTCGCAAACCACCAATCAAAGTTATTCGCTATCTCTAGATCAAGCCATTGGTCTTGCTTTGAGTAACAATTATGCGGTCATCAATGCTGGTAGAGACATTGCCTCGGCCGAACAGAGAAAATGGGAAACCACTGCTTCTGGATTGCCACAAATTAATGCCGCAGTCAATTATGGCAATAATTTTGTGTTCACCCGCCAAGGTATAAGTAGCAATCAAGGCGTTTCGACCATTGCTTTCGGAACAAAAAACAGCATGAACGCCGGAGCTACTTTGAGCCAATTGCTATTTGATGGTTCCTATTTGGTCGCACTTCAAGCTTCAAAAACCTATTTGAAATACTATCAAAATGCCAAGCAAAAAACGGATATTGAAGTAAAAGAAATGGTTGTTAATGCCTACGGAAACGTGCTGTTAGCGCAAGAAAGCATTGGCATTCTTGAAAAAAACAAGGCAACATTGTCTAAAACCTTATCCGATACTCAAGCTATTTTCAAGAACGGATTGATTGAAGAGGAAAATGTAGAACAACTGCAAATTACCTTATCTTCCATAAATAGTGCTTTAAACAACACTAAAAGAGTATTAGATGTAGCGACCAAAATGTTGAAAATTACGGTTGGAATAGACATTGACTCCGACTTAAAACTAACCGACAAACTTGATAATCTGACGGTTTCTAATTTAGATTTGGCTTTTTCACAAAAAGAATTTAACGTTACGGAAAGCATTTACTATCAAATGGCCTCTAATTTTCAAGAACAACGTTCGTTAGAATTAAAATTGCAGAAAAGTAAAGCGCTGCCTTCACTTTCCGCAAATGTGAATTTTGGTTACAATGCCTTTTCCAATCAATTTACCTTTTTTAATGGCGATCAAAAATGGAATAACTTTTCCAATTTAGGTGTCGGATTAAACGTTCCTATTTTCAGCAGCTTGGGAAGAAGCGCAAAAACACAGCAAGCAAAAATTGCTTTCGAGCAGGCCAAAACACAGCTAACAGAAACGGAGCAAAAATTGCGATTGCAATATGAAAATGCCAAAAGTGAATACGATTTTAGCATTGAAGAATACGCGACCTCTAAAAGCAATTTAAACTTGGCCGAACGCATCGAGAAAAAGCAACAAATCAAATTTGGCGAAGGATTGTCTTCAAGTTTTGACTTCAGCGAAGCGCAACGACAACTGTACACCGCACAACAAAACTACTTGCAATCGATGGTGAACATCATCAACAAAAAAGCCGCTTTAGAAAAATTAATCAATAAAAAATAATCATCAACAAAACCTTTTATATATGAAATCAATACACAAAAAATCTCAAAACCTTAATTCTAAAACCCTGTTGCAGAAGTTTGTTTTTGTGGCTTTCATCGCTACACTTTTGGCAGCTTGTTCCGGTAAAGAAGCAACTGCCTCTGTAGATACCATTATTGCTTCAAAAAATGTAACCAACATTAAAGCAAAAAGAGCCGAATTGCAAGCGGAACTTTCAAAACTAGACGAAGCCATCGCAACTTTTGATACTAAAAAGGAAGAAGCTTTGGTGGCCGTAGAAAAAGTAAAGGATACTGTTTTTAGTCATTACTTAGAAGTTCAAGGAAATGTAAATACTAAAGAAAACATCCTAATTCAACCCGAAGTTCCCGGAACTTTAGTGACTTTGAATGCTATTGCTGGACAACACGTTACTAAAGGACAAATTTTAGGACGCATTGATGATGGCGGCGGTAGCCAACAATTGGCTAGTTTGGAAAATCAATTTGCTTTGGCAAAAACTACGTTCGAACGTCAAAAAAATCTATGGAATCAAAAAATTGGTTCTGAAATTCAATTCTTGAATGCACAAACCCAAATGATCAGCGCGCAAAAAGCCGTGGCTCAAGCGAAAGCGCAATTGGCGAAAACAGTCATTAAAGCACCCTTCACTGGTGTGATTGACGAAGTATTTGTGGAAAGAGGCGAAGTGGTTGCCGCAGGTATCAAAGGGTTGATGCGTATTGTCAATTTGAACAATATGTATGTTTCCACTTCCATTCCTGAAACGTATATCGGAAAACTAAAAGTTGGCACCACAGTCGATGTCAATTTGACGGCTTTAGGTAAAAATTTCGTAGGGAAAGTGCGCCAAGTAGCTAACAATATCAATCCAAGCAACCGTACCTTCGGAATTGAGGTAGCTGTTCCAAACACCGAAAACTTATTGCGCCCTAATCAAGTTGCTAAGCTTAAAGTAATCGACTATGTGAATAAGAATGCCATCATCGTTCCCACGAACGTTATTCAAGAAGACGGACAAGGCAATAAATTCGTTTTTGTTGCTACCGATATTAAAGACAAAACAGGAACTGCTAAAAAAGTGATTGTGACTTTGGGGCAATCTTCGGATAATGTAACCGAAATTCTCAGTGGATTAAGTGCTGAAGATACGATTGTTACTGAAGGCGTTAATGCCATTTCAGAAGGAATGAAACTAAATTTCTAAAAAAGCTCACCGTTATAACGACACTACAGGAACTCCAAAGGTGACCTCAGTAGGATCTATAACCAATAACAAAAAAACATGAGTCATAAAAGTAAAGAATTCGGAATATCAAGTTGGGCGGTAGAAAATCGGGTTACGGTTTATATCTTGACTTTATTAATTGTAATCACAGGAGTGATTGCCTATGTTACAATGCCGCGTGAAGATTTCCCTGAAATCGTAGAAAACAAAGTGTATATTTCTTCTGTTTTCCCAGGAAATTCGGCAGAAGATGTTGAAAAATTAATCGTAAAACCACTTGAAAAGGAGTTCAAAAACATTTCGGGTGTCGAGAAAATTTCGTCAAGTTCCTTTCAAGATTACGGCATGATTGTCGTAGAATTCGCTGATAAAGTGTCTATCGACGCCGCAAAAGTGAAAATCAAAGACAAAGTCGATATCGTAAAAGCGGATACCGATTGGCCTAATCTGGACAACGGAAGTAAAGTAGAACCCAGTGTTTTTGAGTTGAACATTTCAGAAGAAGTGCCCATCTTAAACATCAATTTACAAGGAAATTATACCACACAACAACTCAAGAAATACGGCGAATTGCTTCAAGATGACATCGAAGAAATTCCAGAAGTTAAAAAAGTCGACATCCTTGGTGTGGATAATAAAGAGGTGGAAATTGCCGTCGACATTTTCAAAATGACCGCTGCTCAAGTATCGTTTGACGACATTCAAAACGCCGTGAAATACGAGAACATGACGCTTTCTGGCGGGAATTTGATTTCTCAAGGTTCCCGAAATAATATCCGAATTGTCGGAGAAATTAAAGACCCAAAGGAGCTCGAAAACGTCATTGTGAAATCGTATGGTGGAACCGTTTACCTAAAAGATATTGCAACGATTAGTTTTAAAGAGAAAGAAAAAACAACATATGCACGAGAAAAAGGAACCGAAGTAGTGATGCTGAACGTCAAGAAACGTTCCAATCAAAACATGATTTCGGCTATAGAACAGGTAAAAGAACGGTTAGAAAAAGCGAAAACATCTTATCTTCCGTCCAATCTAAAAATCAAACTAACCAACGACCAGTCGTCGCGTGTCGAGCACCAAGTAAACGAACTTTCCAACCACATTATCTTCGGAATCGTATTGGTAATGATTGTGTTGATGTTTACCATGGGATTGCGAAACTCTCTTTTCGTTGGTGCCGCGATTCCGCTATCGATGTTGATGGCCTTCAGTATTCTTTCCGCCTTTGGACTAACGCTAAATACGATGGTACTTTTCGGCTTGGTTATGGGATTAGGAATGCTCGTTGACGATGGTATTGTAGTGGTCGATAACGTGTTTGCCAATATGAAAAAAGGGTTGTCTCGCGTTCAAGCTTCCAAAGTGGGTATTGGCGAAATCGCTTGGCCGGTAATTTCCTCAACCGCCACTACGTTAATGGCCTTTTTACCGTTTGCCTTGTGGCCCGGAACCATGGGAAAATTCATGAAATATTTCCCCATTACCTTGACGGTCACTTTAACGGCATCCTTATTCGTTGCGATGGTAGTCAATGCAGCGATGACAGGTGGTTCTATGGATATTGAAGACAAAAACGTAAGTAAAAAATCAGCCAAATTATACTCTATTATTTTTACTATTGTAGCCGTAATTTTTGTACTGCTTGGAAATATCTATGACTCGAAATTCGCGAAAGCCATTGGTCACTTAGCGATCATTTCCTTAGGATTAATGTGGTTGTATAAACTGAAATTGTACCAATGGACGCAGGATTTCCAACACAGCTTTTTCCCAAGAATGGAAGACAAATACAAAAGCTTTTTAGCAAAAATCTTAACGGGAAGAAGAGCTTGGATCGCGTTGGCAACGATTATCGGAATGCTGATTTTCTCAGTAGTTCTACTTGGAGTTTTCCCAAGAAAAGTATTGTTTTTCCCAGACAATATTCCGAATCAAGTAATTGCATACATCGAATATCCTCAAGGAACCGACATTTCCAAAACCAATAAGGCAACCCTATTTGTAGAAAAGCAAGTGATTTCTATTTTGAGCAAATACGTTGATCCTAAAACCAAAGAAAATTTCCTTGCCGAATCGATTGTTTCGCAAGTAGGTGTTGGAGCAGGAAACCCAAATGTAGATGCGGGATCGGCTTCCGAAACACCTTACAAAGGAAAAGTAACGGTGAATTTCTCAGAGTTTAAATTCCGAAAAGGCATCAATACCGCCGATATTTTGGAAGAAATTAGAGGGAAAGTAAAAGGAATTGCCGGAGCAACCGTGACTGTTGAAAAAGATGCCAATGGCCCACCAGCCGGTTATCCTATTAGTATTCAATTGACCGGAATCGACTACGAAGAAATGCTCAAAGAAGCCGACAAAATGATTGCCTTCATCAATACTAAGAAAATTGGTGGCATCGAGCGTTTGAGTATTGATGTCAATAAAGAAAGTCCAGAATTGGAAGTAAAAGTCGATCGTGTTAATGCCGGAAGTTTAGGTGTTTCAACCGGACAACTTGGATTCAATTTGCGTCGTTCGGTTTATGGTCAAGAAATCTCAACATACAAAGAAGGCGATGACGATTACAACATCACCATGAGAATGCAGGCCGACCAGCGTAAGAATGAAAACATTTTGTTCAATCAATCGTTAACGTTCCGAAATCCGAACAACGGTCAAATTGTGCAAGTACCCATTTCTGCTGTTTCACACACCGAGAAAACGAGTACTTACAATCAAATCAAAAGAAAGAATCAGAAACGAATCATGACGATTTACTCGAACGTTTTGACTGGATTCAATGCCGATGAAATTACCAAACAAATCCAAGCCGATTTAAAAGACTACAAATTGCCTAAAACCGTTACCTATTCGTTTTCGGGAGTGCAAGAAGAACAAGGAAAAAATCAAAGTTTCTTGTTGTATGCGTTGTTTCTAGCTTTGGCGGGAATTACCATAATTATTGTATTGCAGTTTAATTCTGTATCCAAAACGATGGTAATCTTATTTACCGTATTGCTTAGTTTCAGTGGTGTGTTTTACGGATATGTTATAGCCAACATGGATTTCGTTATTCTAATGACCATGATGGGAATCATTTCGCTGGCGGGAATTGTAGTGAAAAACGGAATTGTATTAATGGACTTCTTCGTCTTACTATTAGACAAAAAAGTTGCCATCAAACAAGTAGAAAGTCACGACGATTTAACTTTGGAAGAAATCAAAGAAGTAATCATCGAAAGTGGAAAATCAAGGTTGCGTCCGGTATTGCTTACAGCTTTAACAGCGGTCTTAGGATTGATTCCATTAGCCATTGGTTTGAACTTCGACTTCTTCTCATTAATCACTGATTTGAACCCACACATTTTCATGGGTGGAGACAACGTGATTTTCTGGGGACCATTGGCTTGGACGATTATCTTTGGATTAACATACGCCACCGTTCTAACTTTAGTGATGGTGCCCGTAATGTTCTACTTGGTGAAACGCACTAAATATTGGTTGCGAGACCGCAGAAATACTAAAGAAATAGCTACATTAAAAGACTAAACTACACTTTAGTCCATCAAAAAACCCGTCTAAATAATTAGACGGGTTTTTTTTATTATTAACCTTAAAAAATTTTTAGTTTTTACTTACGTAAGCGATTTGATTGTTGGAATAATCCACTTCACTCAAGTTAGCTTCATTCCAGAAAAACCATTTACCCGTTTTTTGACCATTACTATATTCTCCTACTGATTTTTTGTTTCCATTAGTATCATAAGCAATCCATTTTCCGTCTAGTTTCCCATCCTTAAAGAAACCTTCTTGCTGAATTTGACCATTATCATAATAATAAGTCGCTTTCACCATGTTATTTACCACTTCCAATTTAGGGACTACTTTTTGCGCAGAAATCATTCCCGAAATCAATACTGCTCCAATTATCATATACTTTTTCATAGTGTAGGTTTTTGATTGTTTAACAATTACAAAACAAATGTATAAAAATATTTACACTAAAAAAACTTTTGCTTAACAATTTGGTAACATTGGATGAAAACTTAACATTGGAATAGTTCTTTCTTAAAATTTTAATCGGGCCATAACATCCGAATAACTTCGGCTTACTTTAATTTTTTTTAGATTGGATGTAACCACCTGATACCCATTGGTATCTTTGACCACTTCTTTAATATGCTGCATCGCAATAACATAGGAGCGATGAATTCGAACAAATTCGGCTGGATTTAATTTCCCATGAATCGCCCCGATACCTTTATTTGTAAGGAAGGAATCGTTTGCGGTATATAATAATGCGTAGTCGTCTTGCGCCTCGATATAAATAATATCGTCAACTAAAATTGGGATTAATTTATATCCTTTTTGAACTAGAACTCGATTTGCAAATGTATTTGTGGCGACATTCTCCATAAGGTTTATCATGTTTTGAAGTCCCAAAGTGTTTTCTATTCTTATTTTTTCGAGTGCCGTATCAAATCTTTTTTTAGTGTAAGGTTTCAACAAATAATCTACTGCATTGACCTCAAATGCTTGTAATGCATAAGAATCATACGCTGTTGAAAATATAATTTTTGGGAAAAACTCCAGTTCTTCCAAAACATCAAAACCAGATTTTCCCGGCATCTGAATATCGAGAAAAATCAAATCAGGTTGCATCACATTGATTACACCTATAGCTTCAATGCCATTTTTACATTCGGCTATGAGGCTAAATTTATCATGATCCGCTAAGTACTCTTTGAGTAAATTGCGGGCTAAGATTTCGTCATCAACTATAACTACTTTAAGTTTTTCCATCCTGATTTTGTATTGGTATTTTAAACGAAACTTTTACTCCTTGCGGTTTATAATCAGAAATTACCAATGATTCTCCGTAAAGAATTTCAAGTCTTTTTCTAGTATTTGCGAGTCCAATACCTTTAGCATTATTGGCATCCAAACTCATTCCGACACCCGTATCCGTGATTTCAAAAATCATAAAATGCTGTTCCTTTTCAATCGCAATCGTAATTGTTCCTCCGTTGATGCTTTTTGAAATTCCGTGTTTAATTGCATTTTCAATTAGAGGTTGCAAGATCATTGGCGGCACAGAATTTTCAAGTAAGCTAGCATTCACATTATAGACAACTTTGAGTCGGTCACTAAACCGTATTTGTTCTAACTCCAAGCAATTCCGATTAAAGGCTAATTCTTCACGTAATGGTATCAACTGTTTTTCACTAATTCTTAGGGCGTATCTGAAAGTGTCCGCCAATTTTGCAATCATTTCTCGTGTAGCTTCGTTTTCTTTAGTCAATGTGGCATTTATGGAATTGAGAGTATTGAACAAAAAGTGAGGCTGTAATTGCGATTTATAGCCGTTGATTTCTGCAAGACGAGCGAGATCTTTTAATTGGGCTTCTCGTTGCAATTGGTCTTGATAACTTTCCCAATACTCATACGCATGAAAAAACCCAAATTGCAAAAAATAAAATAACGTTGGAATGTAAATATCCCAAACCCTTCCTGTTCCTTTTAGTGTGTACAAGTCAAGTGGTGTGGCAAAAAAGCGGTAAATATGAAACCACAAAAACACATAAATAGGGCAAGTTATCAAGTGCATTTTTAACCGGAACGACAGCTTTTGTTTCTTTAAAATTACAAAAGTAAAGTACCATATTGGAATCGTTAAAAGTCCTTTTAATACATAATCGACTAGCGCTTCCCGCCACATATTGAATTTGAATTCGGTTTGCAGCGAATTGGCCAACCAATACATGGTCCCAAAAATTAAGTAGAAACAAACAATAATGAGTAGGTGTTTTTTTAATGAAAAATACTTTTGCATTAGTTTGTTAATTTAAGATATGTGCTTTTCTGTTCAAGACTTCATAAATAAGAGTTGTATATTCAGTGTCGTATTGGCAATTCTTTTATTCATCTTTTTCGTCTTTGAAAGATTGCTTTTGAACTTAAAATTTAGTGCAAGTTCTTTTAAAATAAACTGACTAAAAACCTTTTTTCGGTGAGTGAACAAATACTTCGGTAAACTTCATTTTTCATTGACCGAATATTTAGTAGCTTGACCGATTTTGCGTTTTCTTTACGCTATTGAGTATCTACATTTGATTCATTATTAATCTAAATTCTTTAAAAATGAAATCAAATTTAAAATTTTTATCAATCAGTTTCCTTTTTATTTTAGTCACCAGCTTTAAGATAATGGAGGAGTCAGAACCCGAAGCAAACCGCCTATTACCAGAAAAATTGCGCGGATTAGCCGTCGGAATTCAAGGCTGGCATTTTCCAAATCCAACCTATGCGGTATTTGAAGACAGTATGTATGTTTGGAAACACGATACCTCGGTAACGGCTACATCTGAAGATTTACAATTGATGGAATACGGAAGTTACGTGTATACTGATGCCGGTTGGTATTTGCGAGTAACCTACACTCCTTCTGATTTTGAAAAAACCTACCATTGCAAAAACGCGCTATTAAAAAAAGGAAAAACCTATACCGACCCGACCAGTTGGAGAAGATCCGAAAAATTGTTTGGAGGCGATGCACTCTGGTTTTACATCGCTAAAAATAAAGCTGGAAAAATGTTTAAAGGCACCGCTCTCATCGAAACTGAGGCTAAATTAGCTGCTGAACAGTCTGAGGTTTCTAAAAAAATAATTTTTGATACCAAAAAAAGTAGTGTAAAATGGACAGGTTACGGCGAGGTGGGAAACTATAGTTTATCGGGCACCGTTAATTTAAAATCAGGATATTTGGAAACCAAAAATTCAAAAATTACCTCGGGAACCATCATTATTGATTTGAAAACAATTGCTCATCCTGACAATCATTTAAAAGAGCATTTGAAAAGCGAAGATTTTTTTGATGTGAAAAAATATCCGTTGGCCACCTTTACAATAACGTCTAGCAAAGCGCTTGCAAACAATGAAATAGAATTAGTCGGAAACCTTACCATCAAAAAAACCACCAAACCGATAAGCATCAAAATGACCTCTACAAAAACCGGCTTTTTAGGAAAAATAACGCTAGATAGAACTGCTTTTGGCGTGCAGTATGGTTCTAAAAGTTTCTTCGATAATTTAGGGGACCAAGCTATTAAAAACGAATTTGATATAGAATTCACATTGATTTCCAAATAAGTCAAGGATAAAAATCGCTCCAAATCTCATTGAAGTTTGCCATAAATCATCATTTATTATTAAGAATTAGTTCTAAATTTGCAGTCTAAAATTTCAACAATGTATAGAAGTCATAATTGTGGCGAATTAAATGCGACACACATCAACACCGAAGTAACGTTAGCCGGTTGGGTTCAAAAATCAAGAGACAAAGGATTCATGAATTGGGTCGATTTAAGAGATCGCTACGGAATAACACAATTGGTTTTTGATGAAGGTCGCACCGAAAAATCCGTTTTTGAACAAGCCAAAACCTTAGGCCGCGAATTTGTGATCCAAGTCAAAGGCACCGTCATCGAGCGAGAAGCCAAAAACAAAAACATGCCTACCGGTGACATTGAAATTTTAGTTAATGAACTGACAATTCTCAATGCGGCACTCACACCACCATTCACCATCGAAGACGATACCGATGGCGGCGAAGACATCCGCATGAAATACCGCTACTTAGACATCCGAAGAAATCCGGTAAAAAACAGTTTGTTATTTCGTCACAAAGTCGCCATGGAAGTTCGGAAATATTTATCTGATTTGGATTTTTGTGAAGTGGAAACGCCTTACTTAATCAAATCGACTCCAGAAGGCGCCCGCGATTTTGTAGTGCCAAGCCGCATGAACGAAGGGCAGTTTTATGCTTTACCGCAATCGCCTCAAACCTTCAAACAATTGTTGATGGTAGGCGGCATGGACAAGTATTTTCAAATTGTAAAGTGCTTCCGCGATGAGGATTTGCGTGCCGATAGACAACCGGAATTCACCCAAATCGATTGCGAAATGGCCTTTGTAGAACAAGAAGACATTCTCAATGTTTTTGAAGGATTGACGCGCCATTTATTAAAAGAAATTAAAGGCATCGAAGTAGACAAATTCCCAAGAATTACCTACGACAACGCGATGAAAACCTACGGCAATGACAAACCAGACATTCGTTTCGGAATGGAATTTGGCGAACTGAATGCTGTAGCTCAACATAAAGATTTTGGCGTTTTTAATAGTGCCGAATTGGTAGTTGGAATTGCGGTTCCTGGTGCCGGAGAATACACTCGTAAAGAAATTGATGGCTTGATCGACTGGATCAAACGCCCGCAAATTGGGGCGTCCGGAATGGTGTACGTAAAATGCAACGAAGACGGAACCTACAAATCATCCGTAGATAAATTTTACGATCAAGTCGATTTGTCGAACTGGGCTAAAATTACAGGTGCCAAAGCAGGCGACATGATTTTTGTTCTTTCTGGATCAGCCGATAAAACCAGAACACAACTTTCAGCCTTGCGAATGGAATTGGCAACACGTTTAGGATTAAGAAATCCAACCGAATTTGCACCACTTTGGGTAGTTGATTTTCCACTGTTAGAATTTGATGAAGAAACGGGTCGCTACCATGCCATGCACCATCCTTTTACCTCGCCAAAACCAGAAGACATGGCCTTGTTAGAAACCAATCCGAAAGCCGTTCGTGCCAATGCGTATGATATGGTGTTGAATGGAAATGAAATTGGAGGCGGATCCATTCGTATTCACGATAAAGCCACCCAACAATTAATGTTTAAGTATTTGGGCTTCACAGAAGAAGAAGCTCGAAATCAGTTCGGATTCTTAATGGATGCTTTTCAATTTGGAGCGCCACCACACGGCGGTTTGGCTTTCGGATTGGATCGATTGGTCGCTATTTTGGGCGGACAAGAAACGATTCGTGATTTTATTGCCTTTCCAAAAAACAATTCCGGTAGAGATGTCATGATTGACGCACCTTCCGTGATCGACGAAGCCCAATTAAATGAATTACATATTAAATTGGATTTAAAATAATTTTTTTTCAAAATTTTTACAGAAAACGCTGAATATCAATAAATTTTACAAAATAGTAACATTGGAGTAGCGTTCGTATTATATTTAAAGTTACATTTGCATCATTATAAATTATTATTACAATTACAATGCGTACAGGTACAGTTAAATTTTTCAATGAATCTAAAGGTTACGGATTCATTACAGACGAAGAAACAGGAAAAGACATTTTCGTTCATGCATCAGGAATCAAAGCGGAAGAACTTCGCGAAGGTGACCGTGTAAGCTACGAAGAAGAAGAAGGAAGAAAAGGTAAAGTAGCTGCTCAAGTAGTAGCTCTTGAAGACTAAAATATAACATTATTTTTGTTACCTAGAATGTTTAACGTTCCGATTAATTTCGGAACGTTTTTTTTTGCTTATAAGTACACTCCGCCTCTGTATTTATTGATTTCAATGCACTTTTCATTTTAAGTCCTTCAAACAATTCTTAAAAGAAAAATTTATCTTATTTATAATCAATAAAAATTAGAAACTTATGCGACTCTATTTCTAACGAATTTTTATTTTTTCGTTGCTATTTAATTATTGAAAGTTATCTTTGTGAACAAAATAAAAAAGTAATTTTTTTAACCATGCAGTCAAATCAATTAGATTATTTTCCAATCTTAATGCAGATGCTTTTAGCGGTTGGATTTGTTGCGGGAACCATCGTTGTTTCCGGAAAATTAGGCCCGAAAAGACATTCCGCTACAAAAGACAAAAACTTCGAATGTGGAATTGAATCGGTAGGTAATGCTCGGATTCCTTTTTCTGTAAAATATTTCCTAGTTGCCATTTTATTTGTACTTTTTGATGTGGAAGTTATTTTCCTTTATCCTTGGGCTATTAATTTCAAAAGCTTAGGAATAGAAGGCATGATGAAAATGGTAATTTTTATGCTCTTGCTTTTGGTAGGGTTCTTCTACATCATCAAGAAGAAAGCATTGGAGTGGGAATAAATAAATTTACAATTTGAGAAATACGATTGTAGTATTTCCAAAATGCAAATTAAAATAAATGATATAGTACGCTACGGATGTCTATTTCGTAAATCAAAAATCTTAATTCTACAATAAAATGAGTGATTCGAAAACAACTATGGTTGCCCCTCCTGAAGGTGTCGTTGGTGAAGGTTTCTTTGCCACCAAACTGAATGATGTTGTAGGTTTAGCTCGCGCCAATTCACTTTGGCCTTTGCCGTTTGCCACTTCTTGCTGCGGAATTGAATTCATGGCTACCATGGCATCACATTATGATTTAGCACGATTCGGATCCGAACGAGTAAGTTTCTCTCCACGTCAAGCCGACATGCTAATGGTTATGGGAACGATCTCCAAAAAAATGGGACCAATTCTACGTCAAGTATACGAACAAATGTCAGAACCTCGTTGGGTAATTGCCGTAGGAGCATGTGCTTCTTCTGGTGGAATTTTCGACACCTATTCTGTACTACAAGGCATCGACAAAGTAATTCCCGTGGATGTTTACGTTCCAGGTTGCCCACCAAGACCCGAACAAATTGTGGATGGCGTAATGAAATTGCAAGAACTAGTAAAATCAGAATCTGTACGCCGAAGAAGTTCTCCTGAATATCAAGAATTATTAGCGTCGTATAACATCCAATAAAATGGCTTTAGAAAATTTAGACATTCAACATAAATTAGTCGAAACTTTCGGCGAAAGCGTTTTTAACTTCCAAGAAGAAAACGACATGTTCTCCTTTGAAATGGCAGCCGATAAAAACACTGCTGTGATTTTGTTCTTGAAAAATAGCGAAGATTTACGCTTTCATTTCTTAACCGATTTGTGTGGCATTCACTATCCTGATAACGACGAAAACCATCAGTTTGCAATCGTATATCACCTTCACAATTGGTACGAAAACAAACGAATCAAAGTTAAAGCGTATCTCAACGGAACGCCCGAAATCAAAACCATTTCCAATATTTTCTTAAGTTCTAATTGGATGGAAAGAGAAGCATATGATTTTTACGGAATTAATTTCCTAGGACATCCGCAATTGAAACGTATTTTGAATATGGATGAAATGATTTCCTTTCCGATGCGTAAAGAATTTCCCATGGAAGACAGCGGTCGAACCGATAAAGACGATAGATTTTTCGGAAGAACCACAATCAATTTATAATTTTTCACATTCACTAAATGTCAGAACTATTATTACCACCAGAGCATCGTTATGCTAAACGAATCCAAGAGCAACTAAACGAAGACGGAAGCGAGCTTTCGATGTTGAATTTAGGACCAACACACCCCGCAACTCACGGTATTTTTCAAAATATTTTATTGATGGATGGTGAGCGAATTCTGGAAGCAGAACCCACCATTGGATACATTCACAGAGCTTTCGAAAAAATTGCAGAAAACCGTCCGTTCTATCAAATCACACCACTGACTGACCGAATGAACTATTGCTCCTCACCCATTAATAACATGGGTTGGTGGATGACTTTAGAAAAATTATTAGGTATTGAAGTTCCAAAAAGAGCCCAATATCTAAGAGTCATTGTAATGGAATTGGCAAGAATTACGGATCACTTGATTTGTAATTCGATTCTTGGTGTGGATACAGGAGCCTATACCGGTTTCTTATATGTCTTTCAGTTTAGAGAAAAAGTATACGAAATCTACGAAGAAATTTGCGGAGCTCGTCTCACCACGAATATGGGAAGAATCGGTGGTTTCGAAAGAGATTGGTCGCCAGAAGCTTTCCGAAAATTGGATAAATTCTTAGAAGAATTCCCAGTAGCTTGGCAAGAATTCGAAAACCTTTTTGAAAGAAACCGAATCTTTATCGATAGAACCGTAAACGTTGGAGCTATAACAGCTGAACAAGCTATGGCTTATGGATTTACTGGACCCAACTTACGTGCCGCTGGCGTTGATTATGACGTTCGTGTGGCACATCCTTACTCTTCTTATGAAGATTTCGATTTCATCGTACCCGTAGGAAAATCAGGAGATACTTACGATCGTTTCTGCGTTCGAAATGCCGAAGTTCGCGAAAGTATCAGCATCATCAAACAAGCCTTAGCAAAAATGCCAGAAGGACCTTACCATGCTGATGTTCCCGATTATTACTTACCTCCAAAAGAAGACGTATACCACAATATGGAATCGTTGATTTACCATTTCAAAATTGTGATGGGTGAAGTTCCGGTTCCAGTAGCTGAAGTGTATCATGCCGTGGAAGGCGGTAATGGAGAATTAGGTTTTTATTTAGTAACCGATGGAAGTCGAACACCGTATCGTTTGCATTTTCGACGTCCTTGTTTTATTTATTACCAAGCGTATCCTGAAATGATTAAAGGTTCGATGCTATCGGATGCTATTGTGATTTTGTCAAGTTTAAATGTTATTGCTGGAGAATTAGACGCATAAATTATGGAACACACTCATTACAAACAGGAAATCAACATCACCGATGCCCTTATGATGCGCATCAACGAATTGATTAGTCATTATCCTGAAGATAAAATAAAATCGGCATTGTTACCCGTTTTGCATGAAGTGCAAGATGCACACGACAATTGGTTGAGTATCGAATTGCAAGACAAAGTTGCCGAAATTTTAAAATTAAAACCGATTGAAGTCTATGAAGTGGTGACTTTCTACACCATGTTCAACCAAAGACCTATTGGAAAATACATGTTTGAATTTTGTCAAACTTCACCCTGTTGCTTGAATGGTGTAGAAAACTTGATGGATTATACCTGCAATAAATTAGGTGTAAAAGTAGGAGAACCCACCGCTGACGGACTTTTCGAAGTTCGTGGCGTGGAATGTTTAGGTGCCTGCGGCTATGCCCCGATGATGCAGTTGGGTGATTTCTACAAGGAACATTTGAATGAAGAAAAAATCGACCAATTGATCGCCGATTGTAAAGAAAATAAAATCACGTTACACGATAAATAATATGTCACAGAAAATATTATTAGACAAAATTAACGTTCCAGGCATCAAAACCTATGAAGTGTATCGCAAAGAAGGCGGTTATGCTTCGGTGGAAAAAGCCTTGAAAAAAATGACCCCAGACGAAGTAGTCGAAGAAGTGAAAACTTCTGGATTGCGTGGTCGTGGTGGCGCGGGTTTCCCTGCTGGAATGAAATGGAGTTTCATCGACAAAAAATCGGGAAAACCAAGACATTTGGTTTGTAATGCTGACGAATCAGAACCGGGAACTTTCAAAGACCGCTTCTTGATGGAGTACATTCCGCACTTATTAATTGAAGGAATGATTACCTCGAGCTATGCCTTAGGCGCCAATTTATCCTACATCTACATTCGTGGAGAATATATGTGGGTTTACAAAATTTTAGAAAAAGCCATTGCCGAAGCGAAAGCAGCAGGTTGGTTAGGAAAAAATATTTTAGGTTCTGGTTACGATTTGGATTTGTATGTTCAAATTGGTGGCGGTGCCTACATCTGCGGAGAGGAAACAGCCTTAATCGAATCCTTAGAAGGAAAACGCGGTAACCCACGAATCAAACCACCATTCCCTGCTGTTTCGGGTCTATGGGCCAATCCAACAGTAGTAAACAACGTGGAAACAATAGCAGCTGTGCCATGGATTGTCAACAATTCAGGAGCAGATTATGCTAAAATCGGAATTGGAAGATCTACTGGAACCAAATTAATTTCCGCTTCCGGGCACATCAAAAATCAAGGCGTATTCGAAATTGAATTGGGTTTAAGTGTTTATGAATTTATGAATTCTGATGAATACTTGGGTGGCATGATTAACGATCGTCCTCTAAAAGCCTTCGTGCCTGGAGGAAGTTCTGTACCCGTTTTGCCAGCGAATTTAATTTACAAAACAGCTGCCGGTGAAGACCGATTAATGTCCTACGAATCTTTAAGCGACGGCGGATTTGCGACCGGTTCCATGTTAGGTTCAGGCGGATTTATTGTCTACAACGACACCGCATGTATCGTCAGAAACACTTGGAATTTCTCTCGTTTCTACCACCATGAAAGCTGTGGCCAATGTTCACCTTGCCGTGAAGGAACTGGTTGGTTAGAAAAAGTATTGCACCGAATTGAAAACGGTCACGGCCGTGAAGAAGATATCGAATTGTTGTGGAGCATTCAAAGCAAAATTGAAGGCAATACGATTTGCCCGCTTGGAGATGCAGCAGCATGGCCCGTAGCAGCGGCCATTCGTCACTTTAAAGACGAGTTTGAATACCACATCCGTTTCCCAGAAAAAATAAAAAACAGAGACCATTTTGTAGCCGAACCTTTTGAAAAGGTGAAGCATTTGGTGTCTAATGTATCAGTATAAAGTCAAGCCATTACTACAATGAAAGTAACTATAGACGGTCAAGCGATTGAAGTAGAACCAGGAACCACTATCCTGCAAGCAGCCCGTATGATTGGAGGCGAAAGCGTTCCACCAGCGATGTGCTATTATTCTAAACTCAAAGGAAGCGGTGGGAAATGCCGTTGTTGTTTGGTAGAAGTTTCCAAAGGAAGTGAAGCCGACCCAAGACCTATGCCAAAACTAATGGCGTCATGCGTAACCGGTTGCATGGACGGAATGGAAGTCAACAGCAAATCTTCTGACCGCGTCACCGAAGCAAGAAAATCAGTCACCGAATTTTTGTTGATCAATCACCCGTTAGATTGTCCTATTTGCGATCAAGCTGGCGAATGTGATTTGCAAAATTTAAGTTTCGAACACGGAAAATCGCAAACCAGATTCATCGAAGAAAAACGAACTTTTGAGCCGGAAGATATCGGTCCGAACATTCAATTGCACATGAATCGTTGCATTTTGTGTTACCGTTGCGTAATGGTTGCCGACCAGTTAACTGACAATCGAGTGCATGGTGTGATGGATCGTGGTGATCATTCGAACATTTCGACTTGTATTTCAAAAGCGATTGACAACGAGTTTTCCGGAAACATGATTGATGTTTGTCCAGTTGGAGCATTGACCGATAAAACCTTCCGATTCAAATCGAGAGTTTGGTTTAACAAACCTTACAATGCCCATAGAAACTGTACCAAATGTTGTGGAAAAACTACTGTTTGGATGTTTGGGGATGAAATACAACGAGTGACTGGAAGAAAAGACGAATACCACGAAGTAGAAGAATTCATCTGCAACGAATGTCGTTTCGATCATAAAGATCCAGCGGATTGGGTGATTGAAGGACCAAGAAAATTCGAGAAAGATTCCGTAATCAATCAAAACAATTATACTCGTAAATTAGAGAAAGTAGAAATTACTACGGAAAAAAACATCTTATTAGGGCGTGATATTGATCGTAAAAAAATCAGCATGCACGATGTTGCCTTGACCGAAGAAGACATTAACAATCAGAAAAAATTAGGCAATAATGAATAGTACCCTCATCATTGATAAAAGTGTGATCATCCTCGTAGTCTTCGGAGTTACGATGTTGATGGCGATGTATTCTACTTGGGCGGAACGAAAAGTAGCCGCTTGGTTGCAAGACCGTATCGGACCCAACAGAGCGGGCCCGTTAGGGTTGTTTCAACCGCTTGCCGATGGTTTGAAACTATTCGCTAAAGAAGAATTTGAACCGAACACACCAAACCGATTTTTGTTTTTCGTTGGTCCTGCCATTGCAATGAGTACGGCGTTAATGACGAGTGCTGTGATTCCGTGGGGCGATAAATTTCACTTGTTTGGTCGCGATATTTTACTGCAAGCTACCGATATCAATGTAGCGTTATTATATGTATTTGCTGTTGTTTCTGTTGGTGTTTATGGAATCATGATTGGAGGTTGGGCTTCGAACAACAAGTTCTCCTTGATGGGTGCCGTTCGTGCTGCTTCGCAAATGGTTTCTTATGAAGTGGCGATGGGATTATCGGTAATCGCATTGTTGATGATGACGGGCACCTTGAGTTTGAGAGAAATATCGGCACAACAATCGGGTTTGCACTGGAATGTTTTTTACCAACCCTTATCCTTTTTAATCTTTTTGATTTGTGCTTTTGCAGAAACCAATAGAACGCCTTTCGATTTAGCGGAATGTGAATCTGAATTAATTGGTGGGTATCATACGGAGTTTTCTTCGATGAAAATGGGATTCTACTTGTTTGCGGAATATGCTAACATGTTCATCTCTTCTACTATTTTAGCGGTGTTGTTCTTTGGTGGTTACAACTATCCCGGCATGGCTTGGGCAGTAGAACATTGGGGCGTTAACTTAGCCAACGTAATTGGGATTGTAGTATTGTTTATCAAAATTTGTGGCTTTATCTTTTTCTATATGTGGGTGCGTTGGACGATTCCGAGATTTCGTTACGACCAGTTGATGCACTTGGGTTGGAGAATTTTGATTCCGTTATCGATAGCGAATATTATCGTGACGGGGATTGTGATTTTGAGACACGATATTGCTGCTTATTTAGGAATGTAATTTAGAACGAAAAGCTCTAGCCCTGATAGTAGCGGCATCTCCCGAGTTAGAAAAACACGGTTTCTACCGTAGTTTTTGTTACTCGGGAATATAGCGGATAGCAGGAATAGCTTCAAAAAATAAGAAATAAAAAATGACTTCAATAGAAACAATATCCTTATCGGGACGCAAAAAGATGGTTTCCAACAAGGAAATGACTTTTTTAGAACGCTTGTATTTGGTGGCGATTGTCAAAGGTTTGATTATTACAATCAAGCACTTGTTTAGCCGAAAAGTAACCGTTCAATATCCAGAACAAGTGCGAACCATGAGTCCGGTATACCGTGGACAACACATGCTCAAACGCGACGAACAAGGTAGAGAAAACTGTACCGCTTGTGGGTTGTGCGCCCTATCCTGCCCTGCCGAAGCGATTACGATGGTGGCGTCGGAACGCAAACCGGAAGAGAAACATTTGTATCGGGAAGAAAAATATGCTTCGATTTATGAAATCAATATGTTGCGTTGCATTTTCTGCGGGTTGTGTGAAGAAGCGTGTCCGAAAGATGCGATTTACTTAACCACTTCAAAAGTGTTAGTGCCATCAAGCTACGAACGTGAAGATTTCATTTTTGGAAAAGACAAATTGGTCATGCCTTTAGAAATGGCCATGAAAAATGCTCAACTTAAAAACACAAACTAATGTCGATAGCTTTAATCCTTTTTTGTGTATTGTCGGCGGTTACTTTAGCGACTGCTTTCCTTACGATTTTTACTAAAAACCCGATTCACTCGGCGATTTATTTGGTGATTTGTTTCTTCTCAATTGCTGGACATTATTTGTTGTTGAACTCGCAATTCTTAGCTATTGTTCATATTATAGTGTACTCGGGTGCGATTATGATTCTGTTCTTATTTACGATCATGTTGATGAATTTGAATAAAGAAGACGAAGTGCACAAGCCTCGTGTGACGCGTTGGGCGGCGGTGATTTTGTTTTGCTTAATGTGTTTGGTTTTGATTGCTATTTTTGTGAATTCGAAACCAATTGTAGGCGAATATGTCGCTACCGGTGAAGATTATCAATCGATTAAAGTCTTAGGAAAAGTATTGTTGAACGAATATATGGTACCGTTTGAATACGCATCGATCTTGCTTTTGGTCGCGATGATCGGAACGGTGTTGTTGTCTAAAAAAGAAAAAACCGGAAGAACTAATGAATAATATTTTAAATCAAATCGGTATCGAAAACTACATTTTCCTTTGCGTGATCTTGTTCTGCATTGGGGTTTTTGGTGTGTTGTACCGAAGAAATGCCATCATCGTATTTATGTCGATTGAAATCATGTTGAATGCCGTGAACTTATTGTTTGTAGCGTTTTCAACCTACCATCAAGATGCGCAGGGACAAGTATTCGTGTTTTTCTCGATGGCAGTAGCTGCTGCGGAAGTGGCGGTTGGATTGGCGATTTTGGTTTCGATCTTTAGAAATTTAGGATCGATTGATATTGATAATTTAAAAAAATTAAAAGGATAACATTCTATGGATACTTCTTTAGCTTTAGTCTTAGTTTTAGCTCCTTTTATAGGATTTCTACTGAATGTTTTCTTCGGAAAAGCCTTGGGGAAAACCGTTTCTGGTATCATCGGAACACTATCCGTAGTGGTTTCGTTTGTGGTGACTTTGGTTTTCTTTATGCAATTGACGCAAACCAATAAACCAATTGCAATTTCATTATTTGATTGGATTCAAATCAGCAATTTTAAAGTCGATTTTGGATTTCTTTTAGATCAATTGTCACTTTTGTGGTTGTTGTTTGTCACAGGAATCGGATCGTTGATTCACTTGTACTCGATTAGTTATATGCACGACGATGAGAAAATGCATTCGTTTTTTGCGTATTTGAATTTGTTCGTGTTCTTTATGATTACATTGGTAGTGGGAAGCAATTTACTAGTGATGTTTATCGGATGGGAAGGCGTTGGATTATGCTCTTACTTACTTATTGGATTCTGGTATAAAAACCAAGACTATAATGACGCTGCTAAAAAAGCATTCATCATGAATAGAATTGGAGATTTAGGTTTGTTAATCGGAATCTTTATTCTGGGTGCGGCATTTTCTACTTTAGATTTTGCTACTTTAAAAACGGCTTTAGCTGCTGCAAATACCGTAAATCCAAATTGGATTATGATTGCGGCTTTGGCTTTGTTTATTGGCGCTTGTGGAAAATCGGCTCAAATTCCGTTATACACTTGGTTGCCAGATGCGATGGCTGGACCAACGCCCGTTTCGGCATTGATTCACGCCGCTACGATGGTAACCGCTGGTATCTTTATGGTAACGCGATTGAACTTCTTATTTGATTTAACGCCGTTCGTTCAAAATATTATTGCCATAATTGGTGCCGTAACCGCTTTGGTTGCTGCCACGATTGGCTTGGTACAAAACGATATTAAAAAAGTATTGGCCTATTCAACTGTTTCCCAATTAGGTTTGATGTTTTTAGCTTTGGGATTGGGCGCTTATGAAGTGGCGGTTTTCCATGTGATTACGCATGCTTTCTTTAAAGCTTGTTTGTTCTTAGGTTCGGGCTCTGTGATTCACGCTTTGCATGGCGAACAAGACATGCGAAAAATGGGTGGTTTGAAAAAAGCAATGCCGATTACCTTTTGGACGATGTTGATTTCTTCCTTAGCGATTGCCGGTGTCTTTCCGTTTGCTGGATTTTGGTCGAAAGACGAAATTCTAATGGTCGCTTTCGAACACAACAAAGTATTGTGGATTGTTGGTTCCGTAGCTTCGATTTTGACCGCTTTCTATATGTTCCGATTGATGTACTTAACGTTCTTCAAAGAATTTAGAGGAACGGAAGAACAAAAACACCATTTGCACGAAAGTCCAGGGTTGATCACATTTCCTTTGATTGTATTAGGCTTTTTAGCGGCTGTGGGTGGATTGATTAATTTCCCAGGAAGCACTTGGTTGCACCATTACCTAGCACCACTTTTTTCCAAAACAACCGAAGAACACGGATTTGGCAGTTTAGAATACGGATTGATGGGAATTGCACTAGTAGGTGCTTTTATTGGAATCGGAATCGCTTACACCAAATACATCAAACAAAACAATGTGCCTGAAGAAGACGCTAAAATCACGGGCTTTGCAAAAGTCTTGTACAACAAATATTATGTAGATGAATTTTACGAAGCTTTATTCGTAAAACCAATCAATGCCTTAGCTCGCTTCTTTAGAGATTATCTTGAAACCGCTTTATCTGGATTTATTTTCGGATTGGGTAAAGTCACGGTAGAACTCGGTTCACAAGGAAGAAAATTACAAAACGGGAATACTGGTTTGTATCTTTTTGCCTTTGTTTTAGGAGTTATCGCAATGATATCTTATTTATTTTTAGCTCAATAATTTATACCTAATGGACGTAACTTACTTATTAATTCTGCTTTTAGTTGGCGCCTTGGCCACGTATCTTTCAGGAGACAAATTAGCTTCCAAAGTGGCTTTGTTGTTCGGATTGGGTGCATTTGGTTTCTCGGTGTATTTGTTGAACCTATTCAATTCCGGTCAAAATTTAGACTTTGTAGCGGCATGGATTTCCAAACCCAATATTGCTTTTGCCTTAAAAACAGACGGATTAGCGCTTGCCATGGTTTTATTGACTACTGCTTTAACGCCAATTATTATCTTTTCTGGTTTTGGAAATGACTTCAAAAATGCCAAAGCGATTTATGCTTTAATTTTATTCATGTCCTTCGCCATGGTTGGGACTTTCCTAGCCGCTGACGGATTATTGTATTATATTTTCTGGGAATTATCATTAATCCCAATTTACTTCATCGCTTTGCTTTGGGGTAATGGCGATGCCGAAGAACGCAGAAAAGCGGTCGTGAAATTCTTCATCTATACTTTAGCCGGTTCGTTGTTTATGTTGACTGGCTTTGTGTATTTGTACTTGCAAGCGGGAAGCTTCTTATTGAGCGATTTGTACCAATTGCGTTTGTCGTGCGGACAGCAATTCTGGATTTTCTTAGCGTTCTTTTTAGCTTATGCCATCAAAATTCCGATTATACCCTTTCACACTTGGCAGGCCAAAGTATACCAAAAAGCACCAACTGTGGGAACAATGTTGTTGTCAGGAATCATGCTGAAAATGGGATTGTACAGCGTAATCCGTTGGCAATTGCCTATTGCGCCGTTGGCAGCTAAAGGCTATCAGTATTTATTCATTGGTTTGAGTATTGCTGGTGTGATTTACGGTTCTATTGTTGCCCTGCGTCAGAAAGATTTGAAAAAATTATTGGCTTATTCTTCGTTAGCACACGTTGGCTTGATTGCCGCCGGAGCTTATACGTTAACCTTAGACGGATTGCGTGGTGCGGTATTGCAAATGATTGCTCACGGTTTTGTGGTGGTAGGATTGTTTTTTGTTGCCGAAATTATTTTCAGAAGATACGAGACGCGATTGATTTCTGAAATGGGAGGCATTCGCTCACAATCACCAAAATTCACTTCGATGTTTTTGTTGTTGGTTTTGGCTTCGGTGGCTTTACCTTCTACGTTTAACTTTGTTGGAGAATTTACCGTATTGTATAGCTTGTTTCAAGTAAATTTAGGTTTCGCGATTTTAGGAGGAACTACGATTATATTAGGTGCTTACTATATGTTGAAAATGTTCCAACACGTGATGTTGGGCGAAACCAACGCAAGACCCTTTCAAGACGTAACATTTAACGAAGGATTTGTGTTGGTTTTGATCGTAGGTGTTTTATTCTTCTTCGGATTCTATTCGAAACCGATTACCGATTTGATTACGCCAAGCTTACAAGACATTTTAACTCATATCAACCGATAGATCGATATCCGATAGTAGATATTATATTTAAAAAATAGAATACCAATTTTAAAGAAATAGATTTCGTTTTTAGTTCCATTATGAATCATAAATCGTAAATCGTAAATCGTAAATTCAAACAATGAATACATTAATAGCTATAGTAGGATTAGGTGTTTTATGCCTTGTATTTGAAATTCTTAATTTAAGAAAAGCGCTCGTTCCTATAACCATTTTGGGCTTGTTAGGCGTTTTAGCCTTGACGATTTCTGAGTTCAATACGCCAGGAAGTTTCTACAACAACATGATTGTAGTGAACAAATTCTCAGTAGCCTTTTCGAGCTTGTTTATAGTATTGACCATTTTCTTAGTAGCGTTGAGTCATAATTTCTATGAAAATCACCCAACAAAACTTTCCGATTTTATAGCCATCAAAGTTTTTCTCTTATCAGGAGCCGTAGCGATGGTTTCTTTTGGCAATTTATCGATGTTCTTTTTAGGAATTGAAGTGCTGTCAATTTCCTTATACATCTTAGCGGCTAGTAACCGAATGAATTTAAAAAGTAACGAAGCCGGAATGAAGTATTTCCTAATGGGTTCGTTCGCATCGGGAATCATCTTGTTCGGAATCTGCCTGGTTTATGGTGCGATGGGAACGTTTGACGTGCAAGAAATCAGTGAATTATCGCGCTCAGCCGAGTTGCCGATTTGGTTTCCGATTGGAATTATCCTCTTAACCATTGGCATGTTTTTCAAAATTGCAGCAGTACCGTTTCACTTTTGGGCACCAGATGTATATGAAGGTTCGCCTGCTTTGACTACAGCTACCATGAGTACTTTAGCCAAAGTAGTCGCAATGGCCACGTTATTCAAATTACTTACGGCTATGAATGCAGAAATTTCGTATCAGTATGAAATTGTAGTGGTCATTGTCTCGATTGCTTCGATGACTGTCGGAAATATCATGGCGTTGAAACAAGCGAATGTTAAAAGAATGTTGGCCTTCTCCGGGATTTCACACGCCGGATTTATGTTGATGACATTGTTAAGCACTACCAGCTCTGCCAGTAGTTTGTTGTATTACGCTACAGCGTATTCCTTAGCTGGGATTGCCGCTTTTGCCGTTATTTTGTATGTATGTAAAAACAGAGACAACGAAGATATCGTCAACTTTCACGGACTAGGGAAAACCAATCCGTTGTTAGCAGCCGTATTAACTGGAGCGTTATTATCGATGGCGGGAATTCCGGTTTTTGCTGGATTCTTTGCGAAGTTAACCTTGTTCAGTCAGACCATTCAAGCGGGTTATTTGGTGCTAGTAATTGCTGCGGTCGTTAATTCAATTATCAGTGTAGGCTACTATTTCAAATTGATTTTGGCGATGTACACAAAAGAACCGAACGAAACCCGAACTGGAACGCCATTCCTAATTTATGGTGTTGCGGTTGTAGCGATTCTGTTGAACTTAGTGATTGGATTGTTTCCGTCATTAGTACTCGATTTACTCGGATAAGAACAGCAACTCCTTATAGAAAACGCCACTAGAAACCCTGGTGGTTTTTTTATGCCGATACGTTTCAGTATACGGACTGCTCTAGCCCCGATAGCAGTGGCATCCTTTTGTTCTGGGGTTCAGAACAAAAGATAGAACGGATAGCGGGATAAGCTCCTGAAATTTATTAACAATCAACAGAATTAACTTTTGTCCTTCGCGATTTTTGAAGCAAAATCCTAACTTTACGAGATGTATGCTTTAGTCGATTGTAATAATTTTTATGCCTCGTGTGAGCGCCTTTTTCAACCGCATTTGATGGGAAAACCGATTGTGATCTTGTCGAATAATGACGGTTGTATTATTTCGCGCAGTGATGAAGCTAAAGCGCTAGGTGTTCCGATGGGCGCTCCAGAATTTCAAGTTCGGGATTTGTTGCGGCAACATAACATTCAGGTTTTTTCTTCAAATTATGCGTTATATGGAGACCTTAGCGAACGTGTCATGGCAATCTTGCGGCAGTTTACGCCCAATGTAGAAGTGTATAGCATTGACGAGGCGTTTCTGAATTTTGACGGCATGCAAATTTCGGATTACCACGATTATGGGATGCAAATGAAAATTCGCATTCGAAAATGGCTTA